>Ga0210391_10001982_pt1 | contig 18091 bp, 17 predicted proteins | sample IncBWC12OmetaG_FD_160573 | JGI IMG/M metagenome (GOLD analysis project Ga0210391, IMG submission 160573) | Forest soil microbial communities from Barre Woods Harvard Forest LTER site, Petersham, Massachusetts, United States - Inc-BW-C-12-O ... | reverse complement strand
GCCGATGACGGGTGCGCCCATCTTGGCGGCCAGGTCCATGATCTTGACGATTTTTTGCGCGTTGGCTTCCGAGAGCGAGCCGCCGAAGACGGTGAAGTCCTGGGCGAAGAGGTAGACGAGGCGTCCTTCGATGCGGCCATAGCCGGTGATGAAACCGTCGCCGAAATACTTTTGCTGCTCCATGCTGAAATCGTGGCAGCGGTGGGTCACTAGTTTGTCGGTTTCTTCGAAGGTGCCTTCGTCGAGGAGGAATTCGACGCGCTCGCGGGCGGACATTTTTCCTTCTTTGTGCTGGCGTTCGCGGCGTTTGGCGCCTCCGCCTTCTTGCGCCATCTGATCGCGTTTTTTCAGTTCGGCGATTTTTTCTTCGAGTTTCATGATGGACATTATAGGCGCGGGGCTGTGACTGGTAGCATGGGGAATGGGATGGTCGGTCACCCTCCCGAAGAACATTTGCGGGTGATTTATGGACAGCCGTCCAGAGGCTTTAACGCCGCGAGCGCAAGCAAAACTGGTTGCGCCGCTGTGGCACTCCCTGGGCCTCCTGATCATTTTGCTAGCCATTTCTTGGGGTCTCTTGCGCATGCAGAGTCGCAGTTTGGCGGCTGGCGAGCAGCACCACGGAAATGTCATGGTCTACATCTCCGTCATTGCCTCGGAGTGGGCAATGACACTTTACGTAGGGCTGGGCGGACTGATCCCAGGCACCATGCGGCTGCGCGATCTCGTGGGCGGGCGCTGGAGTAATCGGAGAGAGGTGTCGCGCGACATCGCTCTGGCCATAGCCTTGTGGATTGCAGCTACCGGCGTGGGGATCCTAGGGGGTCTTACTCTGCGACCCCATGTGGAACCCCTTGCATTTCTGAGCCCGCGGGGAGTGGCGGAAGTCGTTCTCTGGGTGGTGATGTCAGTCACTGCGGGATTCTGCGAGGAGTTGGTGTATCGCGGCTATTTGCAGAAACAATTCCTGGCGTTGACGGGAAACGTTGCCGTTGCAGTATTGGCGCAGGGCGTTCTCTTTGGCGTGGGGCACTGGTACCAGGGGATTAAGATGGTGATCATAATCGCGCTGCTCGGAGTGCTCTTCGGAGCTTTCACGTATTGGCGCAAAAGCCTGCGACCCGGCATGATTGCGCATGCGTTCGGCGACGTCGCGAACCTAATTGCGTGAAGGTGACGGCGATGTACGAATTTGAAGGCGGCCGCGGCGCCGGGACACGGAGCCGTTGCGTTTGCCCTGCGTTCGTCTGCCTGCTTTTCACTGCGAGAGTTGTAAGCTACTGCGATGATTCTGAGCACTAATCACGGGTCAGTTCGGGAGCTGCGGCTGAATCGTCCGCCGGTAAATGCACTCAACCTCGAATTGGTAACGGCGCTGCGCCAGGCTGTGGAAGCGGCTCCGCAAGTCGGCGTGCGCGCCCTGGTTCTCTCGGGTGCGCCGGGCAGATTCTCCGCGGGTCTGGATGTGCCACTGCTGCTCGGTTTGGATCGTGTGGCCATGACTGCGCTTTGGCGCGAATTTTATGCGCTGCTGAAGGCGCTCGCGGTTTCGCCGATTCCGATTGTTGCCGCCATCACTGGCCATGCACCGGCGGGCGGGACGGTGCTGCCACTGTTCTGCGATTGGAGGGTGGGCGCGGACGGAGAGTTCAAGCTGGGGCTGAGCGAGGTGCAGGTGGGAATTATTTTGCCTCCGCTGATTCTGGCGGCGCTGCGACGTCAGGTCGGCCCGCGGCAGGCGGAGCGGTTGGCGGTTACCGGAGCACTGATCTCTCCGCAGGAGGCATGGAAGGTCGGCCTGTTGGATGAAGTGGTTGCCGCGGAACGCGTCGTCGAGCGCGCGGTGGAGTGGTGCCAGGCGCTGTTGGCCTTTCCTGCCGAAGCGATGGCGGTGACCCGCAGAAATGCGCGCGCTGACTTGGTTGCTCTCTGCGCCAATTTCGAGGCGGAAATCGAGGCTGTCACGGAAGGTTGGTGGAGTCCGCAGACGCAGCAGTCGTTGCGGACGATGGTGGATCGGCTGAAGAAGAAATCCAGCTAAATGGTAGAGCCGGGAAAATCAGTTCTGCGGCCATGCCACTATCCCTTTGGACAAAATGAAAATACAGATTCGGTTGGCTGAGGCTCGGGATATTCCGGCGCTGCGCGAATTGATTGAGGCATCAGTGCGGGGATTGCAGGCTGGGGATTATTCGGCAGCGCAATTGGAAGGCGCGCTACGGACGGTTTATGGCGTCGACACGCAACTGATTTCGGATCGAACTTATTTTGCCGCGGAGGAGATGGAGGATTTTGCGGAATCTACGAGAGCGCCGTTGCTGGTTGGTTGCGGAGGGTGGAGCAGGCGGAAGACTTTGTATGGGGGCGATCAGTTTGCGGCGCGAGAGGATTCGTTGCTCGATCCGGGTCGGGATGCGGCGAAGATACGCGCATTTTTTGTGCATCCGGCGTGGGCGCGGCGAGGCATTGGGAGCATAATTCTCGACGCTTGCGAGACGGCGGCGGAGGCGGCGGGATTTCGGCGGTTGGAGATGGGGGCGACGCTGACGGGCGTTCCGTTTTATCGGACGAAGGGTTATGTGGAGTTGGAGGCGGTGGAAGCGCCGCTCGGCGCTGGGTTGGCGCTGCCGATTGTGAGGATGGGGAAGAGTGTTGGCAATTTGTAATTTGTTGTGACGCTACGGGAAGAGTGAGGCGGTTGTCTCCCGGGTCAGCGGCGTTCGGCGGCGGGCATGATCCCTGTGGTGATCATCGGCATTGCGGTCGGGAGAGTTTAGGACAAGGGGTCGCTGGGGGCGCGGCTATGAAGGTGACGAGGCGCGCGGAGTGAGGGTTCCCGAAGGCGAAAATTACCGTGATTGGCTCAGGGCTTGACGCCCAGCTCGGAGTAAAGTTCGGAGGGTTTATAGAGGACGCCATCTTTTACTACCAGGACGGTCTTTCTAATGTCGCTGATGTTCTTGGCTGGGTCGCCGTCGACTAGCGTCAGATCGGCAAGTTTTCCGGGAGTGATGGAGCCTAGATCTTTATCCATGCTCATGATGCGGGCGGCGTTGAGGGTGGCGTCTTGCAAAACAACATTCGCGGGGATGCCAGCCTGAACGTCGAGTTCGAGTTCGCGATGGAGGGCGAATCCGGCCATGTTGTCGGTGCCGTCTTCGATGGAGAGGCCGGAGCGATAAAGAAGACCGGCGAAGTCGAGCATCTTGGCGAAAGATTTCTTGTAGGTGTCTTCCATGCCTGGAGGCGGAGTCATTCCGGCGGTGAGGAGATTGCGGCGGACTTGCGCGGGCAGACGGTTCGCAACGGGAAGAAATCCGGGAGAGATCTGACCGGGACGAGCCATGTATTGATCTTCGAAAACGGTGAGCGTCAGGTCGAGTTTGGTGTGGTGATCTTGTAAGAGCTTGATGAAGGATTGCACTTGAGGCGAAGTGAGGTCGAGGCCGGCGGCGACTTCTCCGGGTTTGGTGAGGCGGGCGATGGTGTTGGTGTTCTTGATTTCGGGGAAGAAGTTGAGGACGAGAAAGTTGATGTGCTGGATTTCGTCGTAGCCGTCCTCGACGCACTGTGAAGCGATCATGTTGGCGGGGATGTGTCCGCTGACGCGCAGGCCGTTTTTGTGGGCTTCGTCGATGATGATGGGGACTAGTTCGGGCTTGACGGAGCTGTAAATTTTTATCTGCACGTAGCCGAGGCGCTTGTAGTTGTCGACCGCGGCGCGGGCTTCGGCTTCGGTGGAGACGAGAACTTTGGTGGGTCCGTGAAAGGCGTCAGGACTGTCGATGATTCCGGCGAGGACGATGCGAGTGCCGACTTCTTTTCCGTCGGCGATGCGCTGGCGGCGGGCGAGGAGAGAGTCGGTGTCGTTGGCGAGATCGCGGACGGTGGTGACTCCGGCGGCGAGATTGAGGAGGCCGTCGTTATCGCCTACGTGGGCGTGCATATCCCAGAGGCCGGGGAGGAGGGTTTTGCCGGTGGCGTCAACGATTTGCGGAGGCGTTCCCTCAAAATTCCCGATCACGCCTTGGCCAATGCCGGCGATCCGATTCCCCCTGATGAGGACGCTTTGGTCGGTGATGATCTGGCCGGACCCCGCGTCGAAGACATTGGCGTGATTAAACAAGATTCCGTTGGTCGGATGATGCGCGAGTTTGGCGGCGAGTTTGGCGGAGCGCGAATCTTTGATCTTGCTTTGGGCGGCTAGCAGAGCGGGGATGGAGGCTTCCGAACCTTCGGGAACAATCGAGCCCCATTCGTCGACGGTGCCGAAGAATTTGTCGTTGGCTTGGTTGGCGGCCTCGGCCCAGAAATAGGTGGGAGAGAAATCGAGTCCGGCGATGGCGTAGAGAGTGAGGTGCTTTTTGTGTCCGCTCGCTTCAACATCGAGCTCGGTCATGCGCTGGACGCGGACTTCGCCTTCGGGGAGCAAAGCGATTTTGCCGCCGTTTTGCAGCGCGGCGTGCGCCAGCAGAGCGATCTCGGATGGTCCGCCGTTGAGGGCGGAGTAGAAGGCGGGACCTGAGACTTTCTTTTCGCCTTGTTCGGCGGTGTTTTTCCAGCGCGCGGTGCCGGCCTCGATCGAATAATTTTCGTTGACTGGAGACTTCAGATAATCGTTGCCGGTGACGGCTTCGGATACGGGAATGCCGTTCGCATCGAGTTTGAGGATGCTGGTGGTTTTGGGTCCGCGGCCGCGGTCGTTGAACTGGAAGAAAATGTGGAGCGTGCCATCGGAGGCGGTCCAGACGGCTTGCTGGCCGGCCAAGGTGCCCATCAACAACATGGAGTAGCGTTCGGCCGAGGCGGGAATGTCGGCGGGGAGAGCTGGGGCGGCGGATTGTGGCGGCTGCGCGCTTGCTGATTGAGCGGTCAGGCGCGGCGTGCAGAGAATGGCGGAGAGAAGAACAGGAACCATGGTAAGCAGGGTGTTGTGCCGGGCTAATTTAGGGTTCATGGTGATCCTCTCGTGGAGACCTTTGCATTTTGGCGCAGGCGAAATGCATAGGTCCTTTGCTGCGCTCAGGATGACAACGCAGTTTGGGTGGCGTGCAAGCGCTCGCTCCCTGCGATGGTGCAGTTTTTCGTTGTGTGCCTGGATTCATAGGAGCGTGCGCTACAGTATAATCTTCGCCTTGAGCAAAACTGCATGACGGACACGACACACGCTACGCCTTACGAGCCGGAGCCGGTGAAAACCGGCATGGATATTGGCGATATTTTCAAGATCCTGCCGCATCGCTTCCCTTTTCTGTTGATCGACCGGGTGGTCGAACTGGAGCGGATGAAGAGTATTGTTGCGCTCAAGAACGTGACTATCACCGAACCTTTTTTTCAAGGACACTTTCCGGAGAAGCCGATCATGCCGGGGGTGCTGATCGTGGAAGCGATCGCGCAGGCGGGAGGGTTGCTGTTGCTGACTGAGGTTCCGAACCGCGACGAGATGCTGATGGTGTTCACAGGAATTGAGAAGGCGCGTTTTCGGCGCCCGGTGGTGCCGGGAGACCAGTTGCGCATTGAGGTGGTGGTTAAGGCTTGGCGGATTACGGCGGCGCGGCTTGAGGGCAAAGCGTATGTGGATGGGAAGGTGGCGGCGGAGGCTACGGTGACGTGCCGGCTGGTGCCGCGGAATATGAGTGCGGCGGATGCGACGATAGAGGAAGCGTAGCTTGCAGCCCAGGAAGGCATTGGTCCACCCGAAGCGTTTGGCGAGCCGTAAGCGGCCTTCGGACACGAGCACCTTTTTTCGCGGAGTGCGCGAAAAAAGGCTGGGGCACCCGCCTCCCGTGCCGCGCGGCGGATGCTCCTCTGCCGATGACATGGGAACTGCGATCTGACGATGTCTATCCATCCTACGGCGATTCACCCCACAGCGATCGTTGATCCTAAGAGCAAGATGCATGCTTCATGCGAAGTGGGGCCTTATTGCGTCATTGGGGCTGGCGTGGAAATTGGGGAACAGTGCCGTCTGGATTCGCATGTGGTGATTGAGGGCGCTACTAAGATTGGCGCCGGCAATCATTTTTTTCCCTTCACTTCGATTGGGCTGGCGCCGCAGGACATTAGTTATGCGGGCGAGGCTACGCGGCTGGAGATCGGCGATCATAATGTGATCCGCGAGTTTGTGACGATCAATCGGGCCACGGTTAAGGGCGGAGGATGCACGCGGGTGGGCAGCCACAATTTGATCATGGCGTATACGCATATTGCGCATGATTGCCAGATCGGGGATCACGTGATCATGGCGAATGCGGCTACGCTGGGCGGGCATGTGGTTGTCGAGGACTGGGCGACGGTCGGGGCGCTGTGTCCGGTGCATCACTTCGTGCGCATCGGGACGCATGCGTTTGTTGGCGGAGGCACTACGGTTACGCGCGATGTGCTGCCGTTTTCGAAGACGTCGGCGGAGCGCGGAACGCGGGCGTATGGATTGAACGCGGTGGGGCTGGAGCGGCGGGGATTCAGCAAAGAGCGGATAAGGAAGATTCATCACGCTTACAAGCTGCTGCTCGCTTCGAAGCTGAATACTTCGCAGGCGCTGGAGAAGTTGCGCAGCGAAGCGGATCGCGGGGATGATACGGACATGCTGATTCGATTTATTGAAGCGTCGGAGCGCGGAGTGATTAAGTAGTGGATGCTGGCGGAGCGTTCGCTCCGCTCGGCAGACGGGGGCGTCGGCCCCTACGTGATTCTTCCTATGGCGCGGCTTGGGCTTATCGCGGGCAATGGCAAGTTCCCTTTTCTGGTGCTGGATGCGGCGCGGGCTCAGGGATACGACGTTGTCGTCGCTGCGATTAAGGAAGAAACCTTTCCCGAGATTGACTCGCGCGGCGCGGCTTCGGTGCACTGGCTCTCTCTCGGCGAACTCTCAAAACTCATCGACACTTTTAAAGCTGCGGGGGTGACGCGCGCGGTGATGGCGGGGCAGGTGAAGCACAAGCAGATTTTTTCGGCGATCAAGCCGGACTGGCGGCTGGCGAAACTGCTGCTTGCGCTCGGCACGCGGAATACCGATTCACTGTTGGGCGCGGTGGCGAAGGTTTTGGCGGATGAAGGGATCGTGCTGGAGAATTCGACAGCGCTGCTGGAGCCGCTGCTGGCGAAGGCGGGAGTGCTCACGAAGCGGGCTCCGAGTGAGCAGGAACGTCGGAACATTGAGTATGGGCGCACGGTGGCGCGGCGGCTGGCGGAATATGACATTGGGCAAACGGTGGTGATTGCGGAAGCGGCTTGCGTAGCAGTGGAGGCGATGGAAGGGACGGATGCGACGATCGAGCGCGCCGGGGAGATGATGAAAAGTCTGGCGCCGGCGGAGTTGGTGGAGGCTCCCACTCATGGCAAAGGGCGCGATGAGTGGGGCACCCGGCACGATGAGGGGACTGTCGATTCTCACCTGCTGAGCCGGGCGCTGACGGTGGTGAAGATTGCGAAGCCGAAGCAGGATATGCGGTTTGATGTTCCGGTGGTTGGGGTGAAGACGATTGCGACTATGGCCAGAGCGGGAGCGAGTTGCCTGGCGGTGGATGCGGGACGGTGTTTGTTGGTAGATGGGGCAGAAGTTATCGATGCGGCAGATCGCGCGGGGATTGCGGTAAGCGCGGAATAAAGGTTGATCAGTCGGTGCCTTGGGCGCGGTGGCGGACTTTTGTGGGGGGCTTGACTCTAGTGCTTCCACCGGGGCGCTTGCGCATGGCTTTCCGCATCTCTTGGCGCGCGCGCGAAAGATCGTGCGCGGTTTGGAGGTTCATCCAAAATTCAGGGGAGTTCCCGAAATATTGCGAGAGGAGAAGCGCGGATTGGGGCGTGACGCCGCGCTTGCCACGAACCAGTTCATTGACACGGTTGAGGGGGATTTCGAGAGATCGGGCAAGTTCGGCCTGACTCAGTCGCTGCGGTTCGAGAAACTCCGCGAGGAGAATTTCGCCGGGATGAGTTGCGATGCGAAATTCTGGCAGCATGTTGGGACTCCTCAATGGTAATCGGTGCAGCGAACCTCTTGGCAGTTGCCGTTCGCGAATCTAAAGATGATTCGATCTTGCTGATTAACGCGGACACTCCAAACGCCAGCGAGATCTCCGCGACGCTTTTCGAGGCGATTGGCGGGAGGTGTCCGCAGATCCTCGATCGAGGTGCTGGCATTCAACAAGTCGAGTTTTTGCTGCACTCGGCTCCAGAGTTCGCGCCCGATCCGGCGGGCGGCTTTCGTGTCGTTCCCGTGATAGAGATCGGCGGTCGTGGCATCCCCGAAACTGGAGATCACGGGAAGAGTATACCTGAATACACGTTATCCGTGTATACTTTCCGAGCGGAGGCGTTCCATGGCTGTAACGACTCAATCTGAGGCGGCGCGCATTGCCGATCAGCTTCGGCGGGCGTTTGAGGGCGAGGCTTGGCACGGCGATTCTGTTCTTGGAATTCTGAAGTGCGTTTCGGCGGAGCGGGCAGCGGCGCGTCCGATTAAGAATGGGCATACGATTTGGGAGTTGGTGCTGCACATTGCGGCTTGGGATGGCGCGGTGCGGCGGCGGATGGGGGGCGTGGCGGTGAAGCTCTCGGATGCGGAGAATTTTCCTCCAGTCAGAGATACGAGCGAGGCGGCTTGGAGCAAGGCTTTGGCGGAGGTGCGGCAGGCGCATGAGGAGTTGATGGCGGCGGTCAGCGCTATGACGGACACGCGGCTATATGAGAGGGTTCCGGGGAAAGAGGGCGCGCACTACACGTTCTATTACATGCTTCATGGCGTGGTGCAGCACGAGCTTTATCATGCGGGGCAGATTGCGCTGCTGAAGAAGATGTGAAGACGACTTGGGGCGGTGTCGGGCCTGCCCACCCTAGCCTTGCAAAGGACGCGACGTTTAGGAGGGGGCAACCCGGGTGAGCCGCTTCTCCAAACACCGGATCTTGGCGGGGCTTTGCTCCGCTCGGCAGACGGGGGCGTCTGCCGCTACGTGACCTTGGTTGCTACGGGAACTTGTTCCTACCCGTGCACTTTTCTATCCGAGGGATTAACTGCGACAATGGCGCGATGTTTCTTCGGTGCGGAGCACTCATCTGAGCCTGGAATTTCCCATCAATGTGGCGGTGATTGGAGTGGGAGCTTTTGGGCGCAATCACGCTCGTGTTTATCGGGAACTGCAACAGGCTGGGAGTGTGCGGTTGGTGGGGGTGGTCGATCCGGACACGGCGCGGGCGGACGCGATGGCGCGCGAGTTCGGCTGCAAGGCGTTCGGCTCGGTCGAGCAGATGCTGACGACCCACAGCGAGGTGCAGGCGGCGTCGGTCGCGGTACCGACGGCTCTGCATAGGGTAGTGGCGCGGACTCTGCTGGAAGCGGGAGTTGACGTGCTGATTGAAAAGCCGCTGGCGGCTACGCTCGACGAGGCCGACGACCTGGTTCATGTTGCCGCGCAGCACAAGCGGGTGGCGCAGGTGGGGCATTTGGAGCGATTTAATCCGGCGGTGCGGGCGACGCTGCCGCTGATCAATCGTCCGATGTTTTTTGAAGTGCACCGGCTGAGCGTGTTCTCGCCGCGGGCGCTGGATGTGGACGTGGTGCTCGACTTGATGATTCACGATCTGGATGTGGTGCTGACGTTCGTGAAGTCGGAGGTGAAGGAAATTCGGGCGGTAGGGCTGCCGATTCTTTCGGGTAAGGTCGATATTGCGAATGTGCGCGTGGAGTTCGAGTCGGGCTGCGTGGCGAATTTTACGGCGAGCCGGGTTTCGACGGAGCGCGTGCGCAAGCTGCGCTTTTTTCAGCCGGGACAATATATTTCGATCGATTACGGGCGGCAGGAGGTGTTGGTGTTTTCGGTTGGCGGCGTTTCTGACGGCTCCCACCCTAACGTCGCAAAGGGCGCGACGCTAGGATGGGGCAACCGGCTTAGTTCCCAGCCTAGTGTGAATCCGCAGATCGCCGTGGCTAAGCCTGCGATCACGGCGGAAGAGCCGTTGCTGGCGGAGCTCAAATCCTTTCTGCACGCGGTGCGCGAGCGCTCCCATCCGGTGGTTTCGCTCGATGATGGGCGGAGAGCGCTGGAGCTGGGGTTGGAGATTCTCGCCCAGATTGGCCGGCATGCGGGGCGGATTGGCGTGGGAAAAAGTTAGAATTCGAATCGATCGGCTGAGTTAAGGCGGGATCAGGAATCTGAGGCTACGATCAGTTTGGCGAAGATGGCTAATTCTGTTATGGCGCGATGAAAATACGGGCATGTAATGCCGTCGCCGCGTCCGCTGCCGTTGACAAGTCATCGTGTTATGGAGCAGCATTTCTGCGTTCGTCACGTTGTTACCTCGGCTGACGCCAACCGACTTTCCCTGGAGGCCCCATGAAGTTTTTCAAGTTCGTCTGCTATGCCGCCGGTTTCACAGTCTTGCCGGTAGTGGCGCAAGCGAACTGGGTTGCCCGTGCCAATCAAGCAACAGGGCAACTCGATGCTCAAGTGGTGTCTGAGAGTGGGTTAAACAAACTGGCGCCCGGGGGCCCGGGATCGCCAGTAAAGTTTGGGACTGCGATCGACTATCCTTCCGGTGGATCCGAGGCTGATTCGGTTGCGTTAGGGGATTTAAATGGGGACGGTATCCTTGACGTGGTGGTTGCGAACTTCTGTCTCAGCGAGAGCGACTGCTCCGAGGGTACTGTGAGCGTGCTGATCGGCAATGGCAAGGGTGGGTTCCAGGCTGCCGTCAGCTACGGTTCGGGAGGTGTAATGGCGTCGTCGGTTGCAATTGCGGATGTGAACGGCGACGGCAAGCTGGATCTGGTGGTTGCCAACTACTGCCAGAGCAGCTCGACCTGTAACTATCTGTTTGGCCCCGGCTCGGTAAGCGTGCTGCTCGGCAACGGAGACGGCACTTTCCAGGCTGCGGTCAGTTACGGCTCCGGCGGGTGCAATGCCGATTCCGTAGCGGTGGCCGACGTGAATGGAGATGGGCACCCGGATCTGGTGGTAGCCAACTATAGCGTGAATCCTACCTGTGGCGCTTACGACCCAGGGGAAGTAAGTGTGCTGCTGGGCAATGGCGACGGCACGTTCCAACCAGCGGTCAGCTACCTCTCCGGTGGATATTCCTACAGTAAAGTTGCGGTTGGGGACTTTAATTCGGACGGGCATCTTGATCTGGTTGTGACCAATGGGTGCATAAATGAAGGAAATTGTAACAATGGTGTAGTGAACGTGCTGCTGGGCAATCGCGACGGGACGTTCCAATCGCCGGTCACTTACAGTTCGGGTGGGGACTACGCCAAATCGGTGGCGATCGCGGACCTCAATCGGGACGGGCATCCGGATCTGGTGGTGAGCAATTTCTGCCAGGAGTTCAACTGCTACCACGGTGGGGTGAGCGTATTGCTCGGAAACGGCAACGGGACATTCCAGCCTGCCGTCAGTTATGGCTCCGGCGGTCCCTATGGCTACTCGGTAGCGATCGCGGACGTCAATGGGGACGGGTATCCGGATCTGGTGGTGGCGGATACTTGCCTGAGCAAGCTCAACTGCATGACCGGATCATTCGTAGGGGAAGTGGGCGTGCTCGCCGGAAACGGCGATGGAACTTTTCAGCCCGCCGTGCCTGTCAGCACTCGAGGAAAGTATGCGGAATCGGTGGCGATTGGGGACGTCAATGGTGACGGCCGTCCCGACCTAGTGGTCGCAGATTCGAAATCGAGTACGGTTGCCGTGCTGGACAACGAATTCACTGTCAGCCCGACGGTCAAGGTAACATCTTCGCCCGATCCATCGCTCATCAATCAACCGGTCACATTCACTGCTACGATTACGGCGAACTTACCGATTCCGAATGGGCAAACCGTGACCTTCTACAGCGGTTCAACCGAGATTGGAACGGGCGCCACATCCAATGGCGTCGCGGCTTTGAACGCCTCCTTCCCGAAGGCGAAGACTTACAAGATTAAGGCGAAGTACTCGGGAGGAGGGTTCCTCAAAGCCGGCTCGGGAAGCGTGGAGCAGGTAGTGAATCCTTGAGGGTGGCGAATTCAGACGAGAGCGCAGCGGGGGCAAGCGAGATTTAAATTCAGAGGCTGGTCGTTCTCAGGTTGTCACCGCCGGTTGTCACCTGGGAGAGGCCGGCCAGCCCCCGCAATTTCCGGTTACTCTTCTAAGCGAGAGTTATTGTTGAGGCGGCGGGGCTTGCTGGTCATTGGAGTTTGAGTTTTGCCCGCCGCGGCGATGTCCCCATTGCCCACGCTTGGCCTGCATGGCGTCCCACTTTTTCTGCTGATCGGGATCGAGCAGGGCGCGGATCTGCGTGTCTCCGGCCTGGTGAATGTCCATCATTTTGCTGTGGCGATCTTGTTGGGAAAGCGAGCTGTCCGAACGCAGGCTTTCCATCTGTGAGGATTCGGACTGAAGGATTTGTTGCACTTTGGTTTGCTGATCAGAAGTGAGGTTGAGCTTCTTGGTCAGTTCCTGGGTGCGCTGCGCCGGGTCCATCGGGCCGCGGTGGCCGCCGCCGTTTTCCTGTGCGGATGGCTGATTGTTGGACGGCGCGTCCTGCGCCACCGCGAGTGGGGCAATCGAGATGATGCTGGCCGCGAGAAGAGTGAGAAGACACTGTTTGAACATGGAGATCTCCTTTGTTTAGGGACGGTTAGTTTTCGAGACGAGATGTCTATATCTAAGAATGGTGTTACGGGCGAGAAGTTGCGCGAAAGACGCGATTCGGACAAATCTTTGCAAAACTTTACGAAGCTGGTATTTGGAGGTCGGTGCGCAATAGGCGATTGGGGAGCACGGAGCAGGCCTGGCTTCTACGAATCAGACCGCATCGGTAATGGCTCAGTTTGAAAATTGCATTCCCTCAGCGGCTTCTATGAGACGGCTCGTATGTGTCAAGGGCCAAGTTTTTTGCCTTTGCTTTTGACTATTCCTTTAGCAGCGGTTTTTTGGTTTTGCTTTTGGTCTTGCATCGTTCGCGTGTTCATTCATCCGTCTCGGTGCTTCTATCCGCACTCTGATGAGCCTGTTGTGGGCTCGGTGCATGTTGGTGTCCGATACCGATGAAAGGGTGCTGCTATCTAAAGCGCGGCCTCGAGAGCCAAGCCGCTAGTCGCAGTCGCCAGAACACAAGATGGACAAAGTCGAGTTTTTCAGCAAGCTGTGAAGCCGTGCCCCTTTCAAAACGGGTGAAACTGAGCCACTACCTACCGCTCCGGCATTGTGCATTTAGCTCCACAGCCAACTGTCAGGGTCGCTGGCGTCGCGGTGAATTCGTTCAGCGTGGCCCCGATCGATGTCGATCCTATGCCGGTGGTTAAGGCCAGTCCCGTGCTATTGATAATTGCGACGGCTTGGTCTGACGAAGTCCAAGTGACTTGTTGGGTCAGATTCTCAGTTGACAGGTCGCTAAAGGATCCCTGCGCCGAGAATTGCTGACGCACGCCGAGGTCGACGCCTGGATTCGCGGGCGCGATGGTAATCGACGTCAGGGCCGCGTCGGTTACGTTCAAGGAAGCTACTCCAACCAGCCCTCCGAAGGCGGCTATCACGGTTACGGTGCCAGGCGCGATGCCGTTCGCCCAACCGTACGAGCCCAACGAGTTGCTCATGGTTGCGAGCGACGGGTTCGACGAGGTCCAGAGAACAGAACTAGTAATATTCTGGGTCGTTCCGTCGGTCAGCGTTCCGGTTGCGGTCAAGGCAATCGATGTATCTTCCGCGACGTTGCCGCTGTTGGGCGCTGTGATCGCGATTGCCGTAAAGCCTTCCACGGTTATGCTTGCGGTGCCATTCACTCCACCAAGAGAGCAGGTGATAGTCGCGGGAGTCGCCGAGATGGATTCTCCGGTGACAATGTTTCCGCTGACGGTGGCGATGGTCGTATCGGAGGAGGTGCAGGTCACGTCGGACGTGATGGGCTGAGGGCCGTTGCTGAAGTTGCCGGTGGATTGCAAAGCTAGATTGGCGTTCACAGCCAGGGTCGCAGTGGCGGGAGACACGGTGATGGTGTTTAGAGTCGCCGTACTCACGGTCAAATTGGCGGTGCCGGTCGTTCCTCCGAAAGCGGCGGAGATGGTCGCGGTGGCGCCACCGGGCAATACGGCCGTTGCAACGCCCTTGGTCCCCGCTGTATTGCTAATGGTGGCTACTGGGTTGTTGCTGGCCCACATGACGTCCTGCGAAATGTTCTGGGTGCTATTGTCGCTGAAAGTGCCGATTGCGGTGAAGGTTTGGGTGGTGAGCGGAGCGATCGATACGCCGGAGGGTCCTACTGCGATGGATTGAATGGTCGCGGTGCTTACAGCGAGCGTGGCCATTCCGGTCATACTGCCTAAGGTTGCGCTGATGGAAGTGGACTGGTCGGCTCCAACGGCTTGGGCACGACCGTTAGCCGGTCCGATGGTGGCCGCTGCTTGATTCGACGAAGCCCACGTCACTTTTGTGGTGAGGTTGCGCTTGCTGCCGTCGTTGTATAAGCCGTAGGCCGCGAATTGATAACTCGTGTTATTGGCGATGGTGACGGTGTTCTGAGGTCCGCTCGGAATCACAATGGAAGTGAGCGTCGCGTTGGCTACGGTCAGGCCGGTGTTTCCGCTGACACCGACCGATGTTGCCGTGATGGTGATCGCGGTGTTGGTGAGCGCGAGCGCGGTTACCACGCCGCCAGGGGAATCGATGGATGCCTGTGTTGGACTCGAGGACATCCATGTCGCGGTCGAAGTTAGATTCTGAGTGGAGTTATCGCTGTAAGTCCCGGTCGCGGTAAAGGCCGTGATTGTACCCAGAGGGACGGTGTCGTTCGCCGGCGTCACCGCAATTGACTGTAGGATTGCGGCGGTCACGGTGAGAGAGCCGGCGCCGGATACGGTGCCGACGGTCGCAGTGATGGTAACTGGATTGGCGTTCGCCACCAACCCTTTGGCGAGACCGCCCGCCGCAACGGTTGCCACTGACGTACTCGACGAGGACCAGGTGGCAGTGGCAGTTAGATTTTGAGTTGTGTTGTTGCTGTAATTGCCGGTAGCGGTGAACTGTGACGTGAGACCAGCTGCGACGGACGGAGTCTGGGTTGAAACAGTAATTGAGGTCAGGGTGGGAGCTGAACTACCGCTGCTACAGGCTGCCAGCAACCCTGCCAGTACCAATGCGAAGAGCAACGCAACGTTTTTCATGAGGGAGATCTCCACTTACAGCTAAATGTCTTTTAACTAACCCGGTGGATGAAAAACTCTACAAACTCTTATTCCGTTCCGAGGGATTTCTCGCGCAGGTGAGCTGCGAAACAATCCCAAATAGCACGGTCGAATGCTAAAGGCCAGAGGAAGAGGAAAGAATAATAACAGGAAATGGTCGATTTACAAGTTTTTGTCGTAAGTTACGGCATTAGGTAGCGCGGCTGTGCCGAACGGAGTGGTCGGCCTAGGCGCGGCGGGCGTGACGCCCGCTGGACAGCCGCCCCGGACGGCGGCGCTACAAGCGCGGCGTCGGGAACTGGACTCCGGGAAGTTGCAGGACTGGCCGATTGACGAGTTACGAAAAGTATCTGACGTAACTTTTATCCTCCCTTTGGAATCGCGAGGATGAGTTGCCCACATACACACCACGTACACAAGTTGAGTTACAAGTAAAAAAAAGACGAGGAATCGAGTATCAGATTCCATGTCCCTCGCAACTACTCTCTACATCCGCCATCTTGGGAAATGTCCTCACAAGAAAGACCGAAACTACCGCCGCTGCGGCTGTCCTGTCTGGTTCCAGCGGAATCGCAGACGCTGGAGCGCCGACACCAACGATTGGAGCGAGGCGCTGAAGCAAGCTGCCGCCATCGTATTCGGGGGGGGGAAGCCAAGGCTCCCTACAAAGACCGCTATATGCTCACGCAGGGATCGAAGTCGGTTCAAAGCCTGCTGGCATGATCTACGGAGCAGGGCTTTAAGAAACTTCGAGAGATCACCGCAGTGGCGCTCGACGCATGGCGCGATAGTTGGGACTTCCGCGCCGACAGTTGCTCCATGAAAATCCACAGCGCGGTCGTCAAGGCGTTTTTGAACGGGCAACCAAATTCGACTATCTCGACAAAAACCCCCTCGACAAACTGGACCCGATCACCGTAGTGGAAGTGCCGACGCTGCCAGTTACACCCGAAGAGTTCACTCTTCTGCTGGCTTCAGTAGCCTGCCTCAAGGAAAAGTATCACCGGACCATGACCGCGCTGATCCTGCTGATGCGCTGGAGTGGTCTGTCGATCATGGACGCCGCCTGCCTGCGGCGGGATGCGCTCAGGGCGGATAACCGCCTTCGAACCTATAGAAAAAAGACGGGCGAATACGTCTATATCAAGCTGCCGCAGTTCGTAGCCGACTTGCTGCGGGCACGTGGCAACATGCCCGCCACCTATTTCTTCTGGAACCCGACACGGCGCAGCGCCAAGTCGCAAGTTATAGCGGTGGAGCACCGACTGGCGAGCATCTACGACGCGGCGAGGATCACGCCTCGTGGCGCACACCGATTACGAGATACCTTTGCCGTGGAATTTCTGAACTCAGGCGGCGATGTCGAGGACTTAGCCATGTTGCTCGGACACTCCAACAGCAACACCACGAAGAAACATTACATGCCGGGGGTCAGGAGCCGTCAAATTAAACTCGATGCGGCGGTGGATCGGTCGCTGGCTGCGCAAGGGATTCACGAACAAACCATCGTGCGACCAGCTTTGCCGATCCAGCTTCAGTAGCGCACCCTGATCGTGCCCTCCCGAGTCTCACGCGGAGATTCGCTGCTCACGACAAGTTGAATTTTTCCAAATTTTGCCGCATTCATAGCGTGTTCCCGATGCAAATCAAAATTCGCAAATCACGAGGCCCCTTTCTCGTCCGGCTCCTTGAAAGTCATCAGCATGGTTCCGAGCGCTGGGATTGCGTGAGGTTCAATCAACTTTTTGCCGATCCAGAGTGCCAATCGCTCGTCGGGTGGCATCGCCTTGACGATGTAGTTCATTCCTGAGAATCAGCGATAAGCGTTCTGTCCCGGTACGCCCGTCGGCAGAACGGACGCATGTCTTTCACTGCTGGTGTGGGCAGCGCAGGTGAAGTCCTCGCCTCCCTGTTCACTAATCTCCAAATAGTCGGCGATGCCTATGCAGTTCGACCGATTACAAGGAATCAGTCGATCCGGTGGATGGTCAAGGCGAAAGTATTCGATGAAGTCCTCCAGTGGTGCGTCCGTGAGCAAACGCAAGCCCAGACTCACGCGAAATTTCTATCGGTTGCGCAGAAAGACCGTCCGGCAAGGTGGGTGACCGGAAACGTGACGGAGATATGCGGAAGGGACTTCCTAAACCTAGTCCTCCGCATCGGCAATAGCAATGACATTCCGGAACGAACTGCAATGACTGCACTCGAAGGAGCCTCTGATAAGAAAGCAGTGAATTTAGACGCGATGATCGTGAAGGACTACCATTTTCACGGTAGCCCAGCGGTGCCTTCCCATGCACGTCGTCCTGCCGAGCCGAACCAAATGCAACGCACGTCTGGAACCGTGGGATCGCTGGTGTCGTGGAGATTTTGCCGTCGCTCTAGGCCAAATGTGCTCGTTTCTTCTGGAAATTCCAGCGCCAACTCGAAAGGCAATCATTCAACGTGCACAAAATAAAGGAATGGTATCGCCCGTGCTCTAGCTTAGCCATGCTGAATGTTGCGGTTGACAAAATCGGAGAACTGGCGCTCGTCAAGTGCGAGGGCAGAATTGTACAGAGCGATTCGGCCTATAAGTTGCACGAAGCCGTGACCTTGCTGGCAGATGCCCGAATTGTTGTCCTTGAGCTTTCAGAGGTGAGCGCCATCGGAGGCGGCGGCTTCGGTATGCTTGTGTTTCTGCAACGATGGGCACGAGAAAAGAACATCCGGTTCCTTCTATTCAGTCCATCCGAATCAGTGAAGAGGGCATTAGAACGTGCCAGATCGATTGCAGAATTCTACATCCCTTCATCCGAGGAAATGATGGCCCTTCTGGCATATGCCAACAGTCGATACGCGATAGCTGCTTGAGTTGGCACTTACGCCGACGGACGATAAGAACTTGTGTCGCGCATGACCCAACGCGATTCCGCTGAAATTACTTGCGGGAATGATCGT
>Ga0210391_10001981_pt1 | contig 18098 bp, 10 predicted proteins | sample IncBWC12OmetaG_FD_160573 | JGI IMG/M metagenome (GOLD analysis project Ga0210391, IMG submission 160573) | Forest soil microbial communities from Barre Woods Harvard Forest LTER site, Petersham, Massachusetts, United States - Inc-BW-C-12-O ... | reverse complement strand
CCGATACCTCGGTGTCCGAAAGAACGTCCTCGATCTCCGACGCACCTGTGCCGTCGAAAACCTGATCACCCTCGACCGACCCCGACGCGCCGCCTGAACTTACTTGTTCGCTGCTCTAGAGCCCCCGCACGTGCACTCGGACGGGCTGGCTTTCGATCGCACCGTCGGCCTCCGCGACGAGCACGTGCTCGCCTTCTTCGAGGGGCCAGGCGAACGCATACGGCGCGCCTTGCTCGCCGATGACGTGTCCGTCGACGCGCAAGCGGACCGTGTGGACACGCCGAGGCGCGACGACCGTGAGGTCGAGGCGCTGGAGCGCCGGCGCGGTCTCCGGATCGAGCGCAAACCGCGCGCCGTCCGTGACGTGGGCGATGCGCAGCGCGTCGCCGTCGCCCTCGCCGCCGGCCTCGCGGGCGGCCGGCCCCGGAGCGATCGGGCAGCGCGGCGAAGTCTCGCGGACCACGGGCCGGCCCGCTTCGCTCGCCCATTCGGCGTATTCGGGCGGGTACACCTCGACGTCGCGGACCGCCACTTCGTCCGGCCGGCACCCGGCTCCCGCGAGGAGGCCGTTCGCCCGATCGACGCGAACGCGCGCGTGAAACGAGCACTGCGTGAGCGCGGCCTTCGCGTCCGGCGGCATCCATTCGTACACGCGGTGCGTACAAGCGGGCCCGGGTGCCATCCCCGAGAGCGCACACACCTCGACGCGTTCGAGGCCGGCTGCACGTCGGTCGCCGGGCTCGCCCGGCGCACCTTGCGCTTCGATCGCGAGCGGGAGGTCCGGCCGCCCGCGCATCGCCGCCTCCATCACGGCATGAAAGAGCGGTCCCGCACCGGTGATGCCGCTCGTGCCGTTCATCGGCGAGCCGTCGAAGTTGCCCACCCAGACGCCGACCGTGACCGAGCGCGTGTATCCGAGCACCCAGTTGTCTCGGGAGCCCTTGGAAGTCCCGGTTTTCACGGCTACGTCGAAGTCGAAGTCGAGCAGCGTGCGCTCGCCGAACGACGCGCGCCGCGCGCCGTGGTCGCGCAAGATGTCCGTGATCGCGGCGCTCGTCACGCGGTCGAGCACCGGGTCGCTGCCGCCCGGATCCCCGCCATCCTCGCCGCCGGTGGCACCGCCCGCGCCGATCGCTTGCCACGCGTCGCCGCTCGCGCCCGCGGGACGGATCGCGCGCGCGACGCGCAGCGAGAGCCCACGGCCGTTGCGCGCGAGGGTCGCGTACGCACGCACGAGCGACAGGAGCGTGACTTCGCCGTCGCCGAGCGCGAGGCCCGGCCCGTAGTACTCCGGCGCTTGCCGGAGCGAGTCGAAGCCGAGTGCGCGCAGGCGATCGAGCAGCGCCGCTTCCCCTGTCTGCTCCACCGTCCACACGGCGGGCACGTTGAGCGAATTGCCGAGCGCCTCGCGAAGGCGGACCGGCCCCCGAAAGTGCTCGTCGTAGTCGTGCGGCGCGTAGTCCAGCGCGCCGGTGCGCAGGTGAAGCTCCACGTCCGGCAGCACCGTCGCCCCCGTGAACCCGAGGCGATCCATCGCGAGGCCGTACACGAACGGCTTGAGCGTCGATCCCGGCTGTCGCTCCGCGCGCACGCCGTCGTTCTGGCCGCAGCGCTCCGCGTCGAAGAAGTCCGGCGATCCCACATAGGCGAGCACGTCTCCGCTCTCGTTGTCGACGACGAGCGCCGCCGCGGCGGTCACGTGCTTCGCTCCGAGCGCGGCGATCGCCTGCTCCGCGGCTGCCTCGGCCGTCCGCTGCAGCGACGAGTCGATGGTGGTCTCGATCGCAGCGACCGGCGCGGCAAGCGCCTCTGCGAGTCCTGGCTGCAGAGGCGGGAGCGATCCGTCGAGAAGCCCGCGCACGAAGTGCGGCGCGCCGAACGCCGCGGCCCGCTTCTGCAGCGCGAGCGGCTCGGACCGCGCGCGCGACGCCGCGTCCGGCGTGATCGCACCCGAGGCCTGCATTCGATCGAGCACCCGGTTGCGCCGCGCGATCGCTCGGGCCGCGTGACGCGTGAGCTCGTAGTACGACGGCCCGCGCGCGAGCCCCACGACGAGCGCCGCCTCGGCCACGCCGAGCGCACGCGGCGGCTTGTCGAAATAGGCCTGGCTCGCCGCGGCCACACCGCGGAGGCCGGGGCCGAAGCTCACGCGATTCAGGTACTGCTCCAGGATTTCTCGCTTGGAGAGCGACGCTTCGATGCGAAGAGCCACGAGCATCTCGCCGAGCTTCCCGAAAAGCGTCCGCGCGTGCGGCCGCACGGCGCGCGCGAGCTGCATCGTGAGGGTCGACCCTCCTGAGACGGCGTGCCGGGCCGCGAGATCCGTCACGATCGCTCGCGCGATCGCGATCGGATCGACGCCCGGGTGCGTGAAGAACCGCCGGTCTTCTGCGGCGAGCAGCACCTGCGGCAGGAGCGTCCCCATGTCCTCGAGGTGCAGCCACTGCGCCTTCGCGCCGTCGTCGGCGCGGGCTTCGCGGAGCACGTTGCCGTCGCGATCGGTCACGCGAATCGAGCTCTCCCCGGATGCTTGCGTTCCCCGGATCCCCGGGATGGCTCGCCCGGCAAGCGCGGCGGGCAGCGGCGTCAACGCCACGGCGACGGCGGCCACGAGCACCGCGAGAGCCACGACGAGACCGAGCGCCGTGAGCGCCCGGAGCACCGCACGGGCAGTTCGGCGAACCAGACTCCCAGGCGAACGCTCACCGTTGCGCGACACGGCCAGCCCCCTCGACGACATCGAACGCCGACGCGCTCGTTCGCCCGCTCGCTTCCGGCGCGTACATGCAGTGGATCTCCGCCGGCGGCACGACGAAGTGACCGACCGTCGTCGCCCGCACCAAGTACCGGAAGTGGTACATGCCCGGATCGAGGTGCCGCGCGAAAGTGAGCACGCGATCGTCGTGCACTTCGCGATGCACCTGGTCCGGGAGGGCGAACGCGAATCCATAGCCACCGAGGCCTCGATGCCGCGAGACGCGCTCGGTTCCGACGTCGTCGACGCTCTCGAGCTTCGAACTCGTCTCCAGGTCGAAGTTCACCGCTTCGAGCCCGCCCGCGAGCGGGTCGTCGATGACGACCTGGTCGCGCGGCTCCGCCGATTCGACCAGCAGATCGACGACGACGAGGTCCCCTGCCGCGGCCCGCGCCGACGACGTCTTCGGAAGGGGAGGTTCGGCCAGGCGAAGCTCGCCGGGCTCGGGCACGTGCATCAGGCGTTGCACGAAGAACCCGTGGTCCTCGGGCTTCTGCGGCAGATCCATCGATGCCGACTCGAGCGTCGCCGCATAGAAGATCGTCCCCTGCCCCTTCACGTCGAAGGAGAGCTGCCCCTTCGAGTACCCAGCTACGCGCTGCATCGGCAGCGTCACCGGATCGGCCTCGACCTGCCCCCCGTGGAACGCGAAGCTCCCCACCGGGTCATTTCCGAGGAAAGCCTGCACGTCGAGGTCTGCGGCGCGCCCTTCCTGCGCCTTGCGGTACTCCTCGAGCGCGACGAGTGCCCACAGATTCTCTTGCGTCGATCGCCACGCGCCTTCGCGCCGCAGGCCGAGGAGCCCCCGAGCGAGGCGCGGAGCCAGGGGGTGCTTCGGGTCCGCCGCGAGAAGCGCGCGAAGCGCGAGCGCCGTCGTACGCCCCTGCGAGTCGATGTCGCCCTCGCCCGGCTCGCTGATCGCGGCCTCCGCGCCGTCGTCCCCCGCGAGCGCCTCGCTCGCGCCGACGCGCAATCGTTGCTCGATCTCGGTCGCAAGCGTGTGAAGCTCGAGAGCGCGCATGTGCGCCGTCGCCATGGCGTGAAGCAACAGCGCACGCGCGGCGAGCGGTACGTGCTCGCGCGATTCGTACGCCGTATCGAGATACGCAGGGTCCGCGGACCCGACCATCGCGAGCACGTCGGCGATGAACGCGCGCGACGTCGCGTCGAGATCGCGGTCCGTTTCGTCGGCGGCTTCGCGGTCGTCGCCCTCGGCCGCCTGCGGCGCGCCCGGATCGCCCGCGCTCTCGGCGGTCGGGGCGGGCCCTTCCTCCCTGTCCGCGCTCTTCTTCGCCTGCTTCGCGAGCGCCGTCCGCAAATATTCGACGCCCTTGTCCAGCGCGCCCGGCGGTACGTAGTACCCTTGCTTGGACGCCGCTTCGAGCGCCCACATCGCGTACGCGGAGAGCCACGCGACGGGCGGATCGTCTTCCCAGTAGCCGAAGCCGCCGTCGCCGTGCTGGTGATGCAAGATCGCGCCGACCGCCTCGTCGACGGCGTCGTGGCTCTTCGCCGGCACACGCGCGTGGAACGCGCGCGCCATGTCCGTCAGCGCGAGCAACGGGATCGTGCGACTCGTGAGCTGCTCGGTGCAGCCGTACGGATAGTCGAAGAGCTGCTCGAACGCCGAGTCGATGCCGACGAGCGCGCTCGTCGACAGATGCACGTCGAGCGCGCCGCGGTCCGGGCGGACGCGCGAGAGGTCGCCGATGGCCACGGCGAAGTCGTTCGACGCATGGCCGTAGACGGCCGCCGTGCGCGCGACGACCGGGAGGTCGACCACCGAATAGACCCGCACGCGATCCACGAAGCCGCCGCCCGTCACGCCGAACGTGAAGTCCGCGCTGCCTTCGCGCGTCGCCCGCGCCGGAAACCGCACTTCGACCTGGCCGCCCCGCGGCACGAGCACGCTCGCCGTGCGCAGACCCGTCAGGTCGACGCCCTTCGCGTCGAGTGACACCGTCGCGCTGACCGGATCGATCCCCTTCGACGAGATGACCGCACTCGCGACGAACGTGTCTCCGACACGCAGCGCTCGCGGCGTCGCCGGTCGCACCATGAGCTTGCGGCTCGACGCGATCGCGGACTCTCCGTAGCCAAACTTGTCGTCCGGCGACGCGACCACCGCCATCAGCCGGAACCGCGTCAGATTGTCCGGCAGCTTGAACTGGAAATGCGCGGTGCCTTCGTTCGACGTGACACGCGACGGCTCGAAGTACGCCGTCGTCCGGAGCTCCGATCGAAGCGCGTCTTCGCCCGCGGCGCCGCCGCCGCCGCCGTCGTCGCCCTTGTCGGCCGCGTTGTCGTCGCCTGCTTTGCGTCCATATTCGTAGGCGAGGAACGGCACGCGCTCGCCGTCCTTCATCGCGACGAAATGCGCGAGGTGTTCGCGGTTTTCGACGCCGAACGTCGCGAGGCGCTTTCGCGCGGCGAACGCCGGCAACGGATCGGGCGTCTTGTAGCCGGTGAGCATGAGCGCGCCCTCGTCGACGGCGTAGAACGTCACGGCGGCCTTCACGCCGCGGCCTTCCGCATCGCGCACGTTCACGTCCGCATCGACCGTCTCGCCGGGCCGGTACTGGTCCTTGGCCGGCGTGACGCCGACACGCAGGCGGTGCGTCTCGGCGTCGATCGCGATTTCCTTGTACGCCGTGCGGAAGTCGGGCGCGCCGAGATCGGCCTCGCCGGGCGCCGGCTCGGCGGCCACGCGCCCGCGAACGAGGTGCACGCCGACGAAGACGTTCGGGTAGTAGCGGCCGTCGATCGGCACGTCGACGACCGGCATTGCTCCGTGTACGTGCACGACGTTGCGCCACAGAACCCCCGCGCGCTCGACGGTGACGAGCGCATCGGCCTCTTTGAAGGGGCTCCGGACGAGGATCTTCGCGGTATCGCCGGAGGCGTAACTCGCTTTGTCCGTGTCGATCGACAGCCCGCGCGCGCCGTCGTCGCTCCACGCCACGGGTGGCGCGCTGTCGGGGCGGTCGCTCACGCCGTAGAGCGAGGTGCTCGCGTGGACGACCGGACCCGCGGTCGTCGCGCGCAGAATGAAATACCCGGCCGAAGGCACGCGCACCGTGCAGCCGGCCGCGGTCGCGGTCGTCCGCGTGTCGCACGAGGCGACGACCGTGTCGACGACTTTGGTCCCGCGGCGCGGCACGTCCGCCGCCTCGTCCGTCGTCGCTTCCGACCAGGTGCGAGCGACGAGCTCGACGCGCGTCGCGACGCCCGCGCGGTGGGTGCCGTCCGGATCGAACGCGACGACCTCCGCTTTGAGGGGCGCGCCCACCGCGACGAAACTCGAGGCGGGCTCTTTGAGCGCGACGTAGAACGGCGCCGGGTGCACGAGCACCGAACCGTGCTGCGCCACGGTCTGGCGCGTCTTGTCGGCGACCTCCGCTTCGAAGACGACGATCTCCGGCCCCACCTGGCCCGGCATGTCCAGCGCGATCGACCGCGTGGCGCGGCCCTTGGCATCGAGCTCGCCGTCGTCGACCGAGAGCGCCGCCGACCGCGGGCTCACGTCGGGATACTCGGTCATGAACGCGTCGTCCGTCGTGGCGTACCCACTGGACCCGGGCGGCGCGAACGTCGTGCGGCTCCGGCTCGCCGCGCTGTGAAACGAAGCGCCATCCATGGGCGCGCCGTATAGATAGTTGCCCTCCACGGAAAACTCCGCGGTCTCGCCGCGAATGTACGCGGGCTTCGCCGGCTCGATGTCCACCTGGAACTCGCTCGGCTTGAACGCCGCGAGCGTAACCCCCGCGCCGAACGCGTCCTCGTCGCTTTGGCCTACGCGAAGGCTCACGGCGGCGGGCCCGAGGTGGCTCGTGCGTGGTAGCGGCACGTCGACGGCGACTTCGCCGAACGCGTCGGTCCGACCGTGACCCGAAAAAACGCGCTCGTCTTGCGCGTCTTTGACTTCGACGCGCACGTCCGTCGCGCCCGGCACGCGCGAGCCAGCGGCGTCGCTGCGGCGCACGATGGCCGAGACGCGCATGGCGTCGCCTGGACGATAGACGCCACGGTCCGTGAAGACGAATCCCTGCCATTCGCCGCGCTGGGCGAGGTCCACGTCCGGTCCGGCGCGCATCGACGCGCGCGACGCTTCCATCTTCTGGTAGACCCAGTCGTCGTCCTTCTGGACGAAGATCCACGACGCGCCGTCGATCGCGCCACGATCCGACACGGGCTTGTAGGCGGCCGCGGGGATGGTCGCGACCCCCGAAGTGTCGGTCGTCGCGGAAAAGACTTCGCGCTCGTCTTTGCGCACCGCGACCTTGGCGTCCGCCACGGGCTCGCCCGTCGAGAGCCGCGTGACCCAGACGAGGCTTCCGTAGCGGCTCATCTTCGCGGTGACGCCGAGGTCCGTGATATCGAGCAGCTGCGTGCGCGCCGCCGTCTCGCTCGAGCCCGGGATCGCCAGCGCCACGAGCGCCGCGCGCGAGCCTGCGGTGGTTGCAAGAAGCGCGTCGAGGTCGAGCGACCGCACGGAGCGCACGTTCTCGGGGACGCCCGGCGAGACCCAGTTCCAACGAAAGCCTCCCCCGTTCGGGCCATCCTGCAGGCTCGCCTTGGAGAGCCAGCGGAGCGCCTCTTCTTGTTGCAGCGCTGCCGCGGCAAGCCCGTACGTCGGTAGATTCACGATCCCGATGGGCAACCGGTGCCCCGTACCGGCAGGCGCTGCGTGCGCTTCGAGGAGCTGCCCGCGGACGCCGAACTCCGCCTGGTAATCGAGGACCGGCCGCGCGGGGCGCGGATCATCCGGCGCCGGCGGCGGCGGCGGTGCGCTGACTCCCGGCGCGTGCGCCGGCGCGTGGGCGGGCCGCGCGTAGGCCGCTTCGATGTCGACGTCGACGCTCACGTCTTTCGCGAGGACCTGGCCGAACACATCGTGCATCCCGGCGGTGAGCGTCACGCGGTAGCGGCGCCCTTCGCGTGGATCGACGCCGAGCGCGTGCGACGTATGCGCGACGGGCCGCGGGGGGGGCGGCACCGATGCGGACGGCGGCGGCGGCGCGGCCCTCGGAATCGCGGCGCGGACGTGCGCGCGGAGCTCGCTCGGTTCGACCGCGTTCGACAGAACGACGGTGATGTCGCGGTGCGCCTGGCAGCGGCCCATGTCGACTTTCGGGCAGCGCACGTCCGCGAGGCGCAGCGGACCGTAGGTGCGCGCGCGAAGCGTGTAGGGCGCCCCCATCGGCGCGGGCCCTTCGGCGCCGACGAAAGCGCCGGCGACCGTCAGCGCGAGGGCGCTATCGGTCGCCATGGGATCGTCGGGCGCGAGCACGGCGACGTGCTCCACCGGCACGCCGTCCGGTGCGGTCCGAGGCCGCGTGCCGTGCACGCCGACCTTCTTGGTCCCCACGTGCAGCGTCGCGGCTCTCGCCACAGCGGCGGGGTCGACGTTCCCGTTGAACACGAGCTCGAACACGCCGTTCGGTCGAACGTCGCGTGCGTCGTCGGATGGCGTTGCCCTGAGGACGCGCGGAGGCTCGGTGGAAAGCTCGAATCGATATGGCAGCCCGATCGTGTCGCCCGCGAGCGACCGCACGCCCGCGGGGACGGTCACGGCGAACGACGTGGCTCCCGGGAGCGGCTCGTCCGGCAAGAACAGAAGCCCGTGCGTGCCGAGCCACCGGAGCGAGCCCGGCACGCGCGCGCCCTCGCGCGTCTCGACGCGAAGCGCCGGGAGGCGGGCGTCGTCCGGCGTCTCGAGGGTGCGCATCGCGCGGTTGAACAGCACGGTGACGGCGGGCTCGGCGCGGTCTTGCACGAGCCCCTTGGGTCCGGCGAAAGCGATGGCAAACGTGCCGTCCGCCTCCTGGCCCGCGGTTGCGGTCGCAGGGTTCAGCGTCGCGCTGGGTTTCACGTCCGGGCTGTGCCGAAGGCAGCTCACGAGCGCGAGGGCGGACGACGCGGCCGCAAGCGCCGTGGCGACGGCGGATAGAGCGGCAAACGAAGGGGCGATACGTCGCATGGCAGGTGTCCTGTGCTCGGGCGTACCGCGCGCACGGCGCGCGCGGGATCGGCCCAGCGTAGAGCTCTACGCTCGCCGGCTGCGAGCGCTTCCCTGCGGATGCCGTCCGTCTACCCTTGCTGACAGTGTCGCAACGCGACGCGCGCGGCCGAATGCCACGGGCTCGTCCGCGTGCCGCGGGCGGCCTCGAACGACGCCGCGCGAAGAGCCGCGCTTTTTCGTCGCGCCACCTTTCTTCTCGCGCCACCCAACCAGTCGAGGCGCGGGAGGTGCGTGGATTGCACGTCCGACGCCTCCGAGATCTCGAGAAAGAGCTCCGGAGAGTCGAGGAATGATCGTGCTGCTGGCCCGATGGCTTTACCAAACTGTTGCGCGGAGGAAGACGATGAAAGTCGAAGACGTGATGACGCGGGAAGTGGCCGAATGCCGGCCCGACGACACGTGTAACCTCGCCGCGAAGATCATGTGGGAGCGTGACTGCGGCTGTGTCCCGGTCGTCGATGGCTCCGGCTTCGTGTGCGGCGTCATCACGGATCGCGACATCTGCATGGCCGCCTACACGAAAGGCCGCCCGCTGCACGAGATCGTCGTGAGCAGCGCCATGTCCAAAGACCCGCAATCCGTCCGCCCCGAGGACTCCATCGAGCACGCACAAGACCTCATGCGACGGAGCCGCGTCCGGCGCATCCCGGTGATCGACGAGGGGCACCTCGCCGGAATGCTGTCGATCGGCGACTTGTTGCGGCGCACCTCGGCGCCCAATTCGCACAAGCATCACGGCTTGCGGCCGGACCAAGTCGTGGAGACCCTCGCGGCGATCTCCAGCCGCTCGTAACGCGCGGGACGTCGCGCGGGGCGAATTCTCGCTCTCTCGCTCAGTAATACCAAAGATGGAAGGTGCCGCTCACGTGCAAGAGCGCGAGGGAGTACAGCACTCCGTCGTAGTAGCGCTCCGTGCCCGTCGGGATGGCGACGTTCCAGAGCTTCGTGACGAACGGCGTTCCCATCGCGGCCGGAAGACCAAAGCCGAGGAGAGCGTTGCACGACAGCTCGGCGGTGGAGAAGTTGCCGCTCCCCTGGTTCGAGGCGTACTCCGGCGCGTACGTCATCGTCTGCCACGGATCGGCGTTGAAGAAGTTGTGGTCCGACATGATGTTGGCGACGCAGCGGAGCTTGTCGTCGCCGCCCGAGTTCGTGGCCGCTCCCGAGAAGCTCGATTGATCCGGGATGACGCCGTTCGATCCCGTGATCATGTGGAGGAACGTGCGCGTGTCGGTCGTCGCTTGCGTCCAGAAGTCGGAGTTCGCCGTGTCGAAGCACGCCCACGTCTGGTAAAATGCAGGCAACATGTACGACCCGTCGGTGCCGTTCGCGGTGTCGCCGGCGCCCTCGTAGTACTGCACGATGTGGTTCGACTGGTCGAAGTCCTGCGTGCGAACCAGGTCGAGAACCGACTGCGCTTCGGTGCCGTAATCGTATTTGCCTGAAGTATCGCCCCAACGATAATGGGCAAATACGAGCGCCGCCGCGAACCACTCGTCGCCGTCGGGCGCACCGCCGCTCGCGCCGAGGCTCCCGCCGCTCGTCGAAACGTGCCACTCGTATTGCTTGTTCGAGCTGTTGTACATGTGATTCTTCGCGAACGCCCAGAGCTCGTCGAACTCGGTCTGATGATCGAGCTGCAGGGCGATCATCATTCCGTACGACTGGCCCTCCGTGCGCACGTCGTTGTCGGCTACGTCTTTGATGTACGCCTCGCCCGTCCCGGGACCGGTGTAGAAGAGCGCGTTCGCGTTCGACGGGTTGAAGAACTGACTCCACATCGCGTTGATCTTCGCGTCACTCGCCGCCTGCGTCTGGTTGCCGAGCGTGATGAAGAGATTCTCGTATTGCGAGGGGGGCGTGCAGCCGTTGCCGGTGATCGTCGAGGTGGCCGGCGATGCGGGACCGCCCTCTCCATTGTCCATCAACGCGACCACTCCACCATCGCCCGGCGGGACGGATTCTCCGCCGGATATTCCGCCGCCCGAGGCGCCGCTCCCGCCGTCGCTCGGCGCACCGGAGGAGGCGCCGGATGCGGCGCCGGCGGATCCTGTTCCACCGGTCGCGCCCGACGCACCTGACGCGCCCGACCCACCGCTCGATGTGTTGCCGCTCGAGCCAGCGGCGCCCGAAGTGCCGGTCGATCCGGCGCCTGCCGTAGAGCCGGAGGTGTTCACGCCGCTCGACCCCGAAGTGTTTCCGCCTAGGCCCGTTCCGCTCGCGCTCCCTGACCCGGTGCCGCCAGCCCCGCTGCCGGAGCCCGACCCGCATGACACCGTCGCCAACGCCGTAATTGCAAAAAGCCAATGAGCGCGCATCAGTTCACCTGGTTCGAAGTTCCGCTTGCGACCGAACTTTTCGGCCTTTAAGCAACTGGGGATGTTGTTTGCACAGGCGCCCGCTCGCCGGGCGGGGTCACACACAGGAAGGACCTATTTGCCCCGCCGGCGATCAGTCGCGGCAGCGTAGACAGTGGGGTTCGGCGCCAAAAACCTTCACGGAAAGTACGCGCACGAGCTCTCGTTCTATGGCGGCGGCGGCCCGATCCGTCAAGCGAAAGCTGGCACGAATGCCCGGTCGAAAGGCGCATCTCCACACAGTCTTTCAAGAGCGAAATGGAGAGCGCAGTTCTGCACGATGATTCGAGCGTGAGGGGAACAGAGAGCCTCACGACAATGTGACCGAGTGTGTTGCACGGACCACCAAAGTACGGCGCATTCCCGAGTTGAAGCGCGCGACATCCGATTAGTCTCTGGAGCTGCCGGCTCAAGAGGGGATCCGAAAAAGAGAGAACCGCCAGGACGCCAGGACCGCCACGGGCCAAGAGAGAGATGGATCCGCCCCCGATGTCCCCGCATCTTTGGCGTCCGTGGCGTCAAATTCCCTCGTCTCGGTACTGGTAGGCTTTCCTCCTCGCGGTCATGCACTCCCCTCGGACTTTCCCCCTGGGTTCGCCCCAAGCCCGCGCGATTGCGCATGTCGATGCCCGTTCGTCGGGCGAACCCTTGGATCCGACGCTTCGGGTCACTGTTCATTTCCATCCGGACCGGCTGCACGACGGACAGTTGGTGCTCGAACGGCTCGCCCGCGAGGGCGTCTATCGGTCGCAGTTCGAGACCGGGATCAGCAACGGCTCGCTGAGCGCATACCCTGGGGGCGCCCGTTGGACGTGGGAGAGCCGCATCTTCGGGCGGCCCTACGACGACGCGGCCCCGGCCGAGCGACCGAAGTACGGGGCGCTCAACTACCGGCGAAGACCGCTCGGCGGATCCCCGCGCTTCGGATCGGCCTATCTCTGCCTGGCGCCGCGGCGTCGGCGCGCGCGACGTTCTGCTACCCGGACAGCGTCTCCGAGCCCACCTCGTTCGGCACGGCGCAGCGCATGTCGCTCATCGCGCTGGCAGAAGCCGAGCCTCCTGACCTCCTCGACGATCACATCGAAGCGCACATCCACGGGTCGTTGATGCTCGCGCGCGACGTCGAAGCGGTGGTGCTCGACCCTTGTTACCGCGGGACGGACGTCGAGAATGCGGCGCACGAGCTTCCCTGCGCGGTCGAATGGCACGGCGGCTATCGCCTCCGGATCGACGACCTCGAGCGCCAGCCCGAATTCCGTGGCCCCGAATATGTCGCGCTCGGATGCGCTCTCGCAGAGAACGGAATCCTCACGCCCAAGACCGTCGGCGATGCGGGGCGGACCGGCCGGTACGATTCGCAAGCGTTGAAACGCGTGTGGCACTGCATCGCGCGACTCGGCGCTTAGCGCTCGCCCGCTAGCGCAGCGGCCGTACGTCGACGCGGCCGTAGTTGAATACGAGCTCTCGGAAGAACATCCCGTGAACGTCCGCCCCTCGCACGCGGACCCGGCGATCGGCGCTTTCGACGAGCACGACTTCCGGAATCGCGAGGCCGGTATCGACCTCGGCGAGCGTCTGCATGCGGTCCCCCAGCATGCGCGTTACGCCGACGGCGCACCGCCCGCTCGGATCGCGGCCCACGCAACCGCCCGCCAACGAGAGCTCCACGTTCGGCGCGGGCCGCCACGTCCATGCGCGCGCGATGGAGCACGGCGCAGGAGCCGACGGCGGACCGCAAGCGACGCCGCCGAGCGCATCGAGGGACGCCGACTGCGCCGTCGGATGCGCAGGGCGTTCGAACGCCGGTCCTCGCTTCACCTCGAGGCTCACCTCGGGATCGTTCCTCGGACCCGCGCAGCAGCGGAAGCCGATGCTCTTCGCATGATCGCCGGGCGCGATCGGCCTCGCGTACGCGCATCGGGTCATGAGCTCCCCGGCGACGTCGCTCCCTCCCCGCACGACGCCGGTTTCGTGCGTCGCGTCACGCGCCGCGCCGCGACCCCACGGCGAGTCAGTCCACTCGGCCGCGCCCCCGTGCATGTCTTTGACTCCGAAGGCGCTATGGCAGGCGGGCTTCTGCGCGCTCGGCCGGAGCGACGCCGTGTCCTCCGGGACGGCGCTGCCGCACGCATGCGGATCGTACGTCGCTCCGTACTCGTAACGCGTGTTGTCGGGACCCTTGCAGGCGCGTTCCCATTCGAGCTCGCTGCATAGGCGCTTGCCTTTCTCTTGGCAGAGGCGCGCGGCGTCCGCGCGGGTCACGTTCGACGACGGGATGGCACCCGACTCGTTGGGCCAGGGGAGCACGTCGATGTAGAACCCGTTCATCGGGATATCGACGCCCGGAAGCTCGGCGTCCGCGACGCGCGGCACGTCGTCGATCTCGCTGCCGGCATGCAGGATCCCCGGGGGGATCCATGCCATGCGCGGCCGCGGCGCGCCGCGGCCCGGGCCCGACGGTACCGTGCTCGGGACGCTCGCGAACGCGGCGCCGTCGGGCACGTCGTGCTCTTTCGATCCGGCCTTTCCGCACGCTCCACACGCGAGGCACACGCCGCACGCGAGGAGCGTCCACGCGGCGATGGCGCGTGCAGCGAATCCGTCTGCCCGCGCGCTCCGCGTTCGTCGCGCCATTTCAATCGGCCTTTTCGCCCGCTCCTTCGCGAAGTCCGAGCTCCTTCATCTTCAGCTGCAGGCCCTTGCGCGAGATCTTCAAGAGGCGCGCCGCGTGCGTCACGTTCGCGTTCGTTTGCGAGAGCGCGCGGCTCACGAGTTCGCGCTCGAGACGGCTCATGGCGACCTTCACGTGCTCTTTGAGGCCGCCTTCGCTCGCGAGCGCGGCCTGCAGGTCGGCGTCCGTTACGGGCACGTTCGAGAGCGCCGCGATGCCGCGGACCTCCGGCGACAGATCGTTCGCGGTGAGCGTGTTGGTGTCGCAGAAGAGGACCGACCGCTCGATGACGTTCTCGAGCTCGCGGATGTTGCCTGGCCACGGGTACGCCACGAGCAAGTCCATCGCTTCGCGATCGACCCCCTCGACCTTCTTGCGGAGCCGCTCGTTGAACTTCACGAGGAAGTGCTCGACCAGGAGCGGGATGTCCGACGTCCGCTCGCGAAGTGCCGGCAAACGAATCGGTACGACGTTGAGCCGATAAAAGAGGTCTTCCCGGAAGTTGCCCGCTGCGATGAGCTTCTTCAAGTCACGGTTCGTCGCCGCGACGAGGCGGACGTCGACGCGGATCGTCTTGATCCCGCCCACCCGCTCGAATTCGCTCTCCTGGAGTGCGCGCAGGAGCTTCACCTGCATCTCGATCGGAATTTCCCCGATTTCGTCGAGGAAGAGCGTCCCCCCGTTGGCTAGCTCGAAGCGCCCTGGCTTGCTCGCGACGGCGCCCGTGAATGCCCCGCGCTCGTAGCCAAAGAGCTCGCTCTCGATGAGCTCCTTCGGGATCGCCGCGCAGTTCACCTTGATGAATGGCTTGTCCTTGCGGCTCGAGTGCTCGTGCAGCGCGCGCGCGACGAGCTCCTTGCCCGTCCCGCTTTCGCCGGTGATGAGCGCCGTGGTGGGCGTGTCGGCCACGCGCTCCAAGATCGCGTAGAGCTCGGCGATCCCCGGCGACGAGCCGATGATTCCGAAGCGCGCGCCGCGCGACGACGGGGTCGGCGTGGCGTCCGCGCCGCGGAGCTCGCGCGTCTTCAGCGCCTTGGCGACGATCTGCCGGACTTCGTCCTTGTCGAACGGCTTCGTGACGAAATCGAAGGCGCCGCTCTTCAGCGCCTCCACCGCCGTGTCGATCGTCCCGTGCGCCGTCACGAGGACGATCGGAAGCTCGGGATCCTCCTCGAGCGCGGTCTTCAGAAGCGTCATCCCGTCGACCTTGGGCATCTTTAGGTCGGTGATGACCAGGTCGATGTGATGCTCCTTCAGCAGCGCGAGACCTTGCTCGCCGTCCTCCGCCGTCAGGACGTCGTACCCGTCCCGCGTGAGCTGCGCCGACAGAATCTTTCGCAGATTCAGTTCGTCGTCGACGATGAGGACCTGTTTGCGCTCAGGAAGCATGCACCCGGCAGCTTACCAAAGCGCGGATGCGCGCTCAGTTGATCGCGTCGAGACGGTCGCCCAACTGCTTTTCGAGCGACACGATAGATTTCGTGAAGCCCTGGATGCCTTCGTCGAGCTTGTCGCTTGCCATCCGGTCCGCCTGGTGCATCGCGCGAAACTTGGCCTCATCCATCGGGATTTTCTCGATAGTCATCCCTTTGGCCTTCTCCGGGTCGAGCTTGCGCGGCAGCGGCGCCTCCGTCTTCGTCAGCTCGTCGAGAAAGTTCGGCGCGATTGTCAGAAGGTCACACCCCGCCAGCTCGGTGATCTCGCCGAGGTTGCGGAAGCTCGCTCCCATGACCTGGGTCTTGTAGCCGTACCGCTTGAAGTAATTGAAGATCCGGGTCACCGACTGCACGCCCGGGTCTTCGGCCGGCTCGTACGACGCCTTGCCGGTCGATTTCTTGTACCAGTCGAGGATGCGGCCGACGAAGGGCGAAATCAGGGTCGCCTTGGCCTCGGCCGCCGCCACCGCCTGGTGAAGGCCGAAGAGCAGGGTCATGTTGCAGTGGATCCCCTCTTTCTCGAGCACCTCGGCCGCACGGATGCCCTCCCACGTCGAGGCGAGCTTGATGAGGATACGCTCGCGGTTCGTCCCCGCGGTTTCGTACTGCTGGATGAGCGTGCGGGCCTTGTCGACGCTCCCCTGCATGTCGTAGGAGAGCCGCGCATCTACCTCGGTCGACACGCGACCGCCGATGATCTTCAGAATCTCGAGGCCGAACTCGACACTGAGGCGGTCGATGGCGCGACGCACCACGGCGTCCTTCGAAGGACCCGAGCCCGCGTCCTTCTTCGCGAAGGCGAGCGCATGATCGATGAGGGGCGCGTACTCGGAGGACTGCGCCGCCGCCATGATGAGCGAAGGGTTCGTCGTCGCGTCGCGGGGTTTGAACTTGCGGATGGCGTTGATGTCCCCGGTATCGGAGACGATGGTGGTCATCTGCGAGAGCTGCTCGATGAGGGACTGCGACATGGCCGTAAGCATAGGGACGCAGGCCTTCGGGGCGCAAGGGTGGCCGAACGGCGCCCAAGGGGCGCCCGGAGCGCGGAGCTCAGCGGCGCGAATTGTCGCCCCCCCCCGAGCGATTCCGGACGTAGCGAACCGCGCCGTGGTCGCTCTCGACGACCCGTCCGCGGCGGCGCGTGGCGAGCACGAGGCGCTGCTCTTGGTCGCGCGGACCGACGGGCGCGACCAGCATGCCGCCTTCGGGAAGCGCGCGGAGCCAATCGGGTGGGAGGGCTTCCACGGCGAACGTGACGGTGACTTTCGCGGCGCCCTCCCATTCGCCGGTGCTGTCCATGGCGTCCCGTTCGGTGACGCGAATCGTACCGGCGCGGGCGATCGGCTCGGTGTCCAGCGCCGCGCGAGCCCATGCGACGAGCGCCGCGTCGATTTCGAACGAGAGGACGCGGCCCTCGGGACCCACGACGTGCGCTGCAAGCGCAGCTCCGTACCCGGATCCCGTGCCGAGCTCCACGAGAGTGTCGCCGGGCGCGAGCCGCAACAGCCGGTACGAGAGGAGGTAAGCGTGCGGCGCGCTCACCGTGGCGAAGCCGCGGTCGTCGAGGCCGAGCGGCGCGTCGTCCGCGCTGCGCACCACATCTTCCGGTCGCACGAAGCGCTCGCGGCCGACTTCGAGCAGCGCCTCGAGCAGACGCCGGTCGAACGGACCGAATTGCTTGTCGACCGACTCGACCAAGTGCAGGCGGCAACCCCGTGCAACCTCATGCAGCTGCTGCGAAAAGACATCGTCACGGGGTGGCGGGCAAGGCGAGCCTCGCGTCGCCGTCGCACCGATCTCGCTCGCCAGCGACGAAAGCCACTCGAGGCGTTGCGCCTGCGGGAGCTTGGCCATCTTTCGCCGGAACTCGACGGTGAAGTGAATGGGATTTGCGCTCACGGCGCGGGCCTCCAGCCGGGCGGCGACGGAATCGAAAAGAACGACCGACGTCTGAAATAAGACCCGCGCCGGTCTCTGTCGACCGGGACCGCTCGCGTGCAGCGCATTCTTTCGAGAGGCGTCAGAACGACGTCGTGCCGTTACCACACAACACTTCGGGACCGTTGCCGTAATGTTCCGTGGCAAATGCGATGAGCGACGGCGGGTCGACGCAATCGGCTTTGTAGGTGTATCCCCAGGCTGCGGCCGCCACGGGAACGTCAAGCAGCGGATCGGGCGTGATGACGGTGCGCACGCGCACCCCCGTGCCTTCCTCGGCGCAAAGAGGGTCGTCCGGAAGGGCATCGGACGCGGCTTGCAGCGCGCCGGCCACGCCAGCGCAATCCGCGTCACTGTCGGCACAATTGTAGGCGAAGACGATCGCGCCGTGCTCGAGATCGTGCACGTAATACCCGCGAGGCACGGGCGACGAATACGTCTGGTACGCAGCCCAGACGGGATAGTGCGGACCGCTCGAGGGCGGATTCGAGTCCCAGATGATGTCCGTGCCAATGGCCACATGAATCGCAGGCAGAAGCGGCGGCGAATCGAGCGCGACGAGGCACGGCGCGTCCTGGACGTAGGTAGTCTCATCCGAAGCGTCGACCGGCACGACGTCGAAGACGTCGCTGCCCGTGGCTTTCGAGGCGCACGCCGGGGCCGCCAGCGAGAAAAAGACGAACAGCCCGACGGTGCGGGGCCCGGCGACCCCGCGCGGCCTGGGGCCGCTTTCGGGAGATCGTTGCCATGGCAACGATCTCCAAATTTGGCTTTCTTGGGGGGCCGGCCGGCTCACGCCGACACATTGCGCCAAACGCCGTCGCGGAGCTAGCGTGCGCGGGGCTCACGTATGCGTTCTGTTCGCGTCCTCTACTTTGCCGCCCTGCGCGACGCGCTCGGCCTCCCGGAACAGACGGTG
>Ga0210391_10001979_pt1 | contig 18109 bp, 11 predicted proteins | sample IncBWC12OmetaG_FD_160573 | JGI IMG/M metagenome (GOLD analysis project Ga0210391, IMG submission 160573) | Forest soil microbial communities from Barre Woods Harvard Forest LTER site, Petersham, Massachusetts, United States - Inc-BW-C-12-O ... | reverse complement strand
CCGTGATGACGGAGAAGCCAGCCAAGCCGGCGATCTTTTTACTGGACGCGATGTCGTTCATTTTTCGGGCGTACCACGCGATGCAGAGGCAGCGGCCGATGTCGACGCGGACGGGCGTGCCGACAGCGGCGACGTACGTTTTTGTGAACATGATCAACAAACTGCGCCGGGATTTTGGGCCTGAATATGTTGCGGCGGTGTTCGATCCCGCGGGGCCGGTGTTCCGCGACGAGCAGGCGAAGGCAATGTCGGTGCGGAAGTTCAGTGCGGAGACGCAGACGTTTGAAGCGGTGGCGTACGGGGGTTACAAGGCGAATCGCGAGGCAATGCCGCCAGACCTGGCACAGCAGTTGCCGTATATCCGCCGCGCGCTGGAAGCGTTTCGCATTCCAATTTTGCTGGTTGAGGGATTTGAAGCCGATGACGTAATCGGAACGCTGGCCTGCAAGGCAGCCGAAGCGGGACATCCGGTATTTGTCGTGTCGAACGACAAAGACATGATGCAGTTGGTGAACGATCAGGTGAAAGTGCTGAATCCGGTAAAGGACAACCTGATCCTGGATCGCGCCAAGGTGGAGGAAGTGCTGGGCGTACCGCCGGGGAGGGTGGTGGACGTGATGGCGCTGCGCGGCGATTCGATTGATAACATTCCGGGCGCGCCGGGGATTGGCGACAAGGGATCGGTGGAGTTGATCCAGCAATTCGGCAGCGTGGAGGCGGCGCTGGATCGCGCGGACGAGATCAAGGGGAAAAGGTATCGCGAATCGTTACAAAACAATCGCGACGCGGTGATGCTGAGCAAGCAGCTGGTGACGATTCAGTGCGCGGTGCCGCTGGAGTTTGATTTAGAGGCGATGCGAACGCAGGCTCCGGATCCAGCCGCGTGCCGCGCACTGTTTACGGAGCTGGAGTTCACAACACTGCTGCGGGAGCTGGCTCCGGCGGATGTTCCGGTAACGGCGGAATATGTGTTGGAACCGACCGCGGAGCAGATTGCGGCATTTGCGGCGCAAGCGAGGAAGCACGGCTTTGCGATGGCGCCGCCGGAGTCGGAGTTTGCGGCCGCAAGCGAGCAGGTAAGCGAGCAGGAAACGGAGGCGCTGGAGAAAAAAGAACCAGATCTGAAAACGATGTCGTTGATGTTCACTCCGGAGAGCGAGCCAGGCGTACCGGAGGAGGCCATTGCGCGCGAGATGCGGCTGGGCGTGACGGCGGAGGCGGTTATTGCGCTGCTCGCACCTCTGGAGGCGCTGCGGGAATTGTTGGAAGATGCAGCGATTCCCAAGCGGCTGCATGATTTGAAGGCGGCGCTGCGGTTTATGGAAGCGCGCGGCGTGACGCTACGCGGGGCGAGCGACGATGTGATGCTGTACTCGTACCTCATCAATCCCACGCATACGACGCATCGGCTCAGCGATGTTGCGGCGCGGTTTGGGAATTCCGCGCTCCGGGAAACGGGCGACCGGCAGCTCGTGGAAGCGGCACATGTGATCGGTGCGGTGGCGCCGGTGATGGGTGAAGACATTGACGGGCTGAGCGAGCGACGCGTGTATGAGGACATCGATCTACCGCTGGTGCCAATATTGCTGGGGATGGAGCGTGCTGGGATCCGGATTGATTCCCGAGTGCTGAGCAAAATGGCAGATCGGTTGGCGGCGGATATGCAGCGCGTGGGCGAAGAGATTTTTGCGCTGGCCGGACACCGGTTCAACATTAATTCGCCGAAGCAGCTGGGTGATGTGCTGTTTAACAAGATGGGGCTGCCACGCCCTATGAAATACGGCAAAGGCAAAGTGATTTCAACGGCGCAGGACGTGCTGGAGGAATTGGCCGCGCAGAACGATGTGCCGCGATTGGTGCTGGAGTATCGGCAGCTGGCGAAGTTGAAGTCGAATTATGCCGATTCGCTGCCCTTGCTGGCCGATTCTGACGGCCGCGTGCACACCACGTTCAACCAGGTGGGCACGGCAACGGGACGGCTGTCGTCGACGAATCCCAATTTGCAGAATATTCCGATTCGCACGGAACTGGGGCGTGAGATCCGAGCGGCGTTTGTGGCTCCGCCGGGGTTCGTACTGCTCTCTGCGGATTACTCGCAGATTGAGTTACGGCTGCTTGCGCATTTTTCTGGTGATCCGCTGCTCACGCGCGCGTACCAGACGGGCGCAGACATCCATACGCTGACGGCGGCGGAGGTGTTCGGCGTGCCGGCGGAAACGATGGATAAGGAGACGCGCGGCCGGGCCAAAGCAGTGAATTTTGGAATCGTGTACGGCATCTCGCCATTTGGGCTGGCGCAGCAGTTGGGCATCGAGCAGGCGGAGGCGCGCCTGTATATCGAGAAGTACTTTGCGCGCTACGTGGGTGTGCGCACCTACATTGACCAGATGCTGGAAGAAACGCGGCGTGAGCAGAAAGTCCGGACGTTGTTTGGGCGGATCCGGCCGATCCCGGATATTCAGAGCCGCAATGCGAACCAGCGCGGGTTTGCGGAGCGCACAGCAATCAACACGCCACTGCAGGGCACGGCGGCAGATTTGATCAAGCTGGCGATGATCCGCATCGATGCGCGCATGGCGAAGGAAAAGCTAAAGTCGCGGATGACGCTGCAGGTGCATGACGAATTGGTGTTCGATGTGCCGAACGACGAAATTGAGCCGATGACGGAGTTGGTGCGCCATGAGATGGAGTACGTAATAGAGCTAAGCGTGCCGCTTGTCGCAGATGTGGGCGTGGGCGCGAACTGGCGGGATATGGACTGAGTGCCGGATTAGACGCCCAGTTCGCTGCGAATCGCTGCGGCGATGCGATCCGCGTGGCGGCGCATGGCTTCCTCCGATTCGGCTTCGATCATGACGCGGGCCAGAGCCTCCGTGCCGGAATAGCGGACGACGACGCGTCCGCTTTCCGCCAGTTCCGTTTCTGCCTCACGAATTGTATCCGCCACGGTGCCAATGGCTTCGAACGGCTTCTTCTCGCGCACGCGAACGTTGACGATGACCTGAGGAAATACCTTGAGATCGGCGATGAGTTCGTGAAGCGGACGGCCGGAGCGACGAACAAGCTCAAGGACGACGAGCGCCGTGAGCAAGCCGTCGCCGGTGGTGGCGAGGTGCGGAAACAGAATGTGCCCGGACTGTTCGCCGCCGAGTGAGGCCTGCTCGAGCTGCATCCGTTCAAGCACATATTTGTCGCCGACGGGAGCGCGCAGCATGCGGATGCCGTCGCGGCGGAGGGCTGCTTCAAGGCCCATGTTCGACATGGTGGTGGCGACGACGGTCTGATTGCGCAACATGCCGCGCTGCTGGAGATCGCGGGCGGCGAGCAGCAGAACCGCGTCGCCATTGACGACATTGCCGTGCGCGTCGGCAAGCATGGCGCGATCCGCATCGCCATCGAAGGTAGCGCCGATGTCGGCATGGAGCGCTTTAGTTTCCGCAGCCACCACCGTTGGATGCAGCGCGCCGCAGCCGTCGTTGATGTTGCGTCCGTTCGGCGCGGCGTGGGTGAGGTGGATGGTTCCACCAAGGTGGGCGAAAAGCTCGGGTGCAATTGCCGATGCAGCTCCGTTGGCGCAATCGAGCACGACATGCAGGCCGTTCAGATCGAGGCCGGGAACGGCGGCGCGAAGAAACTCCTCGTAGTCTGCGCGATATTGCACGTTAATCGCGGGCGCGTCGCCGGCCGGTGGCGCCTGCGCGTCTTCCAGACGGCGAAAGATTTCTTCTTCGATACGCAGTTCGGTTTCGTCGGCTAATTTGTAACCATCGCTGCCGAAAACCTTGATACCGTTATCCTGCCAGGGGTTGTGCGAGGCGGAGATGACGATGCCGGCGGAGAATCCGTGACGGCGCGCAAGAAACGCAATGGCTGGAGTGGTGATAACGCCGGCGCTCTGCACGGCGGCACCGCCCTCGCCCAGGCCAGCGGCGATGACGGCGGCAATCCAGTTGCTGGATTCCCGCGTGTCCATGCCGAGGACGACGCGAGGTTGCGCATGCGAAGCTTTGAGTTGATGCGCCAGTGCGAGGCCGACCGCGTAGATTGTCTTTGCGTCCAGTGGCGATTCGCCGGCGACGGCGCGAATGCCGTCCGTGCCAAATAGCTTTCTCATAGGTCTTTAGAATCTTTCTCAACTTGACTGACGCGGCTGCGAATGCGACCGCGCGCGAGCCGAGTGACGATGGACTGTCCGTCGGCGATGTTCAATGTGGTTTTGATGAGCGCTCCGTTCTCGTCGTACACGAGCGCATAGCCGCGATTGAGAACGGCGAGCGGAGAAAGCGCGGTGAGTTGGCGGGAGAGGCTGGTCGCGCGTTCGCGGCAGGCGCGCAAATGTTCGTGCTGCGCGCGGGCCATGCGGGCGTCAATAACATCGAGACGCTCACGAGCGACGCCTGTGCGCACGGCGACGTCCTGGTGGGCGAGCCGCGCGGAAAGCTCGTTGAGCTTGTCCGTGAGCAGACGGCAGCGGAAGCGCCAGCGCGATTCCATGCGCAGGGTCAAGTCATCGACGCGCTGTTGCTTGCGCCGCAGCTGATCCATCTGCTTCATCAGGATGGATTCGACGCGGACGCGGGCGAGAGCGTTGGTGGCCTGCAGCAGGCGATAACGGCAGCTGCGGACGAGGCGCTGGTCGAGGGTCTGCACCCGCACGGCGATGTTGTGCAGGGCCGCGGTCACCAGTTCGGCAGCGGCGGAGGGCGTAGGGGCGCGCAAGTCGGCGACGAAATCGGCGATAGTGAAGTCGGTTTCGTGACCGACCGCGGAGATGATGGGCAGCTCCGACGCAGCAATGGCTTCGGCCAGCAATTCGGAGTTGAAGGGCGCCAGGTCTTCGAGCGATCCGCCCCCGCGCGCGATGACGATGACGTCAACCTCACGCGTGCGATTGAAATGCGCGATACCGGCTGCGACTTCCGCAGCGGCAGCGTCGCCCTGCACGGACGCGGGAAAAAGTAGCACATGCAGCCCCGAGTGGCGGCGATTGACGATGTTCAGAAAGTCGCGAATCACGGCGCCGGTGGGCGAAGTGACGATGCCAACACAGTGGGGAAAGGTGGGCAGCGGCTTCTTGTGATCCGCGTCGAAGAGGCCGCGCGCTTCGAGCCGCGCTTTGAGCTGTTCGAAAGCGATTTGCAGAGAGCCGGCACCGACTGGCTCGAGGAATTCCGCAACCAGCTGCATTTGGCCACGCTGTTCATAGACAGAAACCTTGCCGCGCAGCAGGACGTGGAGGCCGTCGGCGGGTTTGAAGCGTAACAGAGAGGCCTGGCGGCGAAAGAGCACCGCGGGCAACTGCGCATCGCCATCCTTCAGCGTGAAGTAGACATGGCCGGAGGGAGCGGAGCGCAGGTTCGAGATTTCGCCCTCGACCCAGAGGTCGCCGTATTCGCGCTCGATGTGGACGCGCACCTCGCTGACGAGGTCGCCGACCTTCCAGATACGGCGGGTCACAGGCGACTCGAACGAGAAGCCGAGCTGGGGGTCGGCGCGGCGCGGCGCGCTGGAAGAAGAACTCATCCTTGCCTGAGTATAGTGCCGCGCAGTTGTCAGGCGGTGCGCGGGCCGCAATAATGGCTGAATCGAAAAACCCGAGGAAAGCCAATGATCCAGCGCATTACTGCCGTAGCGTTTGCCCTGTTCGCCGGGGTGCTCTTTTTGCGGCCTGCGGAAGCACAGTCTTTCACTCTGCAACAGGTGATGAGCGCGCCGTTCAGCTCCGGTTTGCAGGCGGCGCCAGCGGGGAGACGGGTGCTGTGGATCGCCAATCAGCAGGGCCGCAGGAACATTTACGTTGCGGAGCCGGGTAACCCGAACGTTCCGCTGCATTATTTGATCCTCAACAGCGCCGACGATGGCGTGGATATTGGGGACGTTACGTGGACGCCGGATGGCGCGAAGGTTCTCTACGTGCGTGGCGGAGATTTGGAGTTTCCGGAGCGGCCGTCGCCGAATCCCGACCTGCTGCCCCAGGGAGTGGCGCAGGAGATCTGGCTGGAAAGTGTGCAGGGCGGCGACGACCGCAAACTGGCAGACGGGCGCGCGCCGGAAGTCTCGCCCGATGGCGCGACCGTTGCTTACATGAACGGCGGACAGATTTGGACGATTGCGTTGCGCGACGCTGCGGCAAAGCCGGTGCAGTTGTTTCATGGGCGCGGGACGCTGGGATCGCTGAGCTGGTCGCCGGATGGAAAACTTCTCGCGTTCACCAGCAGGCGCGAGGACCACGGGTTCATTGGGATTTATTCATTCGCAGATCAGGCGCTGCGGTATTTGGATCCGTCGACGGAGATCGATAGTCACCCGGTGTGGTCGCCGGACAGCCAGCACATTGCATTCGTGCGGATTCCGCCTGATACATCCGGGGTGAGTTTTAAGCCGCGGCGCGAGGCGCAGCCGTGGTCCATTCGCGTGGCCGAAGCGGCGACCGGCGAGGGGCGCGAAGTGTGGCATGCGCACACCGGGCCGGGCAGTGTCTTCCACGAGACGGAGACGGAGCAGCAGCTTTTCTGGAGCGCGAGCGACCGCATCATTTTTCCGTGGGAGGGCAGCGGGTGGCTCCATCTGTATGGGGTTTCGGCGAGCGGCAGGGGCGAGGCGATCGATCTGACTCCGGGCGAGTTTGAGGTGGATCACGTCGCGTTCAGCAAAGACCGAAAGACGCTGGCATATTCGTCGAACCAGGGAGACATCGACCGTCGGCACATATGGGAAGTTGCGGCGGCGGGTGGCTCTCCGCGCCCGTTAACGCATGGCGACGGCCTGGAAGTGACGCCAGTGATCCTCGCGGATGGCTCGGTGGTGGTGCTGCACGCGGATGCACGCGTCCCGATGCGGCCGGCAATGGTGTTGAACGGCAGTGCATTGCAGGATATTGCGCCGCAGTTAATTCCTGAAGACTATCCCGCGGCGAAACTGGTTACGCCGCAGCAGGTGATCTTCTCCGCCGCCGATGGACTACAGATTCACGGTCAGCTCTTTTTGCCGGCGAATGCGGATGATGGAAAAAGGCATCCCGCAGTGGTGTTTTTCCACGGCGGATCGCGGCGGCAGATGTTACTGGGCTGGCATTACATGGACTACTACTCCAACGCATACGCGATGAATCAATATCTCGCGAGCCTGGGCTTTATCGTTCTCTCAGTGAATTACCGGAGCGGGATTGGGTATGGCCTGGATTTTCGTGAGGCGCTGAATTATGGCGCGGCGGGTGCGAGCGAGTTCAACGATGTGCTGGGCGCGGGCGTTTATCTGCGCGGCCGCGCGGACGTCGACAGCGCGCATATCGGCGTGTGGGGCGGCAGCTACGGCGGATATCTGACGGCGATGGCGCTGGCGAAGGCGTCCGACCTGTTTGCCGCGGGAGTGGATATGCACGGCGTGCACGACTGGAATCTGGAACTGAAGAACTGGCAGGCTGATTTCAATCCGAATGCCGATCCGAATGCGGCGCGCGTTGCGTGGGAATCGTCGCCACTGGCTTATGTGAAGGACTGGAGATCGCCGGTGCTTCTGATCCAGGGCGATGACGATCGCAACGTGCAGTTTGCGAACACGGTGCGGCTGACGGCAGCGCTGCGAGCGCAGGGGACTCCGTTTGAGGAGCATGTTTTCCCGGATGAGATTCACGGGTTTCTGCTGCATCGCGATTGGCTGACGGCCTATACGCTGTCCGCGGATTTCTTTCAGCGTTACATCGGGACCGCGAGGATCCAGACTATCGACACAACGGCCCACGCTGGTTCGCAGTAGGGCCTATTCGAGATTGCGTCCGCCGATTTCGTAGGCGTCGCGAAGCTCCTCGATGCGATGGCGGGTGACGAGGATCATGCATTTGTCGACGACGAGCGGCTGGATGGACCCGCCCTCGAGTTGCTGGCCGGCAGCGCTGCAGTGGAGGTCGCGATATTTGACCCACTCGGTCTGGGCAGCCTTCAGGTCGTCTAGCGCTGTGGTATCGAAGCTGAGCTGACTCGTGTCGGAGCGCTTTTGCGCATCGGAAACGTCCGCCTCGAAAGCAAGAATCGTTTTGCGATAGAGGTGGTTCAGCTCCAGGTCAGTGACCTTGAACTGATCGGCATAGCAACTTTCAGAATCAACAGTGGCGGCGTTGGCTTCGCAGGGTTTGGGTTGTTGGTTGCCGGGGGCCGGCGGAGTTTCGATTGGAGATTTGGTGTTTTGTGGTGGATTCGCACCGGGCGCTGGGGTGGTGGTTTGCGCGGGAGCAGCTAATGCGGAGCAGCACAGCAGCAGCGCAGGCAGGATGGGGTTTCGGCCAGGCATGCGGTTAGTCCCAATCTTGTTTTATCACCGGAAGCGAACGGTTTCCCAGCCGCAGTTGGCGGAAACAACGCTCCGTTAATGAAAGTCGTGCGAGCGGATTTCGAGGGCGCGGTCGTGGAGCGGGGTGAGGCGCACGGCTTTCACGTGAACGACGTTGTCCTGGTTCTGCAGCGGGCCTTCGACCAGCAGGAAGCGTGAGCGGGTGACCACCACCTGGTTGCGCTCATAAATATCCGGCGTGACGATGATGTTGGCAATGCCGGTCTCGTCTTCCATGGAGATAAAAACGAATCCCTTCGCGGTGCCGGGGCGCTGGCGGGCGATGACGCATCCAGCGGCACGAACGTATTCGCCGTCGCGGCGGGTGCGGAGTTCTTCCGCGGAGAGGACGTGCTGGCGGCGCAGTTCGTCGCGGCGGTAAGCCATGGGATGCTTTCCGGTGGTCAGGCCGGTGCCTGCGTAGTCCGCGACAAGGCGCTCTTCGGCGGTCATCTGCGCGAGCGGCGAGAGATCGGGTGCGTCGGCTAACAGCGCGCCTGTGTGCGTGAGCAGCGGGCCTTCGGGCTTGCCGGCGCGCTCCACCTGCCAGAGCGCATCGCGGCGATGGCCGATGCCGTCAACCTGATTAAGCGCGCCAATGTTGGCGAGCAGCGTGATTTCTTTTTTGTTGAGCACCGGCACACGCAGCGCAAGATCATCAACGGAATGAAACGGGCCGACAAGAGCACGGCTGGCGACGATGGCCTCACCCACCTGCTGACGCAGCCCACGCGCGTAGCCCAGTCCCAGACGCATCGACAGCGACCCATCGTCTTCGTGCTCTATCGTGCAGGGCCAATCGGAGACCTGCACGTCGATGGGGCGGACGCGGAGGCCGTGACGCTGCGCATCTTTCACCAAAACAGCGGGTGAGTAGAAGCCCATGGGCTGGTTGTTGAGGATGGCGGCGGTGAAGGCGGCGAGGTACTTCACTTTGAGATAGGCCGAGGCGTAGGCAATGAGCGCAAAGCTGGCGGCGTGCGACTCGGGGAATCCGTAGAGCGCGAAGGAGCTGATGGCCTGGACGATTTCGTCCTGCGTGGCGGGAGCAAGGCCGTTGGCGGTCATGCCGCGGCGCAGCTTGCCTTCAAGGTCTTTCATGCGTTGCCACGAGCGGCGCATGCCGACGGCGCGGCGCAGCTCTTCGGCTTCAGAGCCGCTGAAGTTGGCGACAGTCATGGCGATGCGGAGGAGCTGCTCCTGAAATAAAGGCACGCCGAGAGTGCGCTTGAGTACGGGTCCGAGCGAGGGATGCGGGTAAGTGATGGCTTCCCTGCCCTGACGGCGGCGCATGTAGGGATGCATCATGCGGCCGACGATGGGACCAGGACGAATGATGGCCACCTGCACAACGAGGTCGTAGAAGCGCTCAGGATAATTGCGCGGGAGCGAGGCCATCTGCGCGCGGCTCTCGATCTGGAACATGCCGACGGTGTCGGCGCGCTGCACTACTTTGTAGACTTCGGGGTCTTCGGGGAGCTGCGCGAGGTCGATGGGCTCGCCGTAGTGCCGCGGGATGAGGGTGAGGCAATCCTTGAGCACCGCCATCATGCCGAGGCCGAGCAGATCGACTTTGACGATGCCGAGGTCGGCGCAGTCTTCCTTATCCCACTGCACAACGGTGCGGCCAGGCATGGAAGCGCGCTCGAGCGGAACGACGTGGTTGAGCTGGCCCTGGCAAATGACCATGCCGCCGGAATGCTGGCCGAGGTGGCGCGGCAGGTCCTGCAGGCGCACGCACAGCTCAAGATATTTGGCGATGCGCGGGTGCTCGACGTCGAAGCCGGCGTGCTGGAAGGAGTTGGCCATGGTGTCGTTTTCCCCGCGCCATTCCCACTGGCTGACGAGGCTCGACAGGCGACCGAGGGATTCCTGGTCGAAGCCAAGCGACTTGCCCACTTCGCGCGCGGCGGATTTGCCGCGATAGGAGATGACGTTGGCGGTCATGGCCGCGCCCAGTTCGCCATAGCGCTGGTAGACGTATTGGATGGCCTGCTCGCGCATTTCTTCAGAGGGCAGATCGAGGTCGATGTCGGGCCACTCGTTGCGGTTCTCGTTGAGGAAGCGCTCGAAGAGCAATTCCATGCCGACCGGATCGATTGCAGTGATGGAGAGGGCGTAGCAAACAGCGGAGTTGGCAGCGCTCCCGCGGCCCTGGATGAGAATGCCGTTGTGTTTGCAGTACTCGACGATGTCCCACACGATGAGGAAGTATCCGGCGAACCCAAGTTTGGCGATGAGGGCGAGCTCGTGGTCGACCTGTTTGCGGGCGCGCTCGAGCAGGGCAGGATTATTCTTCGCGCCGTAGCGCAGGCAGACGCCTTCCTCGACGCGCCTGCGCAGAAAGCTGTCCATGGTTTCGCCATCGGGCACGGGATAGTGCGGAAATTCGTAGCCGAGATCGGCGAGCTGGAATTGCAGACGCTGGGAAATTTCGAGCGTGCGATCGACGGCGCCCGGAATGTCGCGAAAGAGACCCGCCATTTCGCGCGTGCTGCGCAGGGCGCGCTGCGAATTGAGCGCGAGCAGGCGTCCCGCATGGTCGAGATCGACGTGGTGGCGGATAGAGGTGAAGAGGTCGAGGATCTCGCGGTCAACGTCTTTTGCGTAGCGCACACCGTTGGTGGCGACGACAGGTAGATGCAGCGCGCTTGCGATGCGCAGCGCCGCCTGGTTGCGGCATTCTTCTTCGCGCTCCTGATGGCGCTGGACTTCGATGAAGACGTTGTCGTGGCCGTAGAGGCTGACGAGTTGCTCAACGAGCGCGCGGCCAGCGGGTTCACCGCTATTCACAATAGCTGCGGCGAGCGGGCCTTCGTCGCCGCCGGTGAGGCAGATGAGGCCTTCAGCATATTGCGCCAGATCGTCGTGTGTGGCCGCGCCTTCCGCCTTGGTCTTCTCGCGCATCTTAAACTGCGTGATGAGTTGGCAAAGGTTCTGGTAGCCGATGCGCGATGTGCAGAGCAGAGGCAGACGCGCTGGTTCGGCTGCAGGCTGTTGCGGCAGCCATGCGGGCGGCGTAAGGCGTATGCCAAACGCTGACGTCGCGATTTCTGCGCCAACGTGGGCGCGCAGCCCGTTGCGCTCTGCGCTGGTGTGGAAGCGCGCAGAACCGTAAAAGCCGTTGCGGTCGAGGAGCGCCATCGCGGGCATTTCCAGTTCGGCAGCGCGCTCCATCATGTCCTCGGGCAGCGACGCTCCTTCCAGAAAAGAAAATGCGCTGGCGGCGTGCAGTTCGACGTAGCGAGGCGTTCCCTTCTCTTTAGTCATACAGGGCCTCGATGCGCCAGTCTTCCTTCATGGGGTGACGGGCGAGGCAGCAGCAGAGAGTGGTGTTGCGAGTGGTGTTGCCGCAGCGGGCGATGAGGTCCCATTTTTCAATGGACCACAGCTCGGCGCCCCACCAGTTGCCGGAAGAAAACCAGGGGCCGTAGGTTCTCTCGACCAGATAGCGCTCGTTGCGAAAGACGAAAGTGATGGGGCGGCGCTGGCGCAGGGTGACGGGCACCAGTTCCGGCGGGCGCAAACGGCGACCGGCCGAGCGCGAGCGGCCGCAAGGCGCGCGAATGGGCGAGGCTTGCGGGATGACAAAGGGAGCGATGCGGAAAGCGTCGGGCCGGTGCGTGTCTTCGAGCACGGGGCGTCCAACGCGGTCCTCGCCAACAATGGAGCGGATGCGAGCCAGGGTGACGTCGAGGCGCGAAGGCTCAGGCAATTGCGGCGAGAAGAGGCCGAGCTGCACTTTGCTGGTGCTGCCTGGCTCCGCCGTCACAGTGACGGCAAGGATAGCGGCGTTGGGCGGATGCGCCTGCAGGTCGAGATGCAGCAGCTTGAGCCAAAGATTGCGGTCCGTGTTGGGCAGAGCCGGCCGCACAGTGCGGGTGTGTGTAGCTCCGCCTTCGAGTTTGAGTTGCACTGTGACCGCGGCCAGAGCCAGGATGTGCGCCGTTGCGCGGGCGATGAGGTGGTCGAGTAGGACGCCGAGGACGAAGAGAAGCGATTCGAGGATTTCGACGGGCGCGTCGAGTTCCATGCGCTCTTCAAGAGCGAAAGCTGGCGGATCGGGCACAAGCAGATGCGGAGCCTGGCCGCGAGCTAAATGCCGCAGGCGCTGGCCGGTCTGGCCGAGGCGAGCGATTAGCTCTTTCTCCGGCAGTTCGGCAAGCGCGCCCAGTGTGGCGATGCCCCAGCGAGCGAGGGTTTCTGCGTGCTCAGGCGTGAGCGGCAGAACGGAGAGCGGGAGCGGCGCCAACGCGGCAGCTTCCTGGCCTGCTGGAATGACGGCCAATCGCACAGGCAAGCTACGAGCAAGGCAAATGGCCGCGTCAATGTTGGTGCTGACGACGACAGCAGCCTGGATACCGAGAGCGCGCACGCTGGCGAGCAGCTTTTTGCTGAGTTTTTCCGGCGACCCGAAGAGTTTTTCGGTTCCGGCGATGTCGAGAATCGCGCAGAAACACGTTTCTTCGCTTTGATCTTCGACACGCGGAGAGAATTGCCCAGCGCATTGCAGCAGCGCAGGGCGAGCGCTGGCTTCTTCTGCGAGGGAGCGAGAGAGCCGCGTGACGGTGGGAAAAACATCGAGCTCGGCGCGCGTCATATTCGCCGTAACGCCGAGCGCGGCTGCGCGGGCATTGCGCGAGCAGACAAACTGGCGCGGCGGCTCGCCCTGGAGAACAGCGACTGGACCAGACCGTAGCGTGGGCCGCAGGCGCAGCATGGCTTGCGCGGGAAATTCGCGAGCGTAGAGGCAGGCGTAGAGAGCCGGATGGTTGCTGCGAGTCATCGTTTGCCTGCCCAGGGTTGTTGGCTGTTCCACTGCACATGGGTTTCGCTTTGCGGCGGCTTGCGGGCGAATGGGTTGACGGCGGCAAAGCGTTCGCGCGCGATGGCGACGCCGTATTCCGCGCCGGTGAGAACGGTTGCGCCTTCGGACGCAATCCCGCCAGGCGTGAGGGTAAGCACGAGGCCTGCGCTCGATTTGCTGCAGGCGTGCTGGGTGAGCAGCAGGACGCTGGCCTGTGTGCGTTCGGCGGCGGCGCGGTAGCGGAACCAGGTGGCCAGCGGAATGCGCAGAGCGAATTCGGGCGCGACCGAGCCTATGTCGAGCACGATGGCGCTAAAGCCTCCTGCCTGAAGCAGCAGGTCGGTGACACGGAGAGCCTGATCGAGGCGCGACCAGGCTTTCGGCGATTGCTTCGCGGCTACAAATCCAGGCAGCGTCTGTTGCTGGGGCTGGACGCCACAGCGCACCCAGAGCAGGCGATCGAGATCGACGCCGATGGCAGCGGCAGATTCGGGATCGAGAGCGTCGGAGGCGTCGACCCAGGCGCAAACGCGGCCGGCTTCCGTGAGGCCGGCGATGAAGGAGAGCGCGAGTGAGGTGCGTCCGGAACATTCCGGACCGGTGAGCTCGCTGAGAGCGCCGATAGGCAAGCCGCCATCGAGGCGCTCGTCGAGTGCGGCGATGCCGGTTGGCGCAGTGGGACGAATGAGCCGCGGCGCTGGAGTGAGCGCGGAAGGAATGCGGGCCGAAAGGGCGGATTCGATGGAAAGGCGAAGGGCAGCGGCGGAAGGCATTCAGCACCGTCTTCGCTTTATATTCGCCTATTTGGAGATTGGGCGCAAATGAGGAAATCCACAGGGTCGCTAAGGAGCGGTCGGCTAAGCCCTCGCTCGCCGTATGCTTTAGCATCGCTGCAGTGCTCACCCTCGAAACCCCAGTACAGTTCGTAAAAGGGATCGGCCCGACGATTGCCAAAATGCTGGCAGAGAAAGGGATCGCCACGGTTGAGGACCTGTTGATGCATCTGCCTTTCCGGTATGAGGACCGGCTGAATCCGCGGGCGCTGAACGAACTGACCGCCGATGAAACGGTGAGCGTGATTGCCGAAGTGCGCGGCGCGGCGCTGCTGCGGACCCGGAAGATGCCCATCTTCGAAATGACGGTTGGCCAGGGTCTGTCTTCGATGAAGTGCATGTGGTTCCACGGCACGTATCTTGAAGGCCGGTTTAAGCCTGGGCAGCTGGTGGCGTTGTTTGGGAAGGTCGAACCGTCGCGGTCGGGTCGCGGCTTCAAAATGATCCAGCCGCAGTTTGAGATTTTGCCCGATGGCCACGACGACGCGATGGACCGGCTGCTGGAAGTGGGCCGCATTACGCCGGTGTATGAATCGCTGGGCGGCAGCAAGCTGGCTTCGCGCTGGATCCGGCGCACGGTTTGGAATGTGCTGGAGGAGTTGAAGGGCAAAATGCCGGAGACGCTGCCGCGTACGTTGCCGGAGTCGATTGGGTCGCGGCTGGCGCTGGCTACGCGCGAAGAAGCGCTTCGGGAAGTGCATTTTCCGCAGGCCGGCACGCCGATGGCGCACTTGCAGGCGGCCTCGACGCCGGCGCATCGGCGGCTGATTTTCGAAGAGCTTTTTTACCTGGAAATGGGCCTCGAAGTGAAGCGGAGGCGCTTCCAGGAAAAGACCGGCGTAACTTTTGAAACGGATGAGAAGGTGCGCGCGGCGCTGCGCAGCGTGCTGCCGTTTCATCCGACGGCGGCGCAGAAAAGATCGCTGGGCGAGATTGCCGGCGACATGCGGCGAGGCGTGCCAATGCGGCGGCTGTTGCAGGGCGACGTTGGATCGGGCAAGACGATTGTCGCTCTGCAGGCCATGCTGATCGCGATTGAGAACGGGTATCAGGCGGCGCTGATGGCGCCGACAGAAATTTTGGCGACACAGCATTACTTGTCCGCAAAAAGAATTCTGGAGAAATCGCCGAAGCGTTATCGGGTCACGCTGTTGACGGGTTCTCTTGATGAAGATGTAAAGCGCGCGGCGCGGCGCAAAATTTACGAGGGCGAAACGGATTTGGTAATTGGGACGCATGCGTTGATTGAAGAGAAAGTGGAGTTTACGAATCTGGGCCTCGTTGTTGTGGATGAGCAGCATCGCTTTGGCGTGCTTCAGCGCTTTCGGCTCATGAAGAAGGATGGCGCGGAACCGGATGTGCTGGTGATGACCGCGACGCCGATTCCGCGCACTTTGGCGTTGACGCTCTACGGAGACCTGGATTTGAGTGTGCTGGATGAGTTGCCGCCTGGACGCACGCCGATTGTGACGCGGCAGGTTGCGGACGACCGCTCGGATGAAGTCTGGAAGTTTGTGCGCGAGCAGGTGGCGAAAGGGCATCAGGCGTATGTGGTGTATCCAGTGATTGAAGGATCGAAAGACGATCAGCCGGAACTGGATTTCGCGCTGCCGGATGAAGCGCCCGAAGAGAAGCCGGCGAAAAAGAAGACGAAGACCGCGGCGTTGTTTGAGAAGCCTTCGCCGAAGCTGCCGTTGAAGTCAGCAACCGATATGTATGAGCGTCTGCGTACGCAGGAACTGGCTGGGTTGCGTGTGGGCCTGCTGCATGGGCGGCTCGACGCGGATGAGAAAGAAGTGGTGATGCGGCGTTTTCAGCGCGGCGAAATCAACGTGCTGATTGCGACCACGGTGATTGAAGTGGGCGTGGATGTTCCCAACGCGACGGTGATGGTGATTGAGCATGCGGAGCGGTTTGGGCTGGCGCAACTGCATCAGCTGAGAGGTCGCGTGGGCCGCGGCGCGGCGAAGTCGTACTGCATTCTGATGACGGGCGGCAGGATCTCTCCGAATGCTGAAGAGCGGCTGGCGGCAATGGTGCGAACGCAGGATGGCTTCGAACTGGCCGAGCTGGATTTGCAACTGCGGGGCCCGGGGGAGTTTTTTGGAACACGGCAGGCTGGCTTGCCGGAATTTCGGATTGCGAACCTGGTGCGCGATCGCAAACTGCTGGAGCTGGCGAAGGTGGAGTCGGCGCGGTTTTGGAGTTCAGCCAGCCAGGAAGCTACGGAGAGCGAAAGGGAGATTGTGCGCGGCCGGCTTCGCGGGATCTGGCAGAGGACCTACGGATTGGCCGAGGTTGGTTAGGCCTCGTATATCGACTGCGACCCTCCCCCCCTCCCCCCTAATTTTCGTAAGGGCAATAATATACTTCACTGAAGTACAATGAAGTAGCCGTGACAGGGGAGGCGGGCGAAAGTGAGATTCTTTGCCACACGCTGTACTCATTGCCGATTCGTCCGCCGCTCGCTCAGAGCATAATGGACGTGTCTCTATCGGACACCTCGCTCGTGCGGTCCATTCCTCGCGCAGCAAATACAAATTCATGCTTGGTCTATCTGCATATTTCGACGAATCGGGGCATTCCGAAGACGCGAGATGCCGCTTTGTTGGCATGGGCGGCCTAATTGCGCCGGAGTCCGCGTGGACCGAATTCGAGAAAAAATGGCAGGCAGTTCTGGATGAGCAGTGCGAAGGTCATTGGTTCCATATGAAGGATTACGCCCCCGGTTACGGAATCTATGAGGGATGGGGAAAAAAGCGAAGAGAAAAGCTGTTTGGGGCACTCGTGAAAGCTGTCAGGGAATCAGGGGCGAAGCCGTTTGGGGCGGTCGTATCCCTGGACGCCTATGAGATCGTGTGCAGCGCATTCCCTGGCATCGAAAAATGGCTTGGTGACCCGTACTACATATGCTTTCGGGATGTGACTTTGGCAGCGGCAGTTAGCGTAATTTCATACTCTATGCACGCAACTACTACAGTCGAAGAGTGGCAGGAGTTCGAAAAAACCGAAAAGGTAGCGATGGTCTACGCACGTCATGACGGGTTTGGAACTATTTCCAGTTCATCTGGAACCAGGCCCGAAAACATGGGTAGAGCGGAATCCATATGGTATGACCTGCGAACTAATCCCGCATGGGGGCATTGGATGGGAGCGTATTCTTCAAATCTCCCGCAAAATCTTGTTTTTCTTCAAGCTGCCGACTTGTTTGCATATGAGCTGACACATGAGTTTGAAAACCGGGTCAACCGTCCACAAGATCCCATGCGATGGGGATTAGCTCAGATGCTTCCGGGAAGTTGGAGAGATTTTCTCCATAAGTTTTACGGCGTCCCTCAACTCCTGAACATGCTGGTTGAATGCCGAATCTTAGGGCCGCATGAAGACCCCAGACATGGATTATCAATCAACACTTCGATGAGCAACATCATGCACCGGGATTTACTATTTGGGAGGATGTATGAGCGAAGAAACAAAGACAAACCCGGAAACTAAAAGCATAAAATTGAAAGTCGCTTTGGACGCAGTGCGCCTTGCAATCTCCGATCTGAGGAGAGCAGACGAAATTGATGCTGTACTACGGGCGTGCCTGGCTCTAAATGCCCCTACATATCGGGACCAGTTCAGTTGTGATCCGAAACCGTTTTGAGAATCGTTTCCCACGTCTCCGCAAAACCTTGTTCGACGGGAGTCTCGTGGCCTTCCTTGCGGAATAGGCGTGTCGCATTCGCGCCCAATGCGGAGATGTAGGCGGTCATAATCTCTTTTGCGACCTGTCTGTCTGTGACGTTGGAGTCAACCATTTACGTTCCTTTCTATAATTGCGCTATTCTAGGCCCATGAAGAAGAAGCCACAATCCGCAAGAGAAGTACATGGCGACTTCGAAACATTCAGGAATTTCGCTCAGCAGATTCTCTCTGTCCCGCACTCTGAAATCAAGGCCGAACTCGATGCTGAGAAAGCGGCGAAGCGAACGGCTAAGTCCGCTTCCCGCGTCTCTGACGAGTCATCCAACCCAACCTAGAACGCCGTTTCTCCCACCTTGCCAGTCAGTTCTGCATAAGTCAGTCTCTTCCCTGAAATCTGCGATACAGCCAGCATAAAGCGATCCGCATCATCGAGCGGATTATCTTTGTTAGCGGG
>Ga0210391_10001975_pt1 | contig 18138 bp, 13 predicted proteins | sample IncBWC12OmetaG_FD_160573 | JGI IMG/M metagenome (GOLD analysis project Ga0210391, IMG submission 160573) | Forest soil microbial communities from Barre Woods Harvard Forest LTER site, Petersham, Massachusetts, United States - Inc-BW-C-12-O ... | reverse complement strand
CTGATCGTTTTTCGCGGCGCACTTCGCATAAGCAAAATTCCACAGGTAGTCTTCCCAGTCGAGCGTCACCTGCGCAATCCTGTAGCCATGCGTCTTCAGGTAAGCCCGCACTGCACGCCGCTTCTCCACCGTGTCTCCCTCATGCAGATACGGATACCGCAACCAGTGCCAGTCGTCCTTCGCTTGGAGCAGTTCGAGCACCGGCTCGTTCTCCTCAATGTCGCTCTCGAATGCCTCGAGAGTGTTCTTCTCGAGGTCCATGTGCGAATAAGTATGATTTCCCACCGGCTCTGCCGCCGCCCACACCTTCAGTGCCTCGGCCCCTTCGGGATTTCCTTCCAGCTTTTTCGCATTCACGAATCCGTACACCGGAGGCACATGCCTCTTCTTCAGAATCGCCAGCACATCTTTGGCAGTTTCCGGTAGGGTCACTCCTGGCGGCAGAGCCCCGTTCGCTGGCAAATCGTCAAACGTGATGGCTAGCTTCTGCGCGGCGCATACTCCGCACAGGGCCAGCAGCACGAGTGCAACTCGGCAGGGTACATTCAAAGAACTTCTTACGATGAGCATGAGGAAAGTGTACGAGACCACGCTCGTTCGTGGAAGGCTTCTGTGCAACTCAAGACTTTTCAGCGTTCCATCTCTTGAAGGTCTCCTGCATCTTCGGGTTCGTGAAAAGTGCGAAGCAAGCATCTCGCTCTACCGGGCCATCGACAATGCAGGTCATGTCGGTGCGCTTTGCGACCTCGGAGGCGGGAATCTGGATTTGATGGCCGAAGCGGGCCGCATCCGCGATCGTCGCGCCATAGACCACGCGGTCGAGACGAGCCCATAGCGAGCAGGCCATGCACATCGGGCAGGGCTCGCACGTCGTGTAGAGAGTGTAGCCTCGGAGCGAATACGAGTTCAGGCTCTTGCACGCCAGCCGGATCGTGTACACTTCGGCGTGCGCGCTGGGATCGTATTCCGGTCCCACAGCGTTTGTGGCGCGCATCAGGCGTTTGCCGCTCTTGCTGTCCACAATCTCCGCCCCAAAAGGTACCGGGTTTGGCGTGTCGATGGTCAGCGCAGTAAACGCCGCAAGGTCTCGCATGCGCTGCGCGTCAGTAGCGGAGTCCGACTGGTTAGCGGTGAGCGCGGAGGCTCGCGGCGCAGCCAATGCCAACTGGCCTTCAGAGAGCATCGCCGTCGTGGCCGCAACCGAAATTGCCTGAAGAAAATCGCGGCGCGAGGCGATAAGCGGAAGGTCAGCGTCCAGATGGCGCATACCTGCTCCTTAATTTAGGATCTCGCACTTAAGGAAGAATCGCGCCGTCCGGTGCGTTTCTGCGAGTGAGAACAACTGGAGCGTATTCTTTGGTGCCATCGAAGGGACTCGAACCCCCACACCCTTGCGAGTACATGGACCTGAACCATGCGCGTCTGCCAATTCCGCCACGATGGCAATCTGAATTGCAATGCAGCGGCGGCCGCAAGGCCGCCGTCAAGAAGATCTACTTTGTTATTTTACAGGCATGTCACCACCTGTCAAACGCTGCTCCAATTGCCGGAAGTGAACAGCGAAAACAGAGCAGAGATTATCCCAGCTTCGCGGTCATCGAAATCTTCGCGTTCAGCACCTTCGATACCGGACAGCCTTTCTCCGCCGCCTCGGCATATTTTTGGAACGTCGCCGCATCCGCGCCCGGAACCTTGCCCACGACATCCAGGTGGCTCGCCGTGATCGTCCAGCCTGAATCCAGCTTCTCCATCGTCAGGGTCACGTTCGTGCTGATGCTCTCCGGAGTCAGATTCGCGCCACCAAGCTGCGCCGACAGCGCCATCGAGAAACACGCAGCGTGCGCTGCCGCAATCAACTCCTCTGGATTCGTCCCCGGACCATTCTCGAATCGCGAAGTAAACGAATATTGCGTATCTTTTAGCACTCCACCTGGTGCCGAAATCGACCCCTTTCCATCTTTCAATCCGCCCTTCCACACGGCGCTCGCCTTACGTTCCATTGTTTTCTCCTCATCATGCCTAAGAAAATTTAATCCTTGACCATTGTAGACGGAGACCGCCCGACCCGAGCAATGGGAGTTTGATGTATTCAGCGCAGCAAAGGCGCACCCTGAACTCAATAGAAATCCGAGCAGCTCAAATAAAATCCGCACCGCGGACAGCTCAACTTGCAGCGCTGCTCTTTCAACTCCGCCGAGCAATTTGGGCAAAATCGCTCCGGCTGCCCCACGCTTCGCCGCGTGTTGGAACGAATAGTCCTATTGATCCCGAACTCTCCTGGTCCGGCCGATCCACTGTCCCAAGTCTCGCTGCGGACCGCCGCCAACGGATTCGCCTTCCCGCCCATGCTCATTCGCGCAACATACGCCGAGCGCATCCGCCGTACAAGTGGGAAACCGGCTTCTTTCCGAGACACCTCCATCCAGGGTCTGAGCCCCACATAGTCCCCGAATGAAAGCTCCGACAAGTGAAAAAAGTTTTCCCTTCCACAGCCACTTTTGCGCTAGAATCCTTCTGCATTTGGAGAACGGGCATCCATGGCCGTGGACCCGCTCTTGGCCTTCCCCCAGGAGGTAGTAAATGTATCGCTCCTACTCGAGTTCCGTAGCGGACTCGCGTCCATTTTTGGACGTTCAATCTTTGATTCGCAACCTGTGTCAGGATTTTGTCACGTCGTTTAACACGGCCAACTACGATCAGGTAGCCGCCCTTTTTGCCCAGGAAGGCGCTCTCATGGCGCCGCACCACGATCCTGCTTACGGCCCCAAGTCAGTCGAGCGCCTGTTGCGCGAGTTCGGCGAAGCCGGATACGAGGATCTGCGATTCGAGACCGTTCGCGTCGATTCCTCCGGCGACATGGCCGTCGAGATCGGGCGCTACACCGTCGCTATCCGGCAACCCGATGGCACCGTCCAAGCCGACCGCGGCAAGTACGTGAGGGCATGGCGGCGCCTTGGCGCGTGGCTCATCGTGGCCGATTGCTGGAGCACCAATCTCCCGCTCGTTAGCGGGTCAGTGCCGACGATTCGTTAGGCTGTGGTGATTCGGCTTGAGCACTTCGCAGACGCGAGAGCCCACTGGGACCATGCGCTCCATTTACCAAAGCAGTCTGAGGATTCCGGATGTTCAGACCCACTGTGACCTAAATCTACGCTTAGATCATATGTTCGCGTCATGGAATGACCTTGCGTGTCTTCTTCCGGACCCGTTAAGTTCCGGCCTCAAACGCAACTAGATGGTCCCCTGAGGAAAACGCGTGCTAAAATCTGGCAAAGCACCCAGTTTGTAAGCTCGTCTCAAACGCCCAGTTTCTGAGAGATTCAACTTTTGATTGAAATTGCACCATCGATTCTTGCGGCGGACTTTGCTCGCCTTGGCGAGCAGGTGCGCGCTGCGGCTGAAGGCGGAGCAGGTGTCATCCACGTCGATGTTATGGATGGACACTTCGTTCCCAACCTTACGCTCGGCCCGCCGCTGGTGAAGTCGCTGCGGAAAGTTACAGACTTGCCGCTGGACTGCCACCTGATGATCGAGAACCCGGACGAGTTTATCTCGCCATTTGCGGATGCGGGAGCGGATTGGATTTCGGTGCATCAGGAAACTTGCCGGCATTTGAACCGCACCCTGCATCTCATCAAGAGCCGCAATTGTCTGGCGGGTGTTGTGATTAATCCGGCGACGCCGGTCAGCACGCTTGAGGAAGTGTTCGACATTGTCGATTATGTACTTGTAATGTCGGTGAACCCGGGTTTCGGCGGCCAGAAGTTTATTCCGGCTACGCTGCACAAAATGCGGCGATTGGCGGAAATTCGCAGCCAGCGCCGCCTCACCTACCGTATCGAAGTCGATGGCGGCGTAGCGCACGACACGGTTACCGATGTGGTCAGGGCAGGAGCGGAAATTCTGGTAGCAGGCAACGCCGTGTTTGGCAACGGCGATCCAAGCAAGAATACCCAGTTGCTGCTGAAAGCCGCAACGGAAGCCGCGTTGCTTAAAGTCTAAAGCGGTTTCAGGAAGGGCATTACTCGGGAACGGCGCGACCCGGGCAAGGACGACTCGGGAAGGGCACGACTTTAGTCGTGCCGTCAAAGCCTTAATGGATGTGGGCTTTAGCCCCTGCGGTGTATTGCTGGATTTGCATTTCTGATTCGAGGTCCTAATGTTACGTCGAAAATCCCCCGTCGCGATGGGCATGCTGCTGCTGATACTGATCACTACCGCGTGCACCAATAAGAAGTCCGTCAATCCGCTGGCCAACATCGGCTCGAAGCAGCCCGACAAAGTGCTGTTCGACAAGGCCATGGACGCGATGAAGCACAACCGCTTCGATGTGGCGCGCATGACGCTGCAGACGCTGATCAACACCTATCCTGATTCCGAATTCATTGCCCGCGCCAAACTGGCGGTGGGCGACTCCTGGTATGCGGAAGGTGGCACAGCGTCGCTGGCGCAGGCCGAGCAGGAGTATCGCGACTTCGAGACCTTCTTTCCCAACATGCCGGAAGCGGCCGAGGCGCAGCTGAAAATCGCCAACATCCAGTATCAGCAAATGGAGAAAGCGGACCGCGATTACACCCATGCCAAGCGCGCCGAAGACGAATACCGCAACCTGATCATGCAGTACCCGGACAATCCCAAGCTGGTGAAAGAAGGCAAGGAGCGTCTGCTGGAAGTGCAGGAGGTATTGGCCGAGCGCGAGTTTGAGATCGGCAGGTTCTACTTCCTGCGGCTGTCGTATCCCGCATCCATCGCGCGCCTCAAGACTCTGGTCGAAAAATATCCTCTCTACAGTCACGCCGACGAAGCGCTGTTTGTGCTCGGCCAGGATTATGAAGGCCAGGTTGCGCAGGTCCGTGCGCGGCCCACCTGCGTCAAGACCAGCCCGCAACCCGGTTGCGTTCTGGAAACCGACAAAGCCAACATGATCGAAATCCTCACCAAAAATGCGGCTGCCGCCTACTCTCAGATCATCACGCGATACCCGCTGATGGATCGTGGAGACGATGCAAAGAAGCGGCTGGCGGCGTTGCATCAGCCCATCCCGCGGCCAACGAAGGCGGCGGTGGCGCAGAACAAATCGGAGGAAGACAGCCGGCGCGAGGCCGACACGCTTGGCCGCTTGATGAGCGTCGTGAAGAAAGGCCCTGACGTTGCCCAAGCCGCGAAAGTTGGAGAGCCGACGTTGGTGGATCCGACCCCTGTCGCCGCGAGCACCGAGCTAAAAGAAGTAGGGCAAGCGGCAACGGCCATGAGAACTTCCGGCTCGGGAGGCGGTGAGCGTGGCCTCGGCGTAGAAGTGGTGAATGGTGGAACTCCCGCAGCCAACGAGCCGGCTCCCCGATCGGATGCTCCACCCGTTGCCAAGGTCGATCCCTTCGCCCGGCCCAATACCACCGCAAACGTGCCCGACCCCAATGAACTGAAGCCCAGCGGCGCGCCCGATCCCAATGAGCTAAAACCCAGCGCAGATCCAAACGAATTGACCCCGGCTGCTAACAGTCAAGCCGCGGTTGCAAACGGCGCGCCCTTGCCTCCCCCCGTGCAGCTCAATGAGATTCAGCCCGGCCCGGCGTCGACCAACGCGGCAGACTCAACTTCCACTTCCACTCCGGCCAGCGATCAGGATATTTCCAGTAGCAAGAAGAAGAAAAAGAAGGGGCTGAAAAAAATCATACCGCTCTAGCCAGAAGCTGATCCACACGCTTTGTCATCCCTCGCGAAGCGAGGGATCTGGGTTTGTCTGCATGGCCACCGCTAGCGATCACTTCGGACTGTCCTCTAGCTTTTTGATAACTCTGTTACAAGATTTTTGATGGAGATGGACTCGACACGAAACTCTATCAAGTGTAGTTTCACAGGATGACAGCCCTATTCAAGCGAGTACTGGAAGCTGGGTTCTGGTTCGCCGTCGGCTTTCTCACGCACTGGACGATCCTGTATTTTCACCATCACCCCGCCAAATAAACAAAGCAGGCAAGAGCCGGCAAGTCCTTCGCAATCGACGATCGCCTTTCTCGATCCTTCTTGGATCCTCCGAATCCGATCAGAACACCCCCGCCAACGCGGTAGGCGTTGGCCACTGGTAACCAGGTAACCTCCAATGGGAACATTGACTTACGTTCAGGAGCAGGTTACCTTCGCCATATCTCCCCGCTTCAGAGGACTTTCTTGGCCAGGAAAATACTGCTTGCCGACGACAGCGTGACCGCCCAGAACATGGGGCGCAAGATCCTCGCCGATGCGGGGTATGAGGTGATTGCTGTCAACAATGGCTCGGCCGCACTCAAAAAGATCGCGGAACTGAAGCCCGACCTCGTCATCCTCGATGTTTACATGCCCGGCTACAGTGGCCTCGAAGTCTGCCAGCGCCTGAAGGAATCGCAGGAAACCTCGCGGATTCCGGTGCTGCTCAGCGTAGGTAAACTTGAGCCTTTCAAGCCGGAAGAAGCGCAGCGCGTACGCGCCGACGCCTTCATCGTCAAGCCTTTTGAAGCCAGTGAGCTTCTGAGCGCCCTGTCGAAACTCGAAGACAAAGTAGTGCCGCGCGCCGAACCTTCCAAGCCCGGGCGCTTTGCGCGGGCGATCGCGGCGCAGGAAGAAGCCAGCCGTGGCGGCGCGAAAGAACCTTCCGGCGCCGACAATGGATGGAAGAGCCGCATCGCATTTCCTCACGAAAAAACCGAGCCCGAGGAAAAAGTTGCGGATGAGCCTTCTATTTATAACCAGATGAATCGGGATCTCCGCACCGTCGTGGACAAATCCCCGCAGGACGCAGCGCCTCTCGCGGAGGCCCTGGAAGCGAGCCAGGACGCTGTAGCGCCAGTTCCTCCAAACCTTTTGAACGATGTGACGCCGGAAGAGGTTGCCGCGATTGCAGCCGCAGTGGCGCAAATGCAAATGGCCACCGCCGCCCAGGATCTCGCTCAACCGGCGCCCGAAAGATCGGAAGCAAGGCCCGAAACTGAAGGCGAAAATAAGATCGATATCGCGACCGAAGCTGCAGCGGCCGCTGCGCCGGCGGCGAGCGAGAGCGAAGAGCCGGCCACAATGGCGGCCAGTGGTGAATCGGAAGTTGCCACGGAAGACGGTGCGCCACGCTGGAAAGCGGTCTCCGTCGCTCTGGATTCCGAAGAGGCGTCGATCTCGCTGGAAAATGAAATGCGCCAGGCATATGCCGCTTTTGTGGCCACGGAGCCGGAGCAAGCGAGCGCAGTCGCAGTCTCAGAGCCCGAGACCGTTGCATCGCCTATACCTGCGCCCGCGGAACAAGTTCCTTCTGCTGCGTATTCGTCTGCAGAGCCAGTCACGGAATCACCGGTTGCATTGCTTGCGCCTCCCGAGCCCGAGCCCTCCTCGACCTTCGTGTCTGACGAACATGCAACCGCCGCGATGGCGCAGTCGGCCGTCGAAAACCGCACAGCTTTTTCCGCAGTCGCAGAGCCGGAAAAACTTCCTGAAGTTGCCAACATCCCGAGTGAACCGGTCACGGCGGTTTCAGAGCCCGCTACGCCGGAAAGCTCACCGGTCGAAGTCTATACTCCTGAGATCGCAGTCGCACAAGTCGAAGCCACCCACGAGCCTGTCCTACATCAAGAGTTTGCTCAGGTAGCCGAGCAACCTGCCCCCGTTGTGCCAGAAGCGGTAACGGCGGTAGCAGAAGCAACGCCTGTTTCGCAGTTGCGCGAAGTCCAGCCCGTGCCGGAAGTCGAACCTGCCATCGCGCAAGCCGCAGCGGTTGGCAGTTACGCGACCATCGGCTACGCCCAAATTCTCCACAGAGCGGAGCACGAGGCCGACCCTAAGCCAGAATCTGAAGTCGTGAAGAGCACCGCGGCCGCCTGGGCCAGTTGGCGTCAAACCCGCGACACCAGCGAAGCAAAGACCGATTCCGTCGCGGAATCCAATCCAAACGAGTCCGAAGCGCCTGAGTCCACACCATCGGATTCCGCCGCCATGGCAGTGGCTGCAGGTGCCGAGCACGTCGCGCAAGAAGTTTCCGACGAACCACCCCCGGAAAATACTGAGGAACTCGCCAGCATCGTCGACAGTGTCTTAGCCGACCTTCGCCCAAAGCTCATGGCTGAGATTTCCCGCAAAATGTCGCAGAAGAAATAACCCTTCAGCATCAGCAAAGCACAGCCGTCGATCGCCAGCGGAGTGCCCATCCCCGTGATACTTTGGTGAGCGTGTCAATTCCGTATTACCACATCGATTCTTTCGCGAACGAACTGTTCGCAGGCAATCCTGCCGGAGTATGCTTCGTTCCCGCATTTCCTGCCAGGGAAGTCATGCAAAAAATCGCGGCGGAGAACCATCACAGCGAAACGGCTTTTGTGGTCGCCCGCGCAGATGGCGATTTCGACCTGCGTTGGTTCACACCGGTCATGGAAGATGGCCTGTGCGGCCATGCAACTTTGGCTTCCGCATATGCTCTTTCGTTGCGTGGACATGACGCCTGGCCGGTTCGCTTCTACACCGTCAGTGGCTTATTAACGGTTGATCGTGATCGCGACCGCTATGATCACGAGCGCCATAATGACGACCGCTTTGAAATGGATTTCCCCTCCCGGCTGCCGGTATCCTGCGAAATCCCAGCCGGGCTGCTGTCCGCCTTGGGTCTGGAGACGGCAGAGGTACTGCGCGACCCTCGCGACTTTCTCATCGTCGTCAACCACGCCGGGATCGTGCGCAACCTCAAACCAGATATCACTGCCTTGGCGAAAATTGATATGGGCATCGGTGGTGGAGCAATTGTTACCGCTGCCGGCGACAATGATGTCGATTACGTCTGCAGGTTTTTCGCTCCATCCGAGGGCATCGACGAAGATCCCGCCACCGGCTCAATCCACTGCTCCCTCGTCCCCTACTGGTCCGCACGCACCGGCAAGCAAACATTTCGCGTACGCCAACTCAGCCCTCGCGGCGCCCAAATGTGGTGCACCCTCCTAGGGCCCCGCATAAAGATCGCCGGCGAAGCGAAGCTCTATCTACAAGGGACCATCAATATCTAACTTGAGGTCTCTCTTACTTTGCGCGCGGGGGGCGGAAAAACGGGCTAGAGGCGAACGACCGTTGTTGGCCAATCTTGTTTGGCGATTTTTGTCCGGGCGCGGCACGCCATTTCGTCTGAGCAGACAAAATAATATTTCTGGCCTGCCATCTGGCTCAGTTTGTGAAGTGTTAGCTTCATCCTGCTGTCTATCACCCCGACAGGTTTTTCCGAGGCTGAGGCTTCGGCCGAGATCAAAACCATACCATTTAAGCTGCCTCTCAAGTCGGGTTCGTTCGCTGTTCCCGTTTGGCGAGCGTTCCATTCCCATGTGATTTCAGAAGCAAAGCCCTTCTGGAGAAGCCATCTGAGCGCCCGCAGTATCAGGTATTCATGTTGTATTTGGTTGATGTCTTCGTAAACTGACGAACGGATCTTTCTGATTTGAGCGATACCTGACTGAACGTTATCTACTTCCTGACCTGAGAGCCGTTTTATGATTGAGAGGACGGCTTGTACGTCGGCTAGGACTTTTGCTTCGGCTGTTATCGAACTTTCTATTCTTTGCATCGCTTGCAGCAAACAGATCAGGGAGATGCTCTCACCTCGGCACTGTTTGCACAAGAGGCCGTTGTGGGGTGGGTGGCCGGATTTCCCGCCTGCAATAGCTATCCCCCACGCCCCGTTTGACCCTTCTTTTCCCACGCCTGTAAGATCAAAGTTCATCACAGCTTGCTCAATTCCGCACCGATTGCCAAGTGCTAGCTGCTAACTGCTGACCCCATGCCGCACGAACTGCCTAAATCTTACGAGCCGGGCGCGATTGAAACGCGCTGGGCCGAGTACTGGGTCAAAGAGCGGCTTTTCTCCGCGCCCACGCCGCCGCCGGGCAAAGCCAGGCCGGTGTTCACCATCCTGTTGCCGCCGCCCAACGTCACCGGACGCCTGCACATGGGCCACATGCTCAATCAGACGCAGATGGACATCATCGCGCGCTGGCATCGCATGCGCGGCTTCATCACGCTCTGGCTGCCCGGCACGGACCACGCCTCCATCGCCACACAAATGATGGTGGAGCGGCAGCTCGCCAGCGAAGGCATCAAGCGCCGCGACCTCGGCCGCGAAAAATTCATCGAGCGCGTGTGGGAGTGGAAAAAGCTTTACGGCGGCGCGATTCTCGATCAGATGAAGCGCCTCGGCGCATCGGTCGACTGGGACCGCAAATATTTCACCATGGACGAAGATCTTTCCCGCGCCGTCCGAGAGGTTTTCGTTCGCCTGTATGAAGATGGCCTGATCTATCGCGGCAAGTACATCGTGAACTGGTGCCCGCGCTGCGGCACCGCGATCTCCGATCTCGAAGTGAAGCACGAAGACGTTGCCGGAAAATTGTGGGAGATTCGCTACCCGGTCATCGGAACAAACGAATTCATCACGGTAGCGACCACTCGCCCGGAGACCATGTTAGGCGACACGGCGATTGCCGTGAATGCGAAAGATCAACGCTATACGCATCTCCACGGCAAAAAAGTTTTGCTGCCGTTGATGAACCGCGAGATTCCCATCATCACCGACGAACTGGCGCAGCCCGAGTTCGGCACCGGCGCGGTAAAGGTGACTCCGGCACACGATCCCAACGATTTTCAGGCTGGACTCCGCCACGATCTTCCACAGATTGACGTGATGGACGAGCACGCGCACATGAACGAGAATGCTGGCGCGTTCGCCGGCCTCGACCGTTACAAGGCGCGCGCGCGAGTGTTGGAGGATTTGCAAGCCCAGGGATTCTTGGTCGGCGAAAAAGACTACACGCTCGGCATCGGCAAATGCGAGCGCTGCGGAACCGTCATCGAGCCACGGCTTTCCGCACAGTGGTTCGTGAAGATAAAGCCGTTGGCAGATCACGCCATCAAAGTTGTCGAAGACGGTGAGATCACCATCGTTCCGGAAAACTTCAAGCAGATGTACCTCAACTGGATGTACAACATCCACGACTGGTGCATCTCGCGACAGCTATGGTGGGGACATCGCATTCCCGCATGGCATTGTCAGGATTGCAGCCAATTCATCGTCGCCCGCGAAGAGCCCGCGCAGTGCAGTTGCGGCGGCAAACTCGAGCAGGACCCCGACGTGCTCGATACTTGGTTCTCGTCCGGCTTCCTGCCGTTCACTACGCTCGGCTGGCCCGAGAAGACTCGCGACCAGGAAGTTTTCTATCCCTCAACGCTGCTGGTCACCGCTTACGAAATCCTTTTCTTGTGGGTTTCACGAATGATCATGACCGGCTGCTACTTCATGAAGGATCACAAGCAAGATTCTGCGATCAAGAAGGCCAGCGGCTGGGCCGACAAGAAAGATGACAGCGTTCCCTTTCGCCAGGTCTACATTCACGCTCTGGTCCGCGACGCCGAGCGGCAAAAAATGTCGAAGACCAAAGGCAACGTGATCGATCCGCTCGAAATCATCGAGCGCTTCGGCACCGATGCGACCCGCTTCACCCTGGCCGCCATGGCCGCCCCCGGCACAGACATCGCATTCAGCGAAAGCCGCACCGAGGGCTACCGTGCCTTCGCCAATAAAATCTGGAACGCCGCCAGATTCATGTTCATGAACGTAGATCGATTGGCAAGTCTTCGACCCGAATGGGCTGGGTTTTTGCAGCCCTCTTACATAGTTGTGCCGGGCTCAGGCAGTCGGCCTCGCAAGGAATTTAAATCGCTCAGCTTTGAGGATTGCTGGATTCAATCACGTTTCCATCGTACTGCTCAGCACGTCAACGATGCCCTTCGCACTTTTCGTTTTCATGAGGCCGCGAACCGGCTGTATGACTTCTTTTGGGGAGATTTTTGCGATTGGTACATCGAGCTGATTAAACCTCGATTAAATGCTGATCTTGAAACCGTACCTTACGACGCTTGCGAGAACCTGATGACTGTTTTTGAGGCTTCATTGCGCCTTTTACATCCAGTCATGCCTTTTATTACCGAAGAAATCTGGCAGACGATGTATGATGGCGCCCCGCCGAAGCAGTCCATTGCGTTGGCTGCATATCCTGAGGCTGACGAGGCGAAGATTGACCTGGCGGTCGAGACGAAGATGCTAGTGCTACAGGATTTAGTCGTGAACGTTCGCAACGTCCGTGCAGAACTGAAAGTCGAGCCCAAGGTCAAAGTTCCAGTAGAAATTTTCGCCCACGAGCCGGCAATTCGCGCAATGATCGAGCAAAATCGTGGCGCAGTGGAGCGCCTGGCCAATGTTGAGAAAATTACATTCATGGACAGTTCTCTGGCCAAGCAAGCCGGAGCGCGCAGTACTGCGCGCTTCGATGTTCACGTAATCTACGAGAGGAAAATCGACGTTGCCGTCGAGCGCGAACGTTTGACTAAAGAGCTGGAAAAACTCGAAAAGGAATTTGCCAACAACCAGAAGCAACTGGGCAATGAACAGTTTCTGGCGAAAGCTCCGGCGAAAGTAGTCGAGGGCCTCCGCAGACGCGAGCAAGAACTGACGGGCCTGCTCGATAAGATAAGACGTCAACTGGATGGATTGAACGGCGCAGGTGCAAATGTCTAGAACTGACAACCGGCAACTGGCAACCGGCAACTGCTATGGACTTTAACAGCCGCCGCATCACCGCAATCCTGGAGAACGCGCTGCTCGAAGACCGGGCCACGCGCGATGCCACCAGCTACGCCTGCATCGATCCGAATCAGCAGGCATCGGCCACCATTCTCGCCAAACAGGATTGCATTCTCGCCGGAATCGGCTGTGTCGCCCGCATTCTCGATGTCTACGCTGCGCTTGACGGCGCCGTAACTTCCTATTACGAAGTCACCACGCATCCCGAAATCTTTGACGGCGTGCGCTTGCACAAGGGGCAATCCATCGCCGTGATCCGCCACAATGCACGCGTGATCCTATCCTGCGAGCGCGTGATTCTGAACTTCCTGCAGCGCATGAGCGGCATCGCAACCCTCACTCGTAAATTTGTCGAAGCCGTCTCAGGCACAAAGGCTCGCATTCTCGACACGCGCAAGACTGCGCCGGGTCTGCGCGTCATCGACAAATACGCGGTGCGCTGCGGAGGTGGACAGAATCATCGTCTCGATCTTTCCGATGGCGTGCTCATCAAGAATAACCACATCGCGCTCGCCGGAGGTATCGTCCCCGTTCTCGATCGCGCCGTGCGCAACCGTCGCGGCTCTCAGCCCATCGAAGTGGAAGTGCGCACCATGGAAGAACTGGAAGACGCGCTCGCCCATGGCGCGGAAGCGATTCTGCTCGATAACATGTCTCCCGAGGACGTTCGCCGCGCCGTCGATCGCTGCGCCGCCCTGGCCGCTCAAACCAACGCACCCCGCATTCCTCTCGAGTGCTCGGGCGGAATTCGTCTGGAGAACGTTCGCGCCTACGCCGAGACCGGTGTGGATTTCATTTCCGTGGGCCTGCTCACGCACTCGCCGCAAGCCGTCGATATGAGCCTGCGCATCACGCCCGCCTAGCTTCATGCGTCCAGATTCGCGCCTCGCATAGCACTCACGCACGCAATTGGATGTCCTCCCGTACATCGCAAATCTCCGTCTCAGGTTTTCACCCGAGCTGTACTTTCGAGTGCTCCGAAGCTCCGCGGGACGCGCTACATTGGTGGCAACGGAGGCCCACACTTATGACTTCCCGCTTTCGTCCCGCAACAATTTTCTTCCTGGCAATGTTCCTGGTGAACACCTTATCCGGAAGTGGAAGAAACCCTCAGCCGGATTCCCCAACTCCCACAAACGCGAGCTCCGTCCAAATTCCTACCCAGAACCTCTCCCAGAACAACGACAATGCCACTCCCGGCACCACCAACGTCTCTGTCACACTCGACGTTCTCACCAACCGCCATCCCATCAGCCAGTATGTTTACGGTGGCGCTTATCCGCGGGATGCACCCACCATTACCGACAGCGGACTGACTGCGGTTCGCTGGGGCGGCGATTCCACGTCGACTTACAACTGGCAACTCTTCACCAACAACGCGGCCGCCGACTATTACTACGAGGATTTCAACTACTCCGAAATCGGCGATGCCGATTCAACCAAATACATCACCGACGTGAAATCCGCAGGCAGCGCTCCCCTCATGACCATGCCGATGCTGCCCTGGGTTGCAAAAACCGCGGAAGGCAACGGAAATGGCCACTGGAGTTTCTCTGTCGCGAAATATGGCGCGCAATGCAGCGTCGACCCCTACAACACCGACGCCGGTGATGGCCTGAAGCCAGACTGCGCTACCGTTCTCACTGCGAATCCGAACGACGCCTACTGGCCGCTGCTCGACCAGCCCGGCACCAGCGATCCTCCCGGAAGCGTCTATCGCAATCAGTGGGCCGCCGCTCTGGCTACGGCTTTTGGCAGCTCGCCTCATTTCTACGACATGGATAACGAAATCGATATCTGGGGCAGCACTCACCGCGATGTTCATCCCAATCCCTCCGGTTACGAGGAATTGCGCGACACCTATCGCGAGGAAGCCCAGGCCCTCAAGGGTTGGGATCCCAAAGCCGTCCGCTTCGGTCCAGTGAGTTGTTGCTGGTGGTTCTACTGGAACGGCGAGAACAATAATGACAAAGCCGCTCACGCCGGCGTCGATTTCCTGCCCTGGTGGCTCAACGAAGTTTACTGGCAGGACAAAATTGCCGGCACTCGCACTCTCGACGTCTTCGACATTCACGCGTATCCCGACGGCCCCAACACTTCCGGTTGGACGCAAGCACAGCTGCAGGCCCTATCAGCCCGCATCTATCGCGACTACTGGGATCCCACTTACGTGAGCGAGTCGGGCGACATCAATCAGGTTTGGACAACTTTTCTTCAACCCAACAAGACGATTCCATTCCGCCTGCCGCGCATGCGCGCCATCGCCAACATGATTTATCCCGGCACTCCGTTAAGCGTCACCGAGTGGAGCGCATCGTTCGCTGGCGAATCCGATTTCTCCACCGCTCTCGCCGATGCCGACGCCTATGGAATTATCGCCCGCGAGCGCGCCTATCTGGCTTCGCGCTGGGTTGCGCCTCTTCCCGCCAATCCCAATTATCTGGCGCTCAAGCTCTACCGCAACTACGACGGTAAACACAGTGCGTTCGCCACCACCTCGGTCTCCGCTTCAAACACCGGCGATCCGGATTTATTCAGCAGCTACGCCGCGCTGAATTCCACCGGAAAGATTCTCACGGTCATGATCCTGAACAAAGATCCCAACAACACAGCGCAAGTGCAGTTTACGGAAAATGGATTTATCCCGCAGCAGGTAACCACCTACACGCTCTCGTCGACCAATCCCACCAAGATCTTCGCGTCAACCGCGCAGGCCTGGGCGTCCACCATGGACTTCGCACCCTACTCCGCCACCTTGTTAGTCGTGAAAGGCACCTCGCAGCTACCCGGCGCAGAGTGGGATCCCAATCCCGATACCACCCAACTGGCGGCGGGGGCGAAAGTTACTCTCCATCCGAAACTTGATTCTGGCTCGGCAACAGTAACTCTCGGAACTCCGCAGTCCGATAGCGGCATCACCGTTCAGGTCACGCAGCCCACTCTGAGCCCCGGCAAGCCGGCCAGCATCACCGTGACCGCCGGTACGACTCCAGGCTTCTATCACTACAGCGTTCCCGGCGATGACAGCACCGGAATAACCCAAACTCAGGGTGGCTGGATTCTAGTCGGCAACCCTCCCGCATCGCTCGGCAAGACCGGCGATAAGCAAAAAGGTGCAGTGGGTACTCAATTGAATCTCTCGGTGACCCTCAATCCCGGGCAGTCGGGCGGAAGTGCGTCAGGAGGTACAATATTCTTTACCACCAGCGCGGGCTCGTTATCCAGCCGCACGGTAGTCACGAACTCTTCCGGCGTGGCGCCCGTCGTGCTTACCTTGCCTCTCACCCCCGGAGCCGTGCATGTGACGGCAGAAGGCCAGTACGGGCTGGGACATCCGGAGGTCACGTTCACTGAGACCGCTCAGTAGCGCCGCAGGCTTTCGCAATTCGGTGTGGGCCCCGGTTACTTTTGCTTCGGATTGATCGCCGTTGGATGCTTCGGTTGATACAGTCCTAATCCGCCGCCACTAGGCAGGCGAATCGTAGTCACAATCCCCCACCGCTCGGTCTTCACCGCCGAGCACTTCACTTTCTTAGCGCTCAATCGTTTGATCTCGGCGTCGAGGTCGTCACACATTAGGTAAACCGCGGCGCTGAGCAGCGACTGCCCGTCATCCGCCTCGTGGCTCCCCGCATTTTCGACGGGATGGATCGCAGCCTCGGTGGGAGGCACCGCAAAAATCAGCCAGCCATGGCCCGCGTCAACCGAGTCGAATCCCAGAACGTCGCGGAAAAACGCGCGGTCCGCTTCGGGCTTTTCGCTGTTGAGCAGAATGTGAGTACCGGTAATCATGCGCCGAGTCTAGCAGCGCCGCACAGCGAAGTGAAGCCCTTGCGATTGTCGTTTCCCGCCGTTTCCAGCATAATCCCTGCATCAAGAACTCTGGCAAAACTCGTGCACCGCGAGCGCTCCGTTCGCCAGACTCAAAGCGAGCGTTGCCTGCGAAAGCTGCTGCCGGCGATCACAGGCCGCAGCCCAGCGACGTTCGCCTCGGCCGCATCGTCCGTCTGCTAATGGAGAACGCCACAGTCGTCGTCAGCGGCACCAAAATCGCGCAGGAAATTTCCTTGAATCGCTCCGAAGTCTGGCGGCTGATTCAGCAGTTGCGCGGCCTTGGTGTCGATGTCGCAGGACATCCTGCTACCGGCTACCAGCTGCGCTCGGTACCTGATTTGCTGCTGCCGGGAATTCTCCGCCCGCTGCTTCGCGGCACCATCTTCAGCGATCACATCCATCACTTCTACAAAATTGGTTCGACCAACACCGCAGCCATGGCTGCTGCCGCCGACGGAGCCGTGGAAGGCAGCGTCTTCCTCGCGGAGGAACAAACTGCCGGCCGCGGCCGCGGAGCCAACACTTGGAACTCCGCGCGCTCGGCGGGAATTTATTGTTCGGCCGTCCTTCGTCCCGCTCTGCCGCCCTCAGACGTATTGGTGCTGGCGCTCGCAGCAGGATTAGCCGTGCGCACCGCGATCGTCCAAGTAGATGCGCGAGTCCCTGTCGATCTGAAGTGGCCCAACGATGTCCTGATCGACAGCAAAAAAGTATGCGGCATTCTCACCGAGATGAACGCCGAGGCCACGCGCGGGGACCACGTTATCGTCGGAATTGGCATCAACGTGAACCAGGCGAACTTTCCCAAAGAATTGCAAAACGATGCGACCTCACTGCGAATTGCAACAGGCGGCGAATGGTCGCGCGTGCAACTGACCGCTGCTTTGTTAAAATCGCTCGACTGGGAATATCGCCAGTTCATCGAGCAGCCCGGCGCACGGCAATCGATTCTGCGCCGCTTTGCGGAACACTCCTCGTGGGTGCGGGCAAAACAGGTTCGCATCGAAGAGAACGGCGCAAGAGTCGAAGGAACTACGGAAGGCCTCGACGAACGCGGCTTCCTGCAAATCCGCACCCCGCAAGGGTTGCAAACGGTTCTAAGCGGAACCGTGAGAGAAGTGAAAGAAGCAATTGGCAGTTAGCAACTAGCAATTGGCGTTCACGCTCGACAGAGGCGTGGCGGCCCATGAATACTTCGTGAAGGACGCGACTTCGGAGGTCGCAGAAAAAGTCGATGCCGCTATCGATTTTGGGTGGTGTAGCACTTCAAGCGCTGCGATAAGTTAATTATTTTTAGCGCCGGCTTTAGCCGCTGAGGTGGAAGGGGAAGTTCTCGTTTGAATTTCTGTGAGCCAGCCTCCAGCGCCAATTGCTAGCTGCTAGTCCCTCTGAGAAATCATGCTCTTCGTCATCGATGTTGGCAATTCGAATACGGTCCTCGGAGTCTTCGCCCGGGCTGCGAAGGCGCATCCCGATGGAGACGCCGGCACTCTCACGCGCGGCACTGCTTCGCAAGAAGACACTGCCCCGCGTTACGAGCGCCTGGTCGCAAACTGGCGCGTTGCCACCCGGCAGGGAAGCACTGTCGACGAATACGGCGTCTTGTTCCGCAATCTATTTTCCATGGCTCGTCTCGAGGCCTCGGGCATTCACGGCATCGTTATCTCGTCGGTAGT
>Ga0210391_10001974_pt1 | contig 18152 bp, 19 predicted proteins | sample IncBWC12OmetaG_FD_160573 | JGI IMG/M metagenome (GOLD analysis project Ga0210391, IMG submission 160573) | Forest soil microbial communities from Barre Woods Harvard Forest LTER site, Petersham, Massachusetts, United States - Inc-BW-C-12-O ... | reverse complement strand
GCCCTGCGTAAAGGCCGCGGTATCGTGGGGGTATTTCTTAATGATGGTATAGGCCATTCCGCCATTGCTTGCGTCCTCGTCATCCTTGTGGCTATTGCAAGCGAGTATCAGGATGGTCAAAATCCAGGAAAGTTTTCGAATCATGCTGTAAAAATGACGTATTTTCCCAAAGTGAACGCGGTGCTGGCCATATTTTTTGCCCTTGTTATGCGGGGAACCGTAGACCCCATCGTCAGCTCCGATTCCGCCACTTGTACCTTACCCTTCACCAAGGCTGGAAACCTGATCCTGGTGCAGGCCAAGGTCGATACCACCTCGGGATATTTCATCATCGATACTGGCAGCCCCAACCTGGTGCTCAACATCACGTATTTCCGGCGGTACGCGACCACCAATCCAACGGAAAGCGGAGGCATTACCGGGGGTGTGGCATCGAGCGTTCAGACGTCCGTGGACAGCCTTTACCTGGGCGGCGTCCGTTTCCACCACCTGGACGCGGATATGATCGACCTGGGCCATATTGAAAACGAAAAGGGCGTAAAGGTGTTGGGCTTGCTCGGTATGCAGCTTTTCGAAAACTTCGAAATGATCATCGACTACGACCAAAGCCTCCTTTACCTGCACCTGATCCGGAAAAAGGAAGCCCCCACCTATCAAAGCGCCTTGTTGAGTGATACCTCCGCCTACCGGGTGGTGCCCATCGACATCGAGCAGCACAAGCTGATTGTCCACACCGAGCTGAAGGGCAGGAAGTTGAAATTCGTGGTGGACAGCGGGGCCGAAACCAGCGTATTGGACAGCCGGTTGCCCAATAAGGTATTCGAAAACGTAACCATCACCCGCAGGGTTCAACTCCATGGGACGGGCGCCCAGCAAGTGGAAGCCCTTCTTGGAGATTTACGGAACATGACCATCGGAGGCCAGGTGATCGCTACCATGCCGGTCCTGATCACCAACCTGGAGAGCATGTGCGTCGCCTATAATAATTGCATCGATGGAATGCTGAGCTTCGATTTCCTTTCCCTGCATAAAATTGGGTTTAACTTTGTGAATCGGAAGATGTACATATGGCGTTGAGGATACATATGATTTGGGTGTTTTTCCTGGCCCTGACGCTGATGGCGCGGGCCCAGTAACTCAATTCCTATACGATCAGGGACGGGCGGATGTACATTACCTTGAACGTACATATCGACAGGGCCAAGCTGGACAGCTTCATCGTGCAATATGACCTGACCGACCTGGACCTGCCCCATATTTTGAAGGATGGCAAATTCGACAAGCTCAGGAAAAAGGGCTGGAGGGTAGATGAGTCGACTAGCCGGGTTCTCTCGATCAGCAAGCAACTCCTGGGCACTTCCGACCTGGGTAACCCAGGAAAGCGAATGGTCATTACGGAAATGGGGTCCCAGGACGGACATCCCACTTTGGCCGAGCGCTTCCCCTATCATAACGATGACTTGATTTTCGGGTGTAATCAATTCATCAACAAGTTTCCCTTTTCGGTGGTCGATTCCTTCGTAACGTTCTTCATGCGGGGACGAACCAATGCCCGTCAGACGCTGCTGGCGGGGAGCTTCACCAACTGGCAATTCGGGGCCCTGGCCATGACCCGGACGGACAGCGGGTGGATCGTCCGGGTCAAGCTGGCGCCCGGGAAGTATTGGTACAAGTTCATCGTGGATGGAGGATGGACCACGGACCGTGATAACCAACTTTCCGAAAACGATGGAGAAGGAAATATGAATTCGGTGTATTACAAACCGAACGTCACCTTCACCCTCAACCGTTTCCTCCATGCACAACACGTCTACCTTACGGGCAGCTTCAATTCGTGGGATCCCGGCGGCTTCCCGATGGCCCTGACCCAGACAGGATGGATGATACAAGTATACCTTTCGGAAGGCACCCACCGATATAAATTTATTGTCGATGGTACCCCCTATACCGATCCGGACAACCCGCATAAGCTGCCGGACGGGCAGGATGGCTACAATTCGGTGCTTGCCCTGGGCAAGCCTTACCTCTTCCGGCTGAGCGGTTTTTCCCTGGCCAAATCGGTTATCCTTTCCGGAACGTTTAATAATTGGAGCAACTTCGAGCTGGTCATGATCAAGACCAAATCGGGCTGGGAATTTCCCCTGGTGCTGGGGCCCGGAAACTACGCCTACAAATTCCTGGTGGATGGTAAAGCCATCCAGGACCCGGGAAACCCCTATTTTATAGGAACCGATCCGGTGGCTTCCTCCTTCCTGATTATTGAACCGAATTATACTTTTCGCCTTCATAAGTACGCGAAGGCGTTAAAAGTTTACCTGGCGGGTGACTTCAATGATTGGACACAGGGCTCGCTGCTGATGAAGCGGGTTGGAGACGATTGGATTTTCCCTATCCACCTTTCGGTGGGAAAACACCTGTATAAGTTTATTGTGGACGGAGAATGGATCAAGGATCCAGGTAACCCACTATGGGAGGAAAATGAGGTTGGGACGGGGAATTCCATTATATGGATATCACCCTGATTTTTGCGGGCCCGGCTCGCGCACCCGACTTCAGGCCCGCTTGATCGCGCGGACGATCCAAATCAGGATCACAGCTCCGATGATCGCAACGATCAGCCTGCCGATAAAGCTATAAGCGGTGATTCCCAACAATCCGAATACCCACCCCCCGATAAATGCCCCGATGATCCCGACGATGATATCGCCCAGGATACCGAATCCGCTGCCGCGCATTAGCCTGCCGGCGATCCACCCAGCCAGGGCGCCGATGATCAGTTCCATTAACCAATAAGGCATAGTTTATAGATTATGACATATAATCTATGCATAATTTCCCACTTGCCTGTAATTATTTTTTCAGGAAGATATAGGTAGCCCCCCCGCCGAAGGAAATAAATCCGGGTGACAGGTACAGGGTATCGTGGCTGATGTTTACCTCCATTCGATTGTCAATGACCGTAAGTACCCCATTATTGTCCTGAGATTCGGTCCAGACGTCGAATAACCCCGTTTGGACGAAATTGTTTAATTCCAAGCCTCCGCTTTTCGCATTGTTGGAATCGATGTTGAAAGACCATGTGCTCTGGCACACCAAATGTCCATTCAGCAAAGAGGTATAAGTCCCGTCCAGGTTCAATTCCAGCAGGACCGAGGAATCGGCTGCGGGCGTTTTGGAATAGGCACCCGCGCCGATCCATTCGTTCACCTGAGCCAATTGCCAGTTGTTTGCAAGGGTTGCAGTTTCGATGCTTTGGGCGGATTTCGGTTTGGTGCATCCGGTGGTCAGGGCCACCGCCAGGCAGGCCGTCCATATGTTTTTCATGATTATGTTTATTTTTTGTCTTTTAACGAACGTTGTCGCCAAATCGTGTATCTGATATACAGTTGAAGGGAGCTGTTCCTGGCCTGGACGACCGTGGAGGGTCCCAGTTTGAGATCGATGAATTTACTCAACGCCTGGTTGTACCTAAGACCGAACATGAACCCCTTCCACTGATAATTGGCGTCGAACAGGAGCCGGAATTCATGGGACTTGAGTTCCGAATACAGGGTGCTGCCCTTCAGGGTCTCGAGCTTGGATAATTCAAGGGAGTCGGCCAAAACCGCATTGGCCAATCTTTCATTTTCGTAAAGGGCGACCCCATTGGTCAGCTTGGAATATTGAATACCCGTTCCCACCCAAACGTTTTTCAATGGGCTGTAGTGTACGCTCACCGGCATATTGAAATAAAAGAGTTTGCGGATATAGGCAGAACTGTCGGTTTGGATAGGGTAGGATTGGGTCGTGCCATTGGCGCGGTTGTATACATAGGAAGTATCGGTGGTCAGTATGCTGTTTTTCAATGCGAGGTTCTTGCTGGTATACTGGGGTGTATTGAATTGGGCTTCCACCTGTACGTATACCTTTTTATTGAAATAATAGCGTACCTGTGGAATGGGCAGGTAGTCGGAAAGCTGCCCTTCCATTCCGCTGGAGTTCAAGTCAGAGGTGACCTGCTGCCCCAGGGGGAAGAATTGGTTGAAGCCGATCGCCACGGCAAAGCCCCTATATTTTTCTTGCGCCTTGTTTGGCTTTTTGGGGGTCCCTGCCTTGGCGGGGACTCCTTTTTTGGAAGCAGTGTCAGGCTTGGCGGCGCCTGCCTTTGTGGTGTCCGCCTTCGTTACCGTGGGAGTCGCGTTGTCCGGGTTGCCTGCCCCGATATCCGGGTTGCCGGCCATGGTATCCGGCGTCGTGGTCGTGGCCGTAGTGTCCGGTGTCATGGTCGTGGCCGTAGTGTCTGGTGTCATGGTCGTGGGTGGCGCGTTATTTGGCGTCGAACCTGTGCGTCCGGGATTCACGACTATTTGGGCTAAAGAAAGACCCGGAGCTGGCTGTCCGGTCGCCGGCCTCGTGCCCGCCCCGCCGTTTCCGGCCGCCGATACGTGGCCGCCCTCCCCGCCGCTTCCGCCCGCCGATGCGCGGCCGCCTGTCGCAGTCGTCACTTTGGTTGCAGAGGTAAGGCTGGGACCGGATGACCGGAATCCCAAGCGATGATAATTACATATGCCGATCAGCAAGAGCAAAAGAAGCAGCCACAGCCAGCGCCTCCGGTCCCGACGGGTGGGCATCTCGCTATCCAGGATCTGCTCCATAGCTTTCCAGGAATCGGACCGGGGAGGCAGCTTTACCTTCCCTAGGGCTTCGTCCCAAATGGCCTTATTTTCTCTTTCCTCACTCATATTTCCAGTTGCTGGGGTTTAATGTGACGCTTGAGGATCTTCCTCGCCTCGCTCAAATGCCAACGACTGGTGCCTTCATTCACTCCCAACATAGAGGCAATCTCGCTGTGGGAGTAGCCTTCCATGATGTATAGGTTGAACACCAATTGCGTGGTCGTAGGTAAATTCCGGATCAGGGTCAGCAACTCCTCGGCGTCCATTTTGGAGACGGCTTCGTTCTCCACCGCTGGCGCCTCCTCCTCGTTTTCGGACAGGGAAGTATAGGAGGGTTTTTGCGTTCGGATAAAATCGATAGCCGAGTTGACCATGATGGTCCTGATCCAGGTGCTCAGGGCGGCCCTGGCAGGGTTATACTGATCGATCTTCTTGAAAACCTTCAAAAAACCATTGTTCAATACTTCCAATGCGTCCTGCGCGTTTTTGGTATACCGCAGGCACAGGAGGGTCATTGCCTCATAGAACAGGGTATACAACCGTTCCTGTGCCTTGCGGTTATTTTCCTTACAACCTTTGATCAATATACTTATGTCGTCTTCGATAGGCGGCATTTAGAGCTTTTGAAACCGGCTTTGACTACGTTGATTTCCACTCAGTATCTGCATAAAGTAAATTCCCGAAGGCAGATTCTTCACGGGTATGGTAAACTTGTTGTCTCCCTGGACACCGGAGGTTTGCACTTGCCCGACCATGCTGCCCATGGAACTGAGTAGCGTGATGGTCACCGGACCGGTTGTATGCAGGGTAACATTTACATTCACCTGATCGGTCACCGGATCCGGATAGGTAATCAGGATCGGTACGGCAGCCCCATTGGTCGTGGTGGAATCCCCCGAACCAATCGTGACAATCTGGTTGCTGGAAGCGTTGCATCCATTGGGCTCACGGGTATTCAGTGATATGCTATAGGTCCCCCTCCCTGGCAAGGTTATCGTAGGATCGGATGTGTCCGAGGTGATGGCAAAAGAATCGGTCAAATTGGTGATGACCCAATTATACTTCACCTGGTTCGAAAAGGGAAGGGGATTAGCCAGTAGCCAGATGGTATTGGAGTCAAGGAGGTTATAAGTAAAGGTTACGGAACAGGTATCCTGTGGTCCGCCCACGAAGACATTCAGCGTGGTGTCCCCCTTGCAGGAATCCTGCGGGTTCGACTGGATTTTAGCCATAACCATCAACTGGACAGGGTAATTGCCTCCGGAACCATATACATGCGTCGGCGCGATGGCGGTAGAGGAAGAGCCATCGCCGAAGTCCCAGTAATAGTTATACAGGGAATCATTGTTGGGCATGGGACTAAAGTGAACCGTCTGGGGATTCGAGGAGTCTGCCGTATGCGTGAAAAAGACTCCCTGAATGGCGCACTTACCCGTGTCTCCTAACTGGATGGTGGTACACATCTGGGCCGTACAGCTGTCGGTCGTATTGGTTTGAAGGACACAGACCTGGTAGGTGCCTAAGGTAGGGAAGGTATCCCTGAAAATGCGTTGGGTGGAGGTAGGTGTTCCATTCACCGACCATTGGTAGGTCAAAGAGGAATCCGGAACCGCGGTGGGCGATATGACTGTAAAGGTATAGCTGAGGGGGTAGGACATTGGAGTCGAAGTAAAATTTACGCTGCAGACAGGGCCGATGGGGGAAATGGCGATCCTTTGTGACAAGGAGTCGAAACAATGCGTGACCGAATCGCTAACAATGTGTATCACCGTGTAGTAACCCGGCCCGGGATATACGTGTGTGGCATATTGTCCGTGGTAGGCTGGAGACCCATCCCCGAAGTACCACGTGGCCGACTGGCCGGCGATGATGTAATTGGGGTGCGCCCCGCCGGGTTCGCCTCCGTCGGGGTAAAAGTTAACGCTATCCCCGTTGACGATAAAGTAGAACAGGGCATCGCACGAACTGGTGTGCGTCGTGTCGCCGGGCGGCGGTGGAATATTGGGTCCACCGGGATTTACGATGGTCGTATCCACTTGTGCTTTCAGGGATGTCACTATCAGAAAGCAACATAACATGGTCAGGAGGTAGAATTTCGTCTTCATAACTTAATGTACGACCCGTGGACAGGAAAACGTTGGGTTTACCCCAAAACCAGGGCGGCGGCCTGACGCCCTACCAGGGGGCTGATGGCCACCCCGACCCCACTGAGGCGGACGGCACAGGTAATGTGTTCGCCGAGGCGCTGAATCAGGGGCCGCTTTTCACCCCCCATTCCCATGATTCCCGCCCACCGATGCGTGATGGGAACCCCCGAAGCCTGGGGAATATGCGTCGCCAGGAAATGTTCCAAAGCGGACTGAATCAAGGGAGTTGGAACACGTTCCGTAGTCGTTTCTTCTTCTATAGCCTGGTTACGTGCCCCTCCGAGTAAGACACGGTTACCCAGGTTCCGGAAGTAATAATATCCTTGGTCGTAGTGGAAGGTTCCTTTTAGAGAAAGGTCGGGAATAGGCGCCGTTAGTAACACCTGCCCCCGCGCCGGGACCACGTCGGCGGCGTCGCCAAGGAGCTGGCGCGCGAAACCGTTCGTGCATATCAATAGTTGTTTACAGCGCAAGGAAAACTCAGTGGTCAGTACCCGCACTTCGGGCCCGCTTTCCTCATATCCTACCACTTCAACACCAGTGAAAAACGTGACGCCGGCAAGCTCTTCGGTGAGTGCCTGGACCAAGGCTCCAGAATGCAGGGCCCCTTCCAGAGGATTATATAACAGGTGGTCGAACCCGCGGAGCCCAAGTCCCGACGCCATGGCATCGGCGTGCGTAAAAACGGGTGCATGCCCGGTGATGTTCTTCAGGTCGCGGTTGAGGTGATCCAGGGATGCCATGACCTCGTGGTATTCCAAGCCATCGCGAAAACACTCGTATCCTCCGCAGGCTTCGAATTGAATGCGGCTGCCCGCAAACGTACGGCGTGTAATTTCGAGACCGCGCACACGCATTTCCACCAACTCCAAAGCCGCTTTAAGGCCCATTCCCGCAATATCCCGAACGATTTCGCTGGGGCTGCCGAAACAGGCAAAACCCGCGTTGCGGGTGCTCGCGCCTGAAGGCAGGGCGCCCCTTTCCAGCAGGGCGATGCGGAGACCGGGTTGCGCCTTCTTCAGGAAGAAAGCGCTCCAAAGCCCGACCAGGCCTCCACCCACGATGATGATGTCGCGGGGGGCCAGGTAGCTTTCCTGTTCCCATATGCTGAAAGTCGGGTTCTCCATGTCCGGGGGGCCTCCCCGCGGGCAAGATGGCGGAAATTCTTTACTTTTAAAAAAAATTCCAATGTTCAAACGTACCGTCTTACTAGCCTTTATCCTGCCCTTCTTCCTCCATGGCCGCAGCCAGAACCTATTACAAAATCTTTCCCAGGGGGATGTGGGAAGCGCCCTGAAACAAGCGCTGAGTGATGGAGTTTCAAAGGGATGCACCCAATTGTCCGCGGTGGATGGATTCTTCAAGAATGCAGCCATCAAGATTCTCATGCCTCCCGAAGCCGTGAAAGTGGAAACCACCCTCAGGAATATGGGCCTGGGTGCCAAAGTGGATGAATTAATCCTTTCCATGAACCGGTCCGCGGAAGACGCCACCAAATCGGCCGCCCAGATTTTCCTGAACGCCATTACGTCGATGACCATTCAGGATGCCATGGGTCTTCTCCAGGGCGGCGATACCGCAGCGACACATTACCTGCGGATCAAAACCACCATTTCCCTGACCAACTTGTTCAAACCAATCATCACTACCTCCTTGCAAAAGACGAACGCCACCACGTACTGGAACGACGTTTTTTCCACCTACAACAAAGCCCCCTTCGTAAAGAAGGTCAATCCCGACCTCGTTGGCTACGTTACCGGGAAGGCTTTGGACGGAATCTTTTATGAGATTGCTTTGGAGGAGAAGAATATTCGCGCTAATCCCGCTGCGCGGACCACGCAACTTCTGCAAAACGTGTTTGGTGCAGTGACGCACTAAAGCTGCCGCGCCAGGGGACTAAAGCCCCAACACCTGTCTCAACCTTGCATATCCCGTCTTGCTGATGGGAATCTTAGCTCCCCCCCGGAGTAGGGCGATTTGCTGGTCCTTCTCGTAAGGCTCTATGCGCGTCACTTGATGGACGTGTAGGATGTAGGAACGGTGAACGCGGACGAATTCCCCCGGGGGCAGGCTTTGTTCGAAAAATGACATCGTCTTGTTCTTAAGGAAGCTGCCATCCTTCGTGTATACGCGGACGTAGTCGTCGGCAGCTTCGATGTATTCGATATCCTCAATGGGGATGATCTTGATTTTTCCGTTGATCTTCACCACCACACGCTCCTGTTGCTGGGGGGTTGCCGCGGCCGAATCCAAAAGGGCGGGGGGGGCCGGTGCCTGATGTTCCCTCCATTTTTGCAGGGCCTTGACGAACCGGTCTTTACTGAAGGGCTTGAGCAAGTAGTCCACTGCGTGCGCCTCGAAAGCCTTCAATGCGTATTCGTCGAATGCGGTCGTAAAAATGACCCCCGGTGGCTGGTCCAGCAACTCAAGCATTTCAAATCCGTTGATCTTGGGCATTTGAATGTCCAGGAAGATCAGGTCGGGTTTGAATTGTTGTATGGCTTTCACCCCCTCGAAGCCGTCATTGCATTCCTGCACCACCGTAATATCGGGGCAATCCCTCAGGTATTCTTTCAGCACAGCCCTGGCGAGCGGCTCGTCATCAATTAGTATGGCTTTGATCATGTATCTGCGGAATTTTAATGGTGGTCGTGAATAAATTACCTGCCGCCCCCGTTACCAACAGGTCATTACGGGCGTAGAGCAGGTATAGCCTTCGCTGGACCGAATTCAAACCGAACCCGGTGCCGCGGCGGGGGGAGGACGTTTCCGGATCGAAGGGATTGGTTACTTCCAAAATCAACTCCTTGGGGCCCGCGGCGGCCCGGATGCGGATCACGACATCCTCAGTCGTATCATAGAGCCCGAACTTGATCGCATTTTCCACGATCGGTTGAAGGAGCAGGCTGGGAATGCTCATTACCCGGCTGGCCTCATCGCTCTCGATTTCCGCGGAAAGGCGGTGTCCGAAGCGAACCCGTTCGATATCCAGGTACAGCTTGAGGTACTCCATCTCTTCGGCCAGCGAGACCGTGGACCGGTCGTCTTTCTTGATGCTTCCCCTCAGGAAATCGGACAGTTGTTGAATCATCTTCCTGGCCTGCTCGGGCTCCGTACAAACCAGGGCACTGATGGAATTGAGGCTGTTGAACAGGAAATGGGGTTGTAGCTGTTGCCTTAGGTTGTACAGCTCGGCGTCCTTGGCGAGTTGCTCCGTTGCGTTTTGGCGCCTGGCATTCTCCTTTTGCTCGGCGAGGTTGTACCATAGCACGCTTAGCAGGGCCGTAAACCCAAGGAGGATATAACCCACACACCCTTTGATCCAAAGGGACAGGGGCAGGTAAGCCATAAATACTGCGTTGGTGCCGAGCAGGCTCTTCAATATCCACCTGTCGAACAGGAGGCATGCGGCCACCAACACCACGCCCCACACAAAGAGTATGTAGGCCTTTTTCGGCTTGGGCCGAAAATACGCCAGGTTATTGCTCAGGATCAGGGAAGCGATGCAGAAAAGCCCGTTGGTGACCAGGGAGTCGGTGAAGCTCACCCCGGCGCTGAAGCCGAAGCGGCTCACCACCAAAGCAGTCAGCAAGGTCCATTTCAACCAGAACAGGGCGACAACCAACCTGAATTTGGTAACCGGGATAGGTGGAATAGCCATCAGACCAGTTGCAGTAAACTATGCGTGGTATGCGATTCGATGTGCTGCGCCTTCCGGTGGATCAACTCGATATAGGTACCCGCGCTGCTGGGCTCCTCGATCCGCGAATACAACTCGGCCCCATCGATCAGGTCGCTGATCTTGTACAGCTCGGATACGTCGATGAACTTCCACTGGACCAGCTTCTGGTGTTGGTTGAGGAAGGATTCCTGTTCCCTGCGCCCGATATTCCTCGCCTTGATCAGGGCTTCCTCTTCTTCCTCAGCGGAAACAAGCCTCAGTTGTTCGTCGAATTGGGGATGGTGGTTCCCTTCCCCGCAGATAATCTGAAATGACATTTTCGCTAAATACCAGTTCATAACAAAAAGTTTGGTGTTTTTTATCTGAGGCTCAGCTCGGTACCTCCGAATACATTGGAACCTCTGAGCACGAGTACTTTTTCGGGATCCGGATGGAGCACCTGGGTGGGACGTTTGTCTTCCAGGCTTCCAAAGACCGTGTCCATCTCGGGGATGACCGTCCAGGTCGGGGGGACGTACAGTTGGGTACCTCCAAAAACGGAATTTATCTCGAGCACCACACGCCCATTGAAATCCGCTTTGGTCAGGTCAATCTCACAACCGCCAAGGACCGCATTGATCTCGCCACCGGCAAAATTCTTCGACAGTACCGTCCGCTTCACCCCTCCGAAGACCGCATTGACGTCCAGGACCTCACCCGCAGGGGTGGATGTCCCGGCTTGATACCGGGACCTTTTCCACTCATGCCAGGATTCTTTGTCCTTGCGGAATTGATGCCACTTCTCGTGCCAATCGTCTCCCCATTTTTCGCGCATCTGCTGTTTCATCCGCCCGCGGAAGTCGTGGTTGTGGGGGCCACCCCAAAAGAAGGGGCCGGGACCGCAACGCCTGTGCTTACCAAGGATCACGGCCAACCCGATAGTAATGAGCACCACGGGCCAAATGAACTGCTCGATGTGCGTGGAAGGGTAGATTTCCTGCAAGAGGAAAACCGTACCGATAGCAATCGGGATCAAGGGACCCGGATTCCGAAATCCGTGACGGATCAAGATGAACAACCCGATCACGATCAGAATCATGGGCCACGTGAACAGCCAATGCACGCCCACCAAATAGCCGGTCCTTTCGAAGATCAATCCGCAGCCGATCAGAATAATGAACAGGCCACTCACGATCCTCCACCTCATATAGCTCTTCCATTGCTGCCTTGGGCTGGGTCCGTCGTCCTGTGGCTTCCTTTCTTCCTTTTCTTCGTCCTTGATGTCCATTTTGTGAAGTATTAATAGGTCAAAGCTAATCCCCGGACCCCTGCCTGGCAAGGGCTCCTAGGCGATTATAGCGCCTGCGTCGGTAAGGGGGGTAAAAACGTCGGTAAACCTTCCTGGTGGCCTCCGGGCGGCCCTCCGTGTGGCCACCGGGCGGCCTCCGGGCGACTGGAAGCCAGTGCCTTATGGCGCGATATTGTAGTCTTTTAAGACCAATTGATAATAAGCTTTCAAGCCATGATGCTCCATTATGTTCATGGCCGATCCCACGAATTCCTTATCGTATCCCGGGTAAGGGGGCAAAATCACCGCCACGCCCGCCGGAGTATAGGCCATCGAGGGCACATATTTGGGCTCCACCAGTTGGGGAAGGTACTTTTTGATCTTCAGGTATACGGCGTGGCCCAGGTCTAGTTGGAAGGTTTCCTCCGCCTGCCTGCTGGAGGAATCGAGCTCCGTATAATCGCGGCCCAGAAAAGCCTTGGAGAAAAAGGATTCCTTCTTGAAAGGATTTATATCGTTAAGGTCCTGTAAAGTTTGCAGGGAAAAGGGCGATTCCGGAACCCAATCCCGGGTATTGACCACGCGTAACCCCCACCCGTCACGGGTGATATAGTCATAATCGTAAACAAAATACAGGTTTCCCGGTTTGGAAGGGGCGCTGGAATACGTCTTGAAAACCAAACTTTTTCCGTCCCACGTTTGAGGGTCCAGGTACCTCAGGTATGCGGTCATCAACAGTGAAAGAGAGCCGCCCTGGCTGTGCCCGGTAATGATGAAATTCCGGATCCCCTTTTTTGTATATACCTTGATTTCCCTTACCACATCGGGCGCAAGACTTGCCAACCCTACCAGCCACCCCGCATGGATGCAGGCTTTATAGTCTTCCGCCAACTTATACTTGAATAGGGTGCTGTCGTTCAATTGCAGGATACCCGTCGCCGGGACCATAGCGCAATAAAAATTCTCCAGCCACGACTCCTCGTTGCCCACCGTTCCCCGGATGCTGATCACTCCCACCGAATCTCCCCTCAACCAAAGGTCCCAACGGTTTTCCAACCCGAATTGCGGAGAGCGGTACACCAGGCGGCAGCCCTCGCTAATCGGCAGGACTTTGTCTTTATTCCAGGGCGTATCCCTCCCGCGGTCGAACATGGCCAGGAGGTCCAGGTATTCCTTCGGGTCGAAACCCGGCTTCAGGGACTGGGCCTCCGCCCATTGCGATCCCAGTAATGCTATAGCAAGTATGAACGTTTTCATAATTCGATTGTAATCATGCCACTTGCGCCCAGGTTTTCGAGCGCTTTTTTTATTTCCGCTACCATGGAGTCGGGTCCGCAAACATAGAAATGTTGGTTGAAGTTTTTTATGTGTTCTTTCAGCCACTTTTCGTGGATTCTGGTCTTTCCGTCCGTGAGTACATATTGCACATTCGGTCCCAGCCATTCATCCCATTGTTCCTTCATGATAATATCCCCCTCCGTTTTGTTCGAAAAGATCAGGCGGTTTTTTCCGATCATTCCGTCCTTGTGCAGTTGCCGGAAGATGGCGATGAAGGGCGTAACCCCCGCCCCACCGGCAATGAAAGTGCCTTCACCCATGTATTGTATGGCGCCCCAGACGTCGTGTATCAGTATCGATTGACCCACTGTTCGGTGTCCCAGTTGGTCTGTCACCCCCATTCGCTCAGGGTAAATCTTGATCGTAAATTGCAGGTGATCCCATTCATTCAGCCCGGTAAAAGTAAAGGGCCTCAACTGGTCCTTCCAGGCTTCTTCCGTAAGCGAAACATCCGTCGCCTGCCCCGGTGTGAAAACGTACCCTTTGGGCTTTTCAACGTTGAACTGGCGGACGTTATGGGTGATTTCGGTAATAGACAGTATCCTGACGGGGTAGCCTTCCATGGTTTTCGATTAGCCTGCTGAAGCTACGAAAAAAACGGTTATTTTAGCGACCATGTCTGATCAGGAGATCGTAAAACACACCAAAAAAGCCTTCGGCATCTGGAGCAATCCCAATACCCCCCTTTGGCATAAAATCAAAGACTTCGCTCTCGAGGTCTTCATCATCGTCTTTGCCGTGAGCCTGTCCATCTGGTTCCATAACCGGGCCGAGCACCACAACGAGCAGCACCAGGTCCGGACCTTCCTGCTCGGCTTGCGGCAGGACATCAAAGGCGATATCACCGACGTCCATGAAATCCAGGGTTTTTATCGCGATTATGGTGTATGGTACAGTTATATGAGTCGCTTCGACAAATCCATTCCCCCTGAACCCGACTCTTTGAAAAAGGCCCTTTCCATGATCGCTGCTTCCGCCAGCCTGGCGCCGCACAGCAGCCGCTTCAATGGCTTTCTTTCCGCCGGGAAAATCCTGAACATCGAAAGCGACAGCCTGACCCAACACATCCTGAGTTACTACCAGGAAGACCTGGTTGCCATGAAAGGATCGCAAGAGGGATGGATCAACTTGCACAACCAATTGAGGAATTACCTGTCCGATAATGTGAAGACTTTTGGCGACGATAAGGCCGCCTGGGAAGTTCTTACGACGCCGAAGGCGAAGTATCTGACGACTACGTTGGTTCCCTGGCAGCAGTTGCTCGACCGCTACCAAACGGTGATCGATCATGGGAATTTGATCATTGCTGAGATTAATGAGATGTATCCCGACGCGAAATAACTCACCGGTAAACTTCATCGCAGATTCACAAACTTCTAATTGATATGTCGATTGAAGATATTCTGAAAAATAATGCTGATATTTTTGAACACATAAATGATTATGCGCTTATCAGGACCTCAAATCCGGAGCGTCCTTATAGAATATTTCATGCTTCCAACTACTCATGGGTTCTTATCGAAAAACATTCCGATATCGTAATTGAAAAAATGCTGAGCCTAGGGGTTCGCATTGTGGATAAGGAAGAAGATGTTAAACCGCCTGGCTTCAAAAGGACTTATCCAGTATGGGATCATGAGAAAAATCAATACGTAATCTTGAGTCAGGAAGAATTTGATAAATTATTGGAGGAAAATAGGATAAGGAGAGAAAGAGAAAAAGAAGAAAGAAATAGGTCCAAAACAAAACCGCCCCAATAATGGGGCGGTCTCTACACATGAGAAATATACCTATCAGGGAATAACGACAAGTTTGCCTACGTAGCGCTTTTTGGTGAAGCCTACGATTTCTACGATATACATACCCGGGGCCAGGTGGGAAGTGCCGAGCTGATACGTCAGCTTACCATCACCCGCGGTGAAATGGTCCTCGTACACCTGCCTGCCGTCCAGGCAGAACACTTTCAGATCCAGATCCGTGAAGCTTTCGTTGAGATAGAAGCTAACATACCCGAACTGCTGACAGGGATTGGGGTAGAAGATTATATCCTCGATCGCGTCGTAGGGATTATAGGGTTTGATACCATAGCCATCGGGTTGCTGGAAGCCTTCGGTCACATCGAACTTGGCATCGTGGTCGAAGTCGATGCACGTTTCTCCGATCGTATAGGAAACCAACACGGAGTCATAGCGGCAGTTCCATCCCCACCCCGGGTAGCGCAGGTCGCTGGACCCACCCCCGGAAGCGATGACGTACCAGTAGGGACCCGGGTAGTTGCCCGCCTGGGCCTGTACCCGCTGGACGCCCGCGCATAGCGCGACACCCAGCAAAGGCAGCATCAACCTTTTAAACGTCTTGCTCATACAATCGGTTTAATGGTTTGCAGACGTGTTGTCCATTTTCTTTTCCATCTCGGCCAGCTTTTGGGTCAGGGCATCGATCTGGGACTGCTGGGCCTGGGCTTTGTCCAGGGCGGCTTGCATGTCCTTGATCTTTTGCTCGTCTTCCAGGAGCTTCTTATAGAGGCCTTGGACACCTGCCAGTGTGATACCGGCGGGGTCTACCGTGGAAATGGTCTTATCGTTGGCGCCTACGTGGAAGGTCTTGTAGAAATCCTGGGCCATGGGACCTATGTGCCGCACGCCGGCAGGATCGCCCTTGTAATTCCATTGGGTAATGGGCATCGCGCTGATCTTGGTCAAGATGGAATCCAGGTCAATGGATTCAAAGTTTTCCTTGCGGTTCACGTCGGAAGTGGTGGACCAGGTACCGTTGCGATCCATCGTGGCAATGGCGCCGGTGGGCGTCAAAACCTGCATAGTCGAGCTGGTCTGATCTGCTTCCATACCGAAACCATACGCTACTACCGCACCGTTACCGAATACATAAGAATTCGTGTTATTGGCGACAGCCTGGGCACCCAGCGCAAGGGAGTTATTCCCATATACCTGGGCGTTGTCCCCGATGGCGATACCGTCTTCGGCGAACAGGTTGAAGGCATTGTAACCGATCGTGATCCCCGTGTCCGCAAGGACGGCGGAGTTATAACCCAGGGCTACGGAACCAAAGCCGGAGCTGGCGGCATAGGGTCCGACGACGGTGGAATAGTCGCCCCCGATTTGCGTTTTGGCGCCGATCATAACGCCCATGGCAGCGTCGCATACGGCGGAGTCCCCGATGACTACCGAAGAGTCGTCAGAGGTGGCTGCGTATTGTCCCATCACGACAGCATCATCCGCCTGAGTCCTGGAGAGTTGCCCCATCGTTATGTTGTTCACACCGAAGGTGTAGGCATTTGAACCAATGGTGACCGAGTTAGTACCCAGGTTTTGTGCCTGATAGCCCATGGATATTTGCTGAGTATAGGCGCCCGGAAGGATATTTTCAGGAATATCCGCTCCATTACCAATGACAACGGAATTGGTACTGCTGGAAAGGTTCGGCGCTGCGCCCGCACCCAGCATTGTATTAAACGTTCCCCCGCCGATAGATGGTCCGGCGTTAGCCCCTATCGCCACGTTGTTCGAACCTGCGATGTTGCTGGTGGCAGCAGTCGCTGCTCCAAATCCGATAAAAGTATTATAGTTGGCACTGGTGTTCAGTGTGACTGCTGCGTTGTTACCGATGACCGTATTCCCGGCCCCGAAAACCTTCTTGCCGCCTGCGTTGGATCCGATTATCGTGTTGGAATTCCCCTGAATTTGGGTAGCGGCCTGGGAACCTATGACTGTATTGCTATCTCCCAGGCTGGAGGGGCCGGAGGCGACAGCGTAGCCCAGTAAGGTATTACTGGACCCGCCAAAGTTCAAACCCGCCTTGGCACCGAAGTAAGAGTTTTGTTTGTCAGGATCACTGCCCCCGTTACTGGCTGCATTCATACCTGCTTCCCAACCGTAGAAGCTATTATTAATAGCGCCGTTATTCGCATCGGAAAACCCGGTATTGTAGCCCGTATAGGTATTATCAGAGCCGGTATTTGAAGTGCCTGAAGCAAACCCTACGAATACATTCTGCGAACCGGAGTTATACTGACCTGCCTTACCCCCGATAAATACATCCTGCGTGGCATTCGTCGGAACGGTATTATTTGCATTGGCGCTATCCCCAATGGCAATAGTCGTGTATACGTTCCCTTGCTTCGCCTGGCTGTTTACCGAGATGATGGAATGGTACCCGAACCGGATAGATGAAGTATCCAGGATATTCAAAGGACCCGAAATATCCAGGGGAACGATAGGCGAAGGAATATTGATACCTACGTTCGGGGTATTCCCGTCGTTTTGAACGTTATTGTTGGCCGAAATCTTCCACAGCGAATCCGAACCGCCGCCCGGAGAAATGACTTTTACCCTGGAGGTATAGATCGTTCCGTTGGTATAGGTCGCTCCGAAAGTGGAGTCGGGGTTGATATAAACAGAATCCAGTCCAAGGCCCGGGCGACCAATGATTTTGGTTCCCGAGTTCCAGGTGCTGGCATCCGTAAAGGTGAAGGTCAGGGTGGAGTCGGCATTCAGGGTTACGGATTGTATACCCAAACCGGCAGCGCCAGTTGCACCGGCAGGCCCGATAGGACCAGCGGGGCCTTGAGGACCGGCTGAACCAGCGGGGCCAGTAGCGCCAGTGGCGCCTGTCAAGCCCGTAGGACCGGTAGGACCAGCGGGGCCCGTGGCGCCCGCAGCGCCCGTAGCACCGGCAGGGCCTGTGGCTCCCGTCGCACCTGTCAAGCCCGTAGGACCAGTAGGACCAGCGGGACCGGCAGGACCGGTTGCGCCAGTAGCTCCGGCAGGACCCGTGAGACCCGTAGCCCCCGTGGGGCCAGCAGGCCCAGCAGGACCGGTTGCGCCCGTTGCTCCGGCAGGACCCGTGAGACCCGTAGCCCCTGTGGGACCAGCAGGACCGATAGGACCGGCAGGACCCGTAGCACCCGTGGCACCAGCAGCACCTGTGGCGCCCGTAGCACCTGTCAAGCCTGTAGGACCAATAGGACCGGCAGGACCGGTTGCGCCCGTTGCTCCGGCAGGACCCGTGAGCCCTGTAGCACCGGTGGGGCCCGCAGGCCCGCT
>Ga0210391_10001973_pt1 | contig 18173 bp, 15 predicted proteins | sample IncBWC12OmetaG_FD_160573 | JGI IMG/M metagenome (GOLD analysis project Ga0210391, IMG submission 160573) | Forest soil microbial communities from Barre Woods Harvard Forest LTER site, Petersham, Massachusetts, United States - Inc-BW-C-12-O ... | reverse complement strand
TTCGCAACCGCCGCGAGCACGAATTCGACTTCATCAAACGGCGCATTGCGATCCTCGATTTCGTTCTCCTAAATCAGGGGCATCAGTACCTTGAAACCGAGCCGGAAAAAGTCCGCTTCTTTTGCGGAACTTTGAATATCCAGAAGCACTATCTGCCAGCCAGACTCTACTTAGGCAGCAAGACCCCAAGCACTTCGGTCCGGCATTTCGTGGATAAGTTTCCGATGTTCTTCGCCTCTCCCTCGCCTGTGGTGACGTTTACCTACGTCCACGAAGGTGCAGCGGCATTCACGGATTTTGTGCGCCATCTCGAAAGCTATCTGCCGCTCTTTCGTCAGCTATCCGAGTTCCGGCTCGTCTATGCATCCCGCACGGATTCCCACTTCGAGAAGGCGTCCGAGATATTCAATTCCCTCGTGAAAATTCCACTCGAATCCGATATCGCAGGCGATCTGCTTCACTACTTCCGCGTGCGCAAGGCCTGGGACGAAAAACAATACGCGGCGGTCACGGATGCCGACCTCATCTTCCGCAATCACGCACGCACTCGGTTTACCGGCGAAAGATTCGAAGGGTTGTATCGCGGATGGAAAAACGGCCGCGTCAGCGAAATCGGAATTCGTCAGGAAGTTGGAACGAATAGCAGGACGCACACGATCGGCTTTGACACGTTCTTGCTGCGAAGGATTGCACCTGTCGCTGCTTCCGCGAATACCGGGTGAAGAACGTAAGACTTGCTCTCTGCACTTTTGAAATTGCCACTTCTTCACCCTCCAAGGACGCGAAGTCCTTGGAAACCGGAGAAATACGAACACCGTGGAAAGCGAAAGTCACCGTGGAAAAAACGTCAAATCGGGCGGGAGCGACCCCACTTTTTCGGCTTTCAGCCGCCCAAAAAGTTCGTGGGGTCGCTCCCGCCCTGCGGCACGGTAAGCCGTGCCGGCCGTTTTTTCCACGGTGACAGGGAGTTCGGAAGAAGCACACATCGCCAGAGGAGGAACAGTATGCCGATCGTTAAGAAAGCACCAGGAATCATGACACGGGAGGTAAAACTCGAAGAGCCGGTCAATGATCTGCTCGAAGACTATGCTCGGTTCATCGAGAGCAACGCGGACCACGTCATCAACTCCGTCCTGAAGAAGGTGCTGTGGCGGGATCAGGATTACCGCAAGTGGCGCGAAGCGCGACGAACGGCACAGACCGGCAATGACAAACCGCAACCCAGCGAGTCGCGGGCGAGGACCTGATGCAACGAGTGCTCGAATCGCGTGCTTTCATCGCGGCAATCCTCGCAATGGCTACCGGGGCCTTCCTGTTTTACAGGCAGCCTTTCCCTGAGCAGCAGATCTTTCTGCGTGTTATTGCCGTGCGCGCTCCGCAAGCCTTTTTGAGCTTCAAATACCTCTACTACGCGCTCCTGTTCACCACGCCTTACCTGGTCTACTCGACCGCGCTTTCGGGACTCTACATCTTTACTCTCAAGCCGCGCCGTGCTGTCTCGCCGGGACGCCTTCCCCAATACCCCGATCCCGGTACGAGATCCGAGTTGTTTCTCATCGTAGGCGAAGTGCACAACCCACGCAAGCCGGTGCCCGCGAAGGCTCCCTCTTGGCTCACGATTCCCGAGCGTGGTTTGTTTACGGGAATTGCCATCTTGGGCGCCATCGGCAGCGGCAAGACTTCCTGCTGCATGCTTCCGTTCGCGGAGCAGATTCTGGCCTACAAAGCCGCCGACAAGGAAAAGAGGATCGGCGGAATCGTCTTGGAGGTAAAAGGCGACTTCTGCCGAAAAGTCAAAGACATCCTCGCACGCCACCAGCGGGCCGAGGACTACATCGAAATCAGCCTCGATTCTGAGTACTGCTACAACCCTCTCCACAATGACCTCGACGCCTACGCTCTCGCCTATAACATCGCCTCGCTCCTGAACAACCTGTTCGGCCGTGGCAAGGAACCCTTCTGGCAGCAGGCGTACACCAACCTCGTCAAGTTCATCATCCTTCTTCATAAGGTCGCCTACGACTACGTCACTCTCTTCGATGTCTACCAGTGCGCGATCTCTCCGCCGCTGCTCGAAGAACGAATCGCGGAGGCCGAGGAGATCATTCTCGGCCGCCACTTTGTGGCCGTCACACCGAAGACTTATGGCGAGCGTACCGCCGATCTCGCGGGTCTCGGCTTTGTGCACGACGAGAAGGAAGACCGTTTTCTTGCACCGGCTACGCCCGAGCTGCGCGACATATTAAGGATACGGGGGATTCAGTCCGAGGCTCGCACGGTTCTCGACCCCTCTCAGGCCAACGCCGAAAGGCTTGCGCAACTCGAGGCCGTGAAGAGGTGGTTCCAGGACGACTGGAGGAGGATCGAGCCGAAATTACGGACCTCCATCGTCGAGGGTGTTTCCGTCTTCCTCTCGCTCTTCGATGACAGCCCAAAAGTGAAAAGAGTTTTCTGCCCGAAGAAGGAGTGTTACGACCCTCAAAAGAATGCCACCGGCCAGCTCGGAAAGCCCCTGCCTTCGTTTAGCTGGCTGATCGAGCATGGAGCTGTTTGTGCGCTCAATTTCCCAATCGGCATGAACGCCGGACTCGCGAAGGCTTTGGGCGTGATGATGAAGCTCGATTTCGAGCGCGCCGTGCTCAATCGCGTCCCGACAATCGAAGCGCATCCCGAGCAGTATTTCCGGCAGGTCCTATTCCTGTGCGATGAGTATCAGCACTTCGCGACCGTAGGCGAAAGCGATCCGACTGGCGACGAGAAATTTTTCAGCTTGTCGCGACAGCCGAAATGCATCCCGATCGTCGCCACCCAGAGCATCAGCTCGCTCCGCTCCGCGCTGCCCGCTGAAAGCTGGCGTACGCTTCTTCAGACCTTCCGCACCAAGATTTTCCTTTCGTTGTCGGATGATTTCTCCGCAAGAACGGCGAGCGATCTGTGTGGCCGCGAAGATCAGCTCAAAGTCAGCTACAGCTTGTCGGAAAGCGGGCATGACACCAAGGTCAGTTGGCTCACCGGAAAGGCTCTCTCCCATAAAGCCAACATCATCGCTTCCAAGAGCTACAACACGCAGAGCGACTACCGCTTCGACATGAAGACCTTCATGGAGTTGCGTAACGCCCAGTCCGTCATCATCGCCTACGACGGAATCAACCCCACGCCGCCGATGTTTTGCTACCTCAAACCCTATTACAACGATCCCAACGATTCTTACTTTGTCCAACTCGCCAAAGGGGAACTCTGATGAACGGATTTGAAATGATCCTGCCGTTTTTAAAACCCATCGAGCACCTCATTCTCGACGATTCGATCAGCGAGGTCATGGTGAACGGCCCCGACCGCGTGTTCATCGAAAAACAGGGCTTCCTTCAACACGTGCCGGGCGTTTCCATCGGCGAGCGATCCCTGATGGTCGCCGTCAAGAATATCGCCCGGCGTCTGGGTGACGACATTTCCGAATCGAAGCCCATTCTCGACTCCCGACTACCCGATGGCAGTCGAGTCGCGGCAATCATCCCGCCGTGCAGTTTGGGCGGCGTGACGCTCACCATCCGCAAGTTCAACACGCGCCACTTCGAAATGGAGGATCTGATTCGGGCCGGCACTCTCGACCGCGGCCTCGCGAACCACCTCGAAGACTACGTGCTCGCGCGCAAAAACATCCTTATTTGCGGTGGAACCGGCACTGGAAAGTCGACTCTACTTTCGATCCTCGGGAAATTCATTCCGCAAGAGGAACGCGTGCTCGTCATCGAAGACACAGCCGAGATTCAATTGCCACAGCAAAATCTCGTTCGGTTCGAAGCGCGCCGCGAACAAAACGGCCTTCCGGCAGTGGCCATCCGCGATCTTCTGAAAGCAGCCCTCCGGCATCGCCCGGACCGAATCGTTTTGGGCGAGGTTCGCGGAAGCGAGGCATTCGATCTCCTGCAACTCCTAAACACGGGACATTCGGGAACGCTATCCACCATTCATGCAAGTTCCGCGCAACAGGGCCTCGCTCGCTTCACCAGTTGTGTTTTACAGAGCGGCGTGGAACTACCTTTCAAAGCCATCAAGACAAATATCGCCGATTCCCTCAACGTCGTCATCCATGTCGAGCGCCGGCCGGGGCGCAGATACATTTCTGAAGTTCTCTTTGTCAACGGATACGACCCGGATACAGACCTGTTCGACTACGGCGCGGTGTTTCTGGCCAAGCAGGATCACCCATGAGTATCGACACAGCATTCAGGCCGCGATCTCTCACCGCTTCAGAGTATGTCCGAGCGCTGTTTGAACCCACCGACAACGCCGCGATTCTTGTAAGGAACCGTGCAACCGGCAAGACGGTTCAAAGGATCACAAAGGCCGAAACGATCGCAAGTCCCGAGTTTCAGGCATGGCTCGCTGCCCGCAGTGCCGCTGGTTCCGATGTCTATGTGGGCATGAATCCGATCAGGGAGGGCGCATACAGCCGGACGAAAGAAAATATAAAGAATATCCGTCACGTCTATCTCGACCTTGACACAAAAGGGAACCAAGCTCTCGAGACGATTCGAAATTCAATACAAGTTCCACCGCCAAACTTCGTTCTCGACACGTCGCCCGGCAAGCATCAGGTCGTTTGGAAAGTGAGCGGATTTAGTCAGGATGAGGCGGAGACTCTCCTTCAGAACCTCGCGAATCAATTCGCTGGCGATCTCGCCGCAACGGACTCGACGCGTGTGCTGCGCTTGCCGGGATTCGCTAACCGGAAACTGCCCGAGGAGTTTATCGTCCAAGCGCGCCAGGAAAGCGATGCGATCCACACGCTCCGCGATTTTGCGATCCATGAAGGTTCGCCGGAAGCACCCCGGCAAGAAAGCGACGACCCAGAACGACCACGGGGCGTGCCCAACGATCATAAGAGTCAATCCGAACAGGATTGGGCCTACGCCAAACGCGCCCTCGCTCGCGGCGACGATCCAGATTTGGTTGTGCAGCGCATCGCTGACTTCCGTGGCGAAGACAAGCCAGATCCTCTCTATTACGCTCGACTGACGGTCGCTAAGGCAAAGGTGAGCCTCAATCGAGCGCCTGAACCTACTGAAACTGAAGCGAGGGGAATTCCATGAGGGATCATGCCGCGCCTCCACTAGCAATGACCGCACGTGTGGACGCTGACGCAAGCCCGTTGACCGTGAGAGAAGCCGCCAATTTTCTTGGTGTGAGTCCGCAAACTGTGTATCTTTGGGTCGAGCGAAAGCAGATTCCCCATCTCCGCGTGATGGGTCGAAATATCCGGTTTCTCAGGTCGGACCTCGAACCCTTCCGCGCTTCATTCAAACAGGAGATGGAGAATGCCTAGAGCACGCAAGTACGACGGCGTTGTCTATCGGCGGGCTGGCACTGAAATCTGGTGGATTCGCTATCGGGACCGCAAGGGCGTTGCCCGAAGAGAGTCCAGCCTGACCGCCGATTGGCAGGAAGCAAACACGAAGTTGCGAGAAAGGCTTCAGGCGAGAGATGACAATCTCCTTGAAGTCAAACGAAAGGGCGAGACTTTGGCATACGGGCAATGGGCGGATTTCTTCTTGGAGAATTATTCCAAGCCGCCCGTGCGCGCTGAGAAAACGCACGAAGCGAATAAGCGGTGCATAAAACACCTCAAGGCTGCCTTTTATACGAGCCGATTGGTGGATATCTCCGCGGATTCGATTGAAATGTATCTTCGTGATCGTCTACGGCAGCGAGTTCGCGTCAAAGTCAAGCTCGGTTACAAACAGTTAGGGGCAATCAAGGCCACCACCATACATCAGGAGTTCAGAGTTCTCCGGCGTATGCTCAATGTGGCGGTTCGAAAAAAGCTCCTCGTCGCCAATCCGTGTTCGGGCGTGGAGTTCCCGGTTGCCGTGAAAGGATTGTTCAGACCTCACTACGTCGCATGGTCTGAGCAGCAAAAGATCGAATCCCATGGCCCGCAGCATTTGCGGAACATCGTTCGCATCATCACGGAGACCGGGTTGCGGATCTACAAGGAACTGACTCCCATGAGGAAGGACCAAGTGGACCTGCACAATGCAGTCGTCTGGATACCGGATTCAAAGACACCAAATGGTATCGCCGAGGTTCCTCTCACCTCGCTCGCCATCGAAGCTTTCAAGAGTCAGATGGCAATTTCGGGTGAGGGGCCGTTTCTGTTTCCGAGCAATCGGAATCCGAGCGGACACCAAACGGCGCTCAAGACTGTTTGGCAAAAGACTCTGCGACGGGCAAAGGTCCCCTACTTTCGCATTTACGATCTCCGTTCCACTTATGCGACACGGCTGAGTGCCGGAGGCGTAGCCGATGAGTGGGTGACTCAGATGCTCCGCCAGAGCGACGCGCAAGTCTTCAAGAAGTATTCTCAAATGAAGTTGCAGATGAAACGCGAAGCGCTGGAAAAGATCAACCGTCGAGCCAACGAAATGGCACCAGTCGCCGCTGACGTTCTGATGGCGGCTCCAATGTGCACAGTTAGGGTGCAATAACCTCATTCGTGCACAGTTCGTGCACAGTCGGAGGTAAAAACGATGGGACGGACTAGGAGTAAAGTTGGAAAGTGCTTTAGAATGAATCAAGCACATCATGTCGGGGCGTAGCGCAGCCTGGTAGCGCGCCTGCCTTGGGCGCAGGAGGTCTGGAGTTCAAATCTCCACGCCCCGACCAATCTTTTCAACACGTTAGTGGCCTCGTACCTCATTGCACTCGCTCCACTGTAGTGACTTTTGTAGTGACTCCTTGACTTCTGCTCGCCAGTTCAATCGCGCTCGCCATCTTGAACTTTTCGAACTTCGCCGTTGCCTCACGTTTGTGTTCTTCGGCCGGATGAACATAACGCATCGTCATCTGGACGCTCGTGTGTCCAAGTAGAGCAGCAAGCGTCGGCAGATCCACGCCCGCCATCACCGCCCGCGATGCGAACGTATGCCTGAGATCGTACAGTCTGAATCCGGGCACTACTTTCGCTCGACGAACTGCAGCATCGTGTGCTTTACGGACGCTACCGATTGGTCTCGCAGGTTTGTCGGGCGACGAGAATACGTACGGACTCTTCGACGAGACTGTGCGCGCCTTGAGGATTGACCACACTTCGTCGGTCATGGTGAGCTTGCGCCTCGCGGCCCGCGTCTTGCCAAACGGATTGAGAATCGTGCGGTGGATGAAATCCAGGTTCGCAATCTCGATACGAAAGACTTCCTCAGGCCGCATCCCCGTATCCAGCATGGTCCTTGCGATGTCCCGAAGGGGTTGGCTCGCGGCGGCCAGGTATGCCCGCTCCTCTTCGGCTGAGATAATTCTGGTTCTCCCGGTTTCGCGGAAGAACACGACGTGCTTTACAGGATTCGAGACGCGAAAGCCGCAGCGTTCGGCGTAGTTGTAGATGAGGCGTAAGGTGCTTAGAGCGCGATTTACTGTAACGCCTGATACGGCGACCTCGTCACGCTCTCCCCAACGCTTTTGTTGGATACGCGTCAGCTTGAAATCCTCCGCCATCCCTTGCGTAATCTCGTCCAGCCACTTGCCTCGGAAAAACTTCTTTAGTGCTTTACAGTTGCCGGAATGTAGTTCATGGGTCTTGGGCCTGTGCTGCTGCTCCGACCATTTCAAGAACTGTTCGACGAACTCGTCGAACTTGGGAGCCTGTTTGAGCTTTGTGAATCCCGCTCGTCGTTCTAGCAGATCCGTCCTACGCTTTGCCTCGGCACGTAGTGCGGCCGTCTTGTTGCGAAAGCCGGACGATTCTTGAATCTTGCGGCCTTCGAATTCAAATACGTACCACCAAGTTTTCCCCCGGCGATACACAGCCATAGTTCGGTTACCTCCGATCAGACGGCCCTTCGTCGGTGCGGACTATACGCTCCGCAAGCCAACCGTCAAGGTCACTGTGCCGGTAACGCACGCAGTTGCGGCTAATCTTCAAATACGGAATGCCCCTTTTCTGACTTCTCCACTGCGCTAGAGTTTCAACCGAAAGGCCGGTAAGAGCGGCGACGTCTACGGCTGTTAGAAGTCGAGCGATTGAATCCGAAGGTAAAACCTTGCGCTCTGGACGTCGGGACCTTTCGAGTTGTATTCCATTGGTCATTTGGCTCAGCGGCCCGGGCCTCCGTCATCCAGCCTTTCTTTCTGCCCCTCTATATTTGAGGTTGGGCTAAAACGATTCTCATTCCTGAAATAAAGGAACGGCATGCCCTTCTTACCTTCACCCACCCTGCCCATCACTCCTTCCTCCGTGAGTTCCTTGACTGCTCGCTGCGCGGTAGCCCGGGGAACCTTTGCGCCCTTCATCAGTTCCTTGATGCTGACTGCTTCCAGCTCCGAGTCTGGGGTAATCGCTAAGATCGATTCCTTGGCTTCCCTTAACGCAGCCTCGCCCGGTTCACCGAGCGAGATATAGCCAGCGTCTGTTAGTTCCACGAGTAGTTCCGCTGGCGTCTCCGAAAATCGCGAAAGTGCGTGCAGTACCCGCAGCGACTTTTTGGCATTCCCTTCGGGCCTGCGCAGCGACAGAACAATATCTACGGCTCCGGCAAATGCCGAACTGCCGCGCCCAGAGTCACCAATATCCCCTCCGGACTTTCTCTCGTGGCGGACTACGATGATTCCGATGCCGTCGGCCGCAGCTTGAAGGATGGGATCCATTGCAGTCAGGGCGTCTCCCGAATTGTTTTCGGAATCACCTGTGAGGCCAGCGAACTGGGGCAGGGTGTCAATTACTAGCAGCGTTGCTCCGGCGCGCTTGCACTCGCAGACCGCGGCTGCAACCACCTCCGGCCAAGGAATTCCGCGAGTGTCGGTGTGCTGCAAAACGTGGAAGTCGGGCCGTCCGAGAAGGCCAGCTCGATCCATTGCTTGTCGGAACGAAACAATGGGCTGCTCGGTCAGATATACAGTCGGCGTCTTCAGTGTCGGTTTGCCAAGAAAGTCGAGTCCGTCCGCAACGGCACGCACCAACTTCGTAATCAGCGTAGTTTTGCCGGCTTTGACTTTCGCGCCGAGCTCGGTAACGGCACCTCTGGCTACGAACCCAGGAACTATCCACTCTATTTGTTCACCCGTTGCCATAGCTATCTCGGCCCCCGACCTGAACTTTAGGATTCGTTTCTGCCCAACCTCTTCTCTTAACTGAGCAGAAAGAACTCCTATCTCGTTGAGTACCTCCGCCGCGTTACCGTTCGCCGCGAGAGCCATTTCTAGAATTGCCTGGGCAGTGTACGCTCGCTTTCGGAGTTGCGCCTTTACCTTAAGGATTTCGACGTAGAATCGAAGATTGTTGAGTCGGGGCATTCCATCCGGGATCTGGCTGATATATCCCGCCCCGCCCGCCGCTTCTATATCGCAATTCGTTTGAATGGAATCTAAAACCAAGACCGTGTCAGGGGGCTTGCCTTGCTCGACCACACGCCTTACGTGTTGGTAGATGATCCGGTGCTCTGTCAGGAAGAAATCCGACGATTCAAGTTGCATTACCGCTTCGCTAGCGCCTGGGCTTCCGAGAAAGATCGAACCGAGTACCGCGCGTTCAGCCTCTAAGCTGTGCGGAAGAGGTTGCTCGATGTTGGCATCAGAGTTCACGTTGAATTATGTAGCTCGCTAGCTCGCAAACTTGAGTCGAGTTTGCACGGAGTTGTCAGAGCCGTCTAGATTCACACGCGGGAAAAGTCGTCGGCGGGGGGTGAATATTCACCACGGTCTAACCTTGCGCGGGGGCAGGTGAACCTTTCAAACTAGAAGGTGACTCCTGTGAAACGCAAATCTTTTCATGGCGCTTTTTCAATCTGTTTAACCAAACTATAAAGGCACGCTGATTTACGGGCGGAAGTCCTTGCACCTGCCGAGAGATATTCACCAGCCGATGAAGTCGAACGACGTGATACTGACCGGTCTTCGCTCGTATTTTCTCATAGAGAGAACTTTGCCGCGCTTGTTCAACTATCGATTTCCAGTCCTTCTTCGAACTCAGCCAATACTTGTCTACATTGGCTAGTTTTCGACTCACCTCGTATCCATAGAAGCGAAGGACGTCAGGTAAGTTGCGGAAGGCCGTCAGCAGATATTTCTCATCGGCAGGGTGAAGTCGCATGCCTTTCTCGTCGCGAAGGATGGCAGTACGCGCAGGCGAGAAGTCTGTTTCGCTTATCTGTTCCATTTGCTCGCTGAGTACGCGAATCGTGGTACGAATCTTTGAGAGAGTTCTCCTATCCACCGTCCAGATTCGTGCTTTTTCTTTCCGAACCAACGTTTGCGGGTCGGCGTGCATCATGTTCGAATCCCAATATAGGTGCTGCAAGAGGCATTCCGTGTCCCAGTCCAAGCTGCCGAGGAAAAAGTCGAAGTCGCTCATGAGGCGTGGCGAGTTCCTGATTTGTCGCAGCACCTGCTGCTTTTCGGCAAAGATTCTTCTTGTAGCTGGATTGTTGGCTAGCTTGCGCTGCTCTTTAGGGATTGATTGCAACCATTGAGCGAAGGTTCCAGCCTGACGCTTCTGTTTGCTTTTGGCGCCTAAGCTTGCCCGCCGCCTTTTCTCCACTCCCATCACCTCGTTTCGCCCAGTTGCAACCTCGACCGTCGAACGCCTGTACGCCCAGTGTTCTTCGTCCCAGGCTCTCGAACAACGCCTTGACTCGTCCGCGAAAATCCGCTAACAGGACAGCTGCATGCGTTCGTATTCAATGGCACAGGTACCGCACAACATCGTCGTTAAGGATACGCCCGTTCGGTGGATGCCCGATTGGAAAGTGTCCGAACCTGGAGGATCGGTCAGGCTGGACAGGAAACCCGAATCTGGATGCCTCGCGAATTGGCGAGAATTTTGAAATCGACCCGAGAAAGTGTCTAAAGTCAGAAGCCGCAACGCCAACGCAAGGCTACAACCCGCGCAGAGCGGGACGCGCCGGTGCTTCTAACACCGACACGCCCCTAACCGAGTGACCTGAATAGGAGGCCACATGGCTCGTCAGATTTTAAATGAAGAAGAATCACGCTCCCGCCTGGTTCGCACCGCGATCTACGCCCGAGTATCCACCGCAAACAACGGCCAAGACCCGAAAATGCAGACGCGCGAGCTTCGCGAGTATTGCAAGCATCGGGGCTGGAAGTTTGCCGGCGAGTACGTTGACGAGGGAATTTCTGGCACGAAGGATAGCCGACCCGAACTCAACAAGCTCATGGCCGACGCTCACCGGCGGCGCTTCGATGCTGTAGTCGTCTGGCGTTTTGACCGCTTCGCACGTTCTGTATCTCATCTGCTGCGAGCGTTAGAGACTTTCAAGGCACTCGGCATCGAATTCGTCTCACTCTCTGAGCAAGTTGACACTAGCACGCCAACGGGGAAGATGGTTTTCACTGTTCTTGGAGCAGTCGCTGAACTGGAACGCAGCCTGATCGCAGAGCGCGTAAAAGCTGGCCTCCGGAACGCTAGAGCCAAGGGAAAGCGACTGGGAAGGCCGCGAGTCATCGTAGATGCCGCGAGGATTGCCGCCCTGCGCGCACACGGGCGCTCGTGGCGCGAAATCACGACGGAGATGGCAATCAGCAAGGGGTCTGCGCAACGGGCGTTTTGTGGCTTGCCCAAAAACGCATGAGTCTGATTAGGTCCGATAGGCGGCCGAATCATTGGCGGACACTGGAGATTTAGACGTGCAGACCTTGACGCTTTCTTTCAAAGCGCTCGTCGCAACTGGAATTTTAACGGAAAGAAAAATCACAGGGATTAGCTAGTCAGCATCGCGATATGAGCGGACGTTTAGCTAATTCCGTTTGGCCCCGCTTGTCCTTGGTTTTGCCACATGGCGCGCAACTCCTGTGCGCGACACGCCACCCTCTGAGTGGCCGCGTCCGTGATCGATGGCAAAGTCGAAGGCGCCAATTTCAGATCTGTCGTGATTCCGAGTTCACTTAGCCGGTCGAAGACCGGTCGCATTGCTCGGCCTTCATCGCGAAAAAATATACTTCCGCGAATGTGGACAAATTGCCAACCTAACCGCACAAGAATCGCTTCGCGCTCCATGTCTTCTTGGAGTTTTTCGGGACCGTGAAAGCGTTCGCCATCGCACTCAATGGCCAGTCGCTTCCCTCCACCAGTAACTACCAGATCGATTCGGTAGCTTCCAACTCTATACTGCGGCAAAACCACATAGCTTGCTTCCATCAAATGGCGCAATACTCGCCCCTCAAACTCCTTTGATCGCGGGTCAACCTCGGCCATCCGAAGGTCAAATTCCCTTTCCCACGCGTACGGATCAATCGCGTGCTCAATGAGCCGACGCCGGTAATCTCCCGATTTAAGGTCTGTTTCATGATTGAGGCTATGAACGATCCACATCTGATCACGCGCGCGGCTCGCCGCAACGTTAAAACGCTTCTTGAAAATATTCTTGGGTCCTTCTTGGCGCATTGCCAGTGGGGGCTCTGGCGGAGGTGAATCGACTACAGACAGAAACATCACATCTCGTTCGTCGCCTTGAAATTGCGCGGCATCACCGCAAAGAATCTGGCGGCGCTTATATTCGGCGGGTTCGAGTCGCTGACGGAGAAGTGCATCCACTCTCATTGCTTGATGGGCGCCGACCAATGACACCACGCCAAATGAAGTCGGTTTGCTAAACTCATTCGCTGCATATTCCGGTTGCTCGATGGCCGCGCAAATCAGCGAGGCAATCACTTCGGCTTCGACGTCGTTCACACCATCATTCTGGCCACGACCGCCCTCAACCCGATAGGGCAGTACATGCGGATTGAGATTTATCGCGGAGGCTTCCCGAAGTGGCCTGATTTCGCCCTTGTAAGAAAGTGCGTTGCTGAACGCAATTATATTCGGGGCACAACGGAAGTGCTCGACAAGACGAATGACGCCGCCGAAAGCGATCTGAGCGAACTCATAGACGGAAGTTTCGCCGTTGAAAAGTTCTTTGTGCGGAATTCCCTCGAGGTGAACTTGAATTAGCTTTTCAATCTGCTCCATCTTTACGCCAACGGCGAGGGGCGTGACCTGTTCGTCATCCCCAACAATGACCGTCTGATGGCCAAGGTAAAGCGCAAACATCGCTGTCGGGTCACATTGGCTTGCTTCATCAATGATGACAACATCGAAGTGGGTTGTGCGAGGATCAAAGGTTTCCGCGACTTCGTTGAGTGGCATGATCCAAACGGGTGCTGCGCCTTTCGCGACGGTCATTTCCCTCCTAGCTCCCGCCCGCATGATGGCGTCCTGGACACCTTTCCCCGACTTTGTGAGCCTTTTACGCATTGCCGCATAAGCCCCAAGTGCCCGTTTTTGGTCATCGTTCGTCTGACGAATCAGGCTGACCCATGTCAACTTTTCGACGAGCGTCGATGTCACGTCGAGGAGTTCATGACCGAGGCGTTCAATTTGTTTTTGAAATGCGTCGATGGACACGTTTCCCCGACGTTCGAGTTCGTCGTGCAGTTGTCGCCACTCCCACGCAGCCAACGGATTGCCCGGCGGCTGTGGGTTTGAGTGCAGCGGATGTCGATTCTGAATTGCGGAAGCCCAAGCCGGAGCCGCGCGTTCCAGACGACTGAGCAGGCTGCGACGGGAAGCGAAATGCGGCTCAAGGTTTCTCAGTCGAACCAACTCCTCGTAGGCCTGTTGATACGCCGTCGGTACAGCATCCAGAATGGAGTGCCGAAGTCGATGGGTAACCGTCGCTTCGAGTCCGCCGATCTGCGGCACCAAAGCGCGCCAATCGCTCCACACCGTTTCGAGATGTTTCAAACGCAGCCAGCCAGCGCGCGCTCTTAGAATATGTTCCAGATCGCCCAGCACGGCGTTTCGGAGGCGACGCAGTTCCGCGTTGGAGCCAGTCTCTGGCGGAGTGGACGCAAAATATGCCGACCAGCCGAAACCCAATCGCCGAAACTCGTCTTCCAAGGTGAGCCAGCTCGAAGCGTGCCAAGCGATGCAAGTCTGGATCAGCGCTATAAATGGTCGACAAACCTGCTCGGGTTTGTCGCCTAAATCGGACGAGGATGGACCGCCCTGAGCCGTGATTTGTCGCTCCCACCGCTCTACAAGCTCTTGTCGCACGATCTGGATTCTGAGCAATGCGCGGACTGCACGGAAGTGCGCTGACTCTTTTAGATTCGGACCACGGCTTCCAATTCGCACCGAACCAATGAGCTGGTGGCAGGCGGGCTTTGTCACCTTTGTCAACAATCCAAACGTTTTTCCATCCTCGATGTGCTGAATTATTTCATCAACAATGGGAAGCAACTCGCGAGGCGGCCTTTGGTCGTCAACACGAGGACCGTGGAACATCACCATCCCATGGCACTTCTGTATCTCTTGCCAGGAGGATTCAATCAAATCGATTAACGAAACCCACACCTTCTTCGCCTCGTCCCCGTCACGCCCGGCTTGCACGGCCTCCAACTGCCATGGGGCACTCTCTCGCAAAAAATCGATGGCGTTGGTAGCAAGTGTCAACATGCGTTCGAATTCACCAAGATTCTGTGCATCGCTTGAGCCATCCCACCGCTCTTCGCGGTAATGAAGGTTCTGCGCCCTGAGCGCAGTCATTTCTTCGACCAATTCACTGAACTGCTTGGGTGTGGGAATTCTGCCAACATCTGGGCGGTGCAAATTCAACGCCTGTTCGTCTTCGACAGTGACACGGGCGTTTGTGTGGTAGAGGGCTACCACCTCCGCGTGTGAGAGGGGTGCGACGTCTCCCAAATTGACTGGACTTGGAATCCAGTCATCGACACCGGTCCCCGCTTTCACTTGCCTCGCAGCATCAATGGGGCGAATGTCCTTTCCGCCAAAAACTACTCCGCGTATTTCGTCTTGCCGCGCATCTAGCAAACGCATCCTCGTTTCACGGAGTTCGTCCAAGATGCGGCTGCGCTCCCGTTTTAAGAGCGCGGCCTCGCGTTCCAATACGTAATCATCCTGTGATAGGCGGACATTTATTTGCTGAACAGACTGTTGCAGCTCCTCCTGGCTTTGCCTGTCATTTTGTAGCACGCTGATGCAAAGTGGTTGGAGCGCCTCTACGACTTTTTGTCGAAGGACACGGAGCGCCTTGGGCGTATAGGCTGTGACAAGCACTCGTTTACCTTGCGCGAGTAAATGGCCAAGCAGATTTGCGATTGTATGCGTCTTGCCCGTACCTGGGGGGCCTTGAACTAGAACGCAGTCGCGTCGAGCCAATTGTCTCGCGATTTCCAACTGCTCCTTGTTCGCGGGTTTACTTAGGAGGATTTCCTCATCTTCGTTGCCACAGGGCATCGAAGCCGACTCCTCCGGTGCGAGTGTCGAAGCGCAATCCGCCAAACCGACGATCCGAAGAAGCGCGGCCGGAAAGTCAATCCGTTTTGCAATATCCTCCAAAATAGAATCAAAGACGCTTCCTGCTCCTGACCGGCGCTGGCGGATGAAGATCACCGGATCGCGACGGATTGTAGGCCCGGCCGTTTTCTGACCATCCGACGGGATACTCCGTTTGGCTTTAAGTTGTGACAGCCGGAATGCGGCCAAACCTTCGTATGCCTTGCCTTCCGTTTTGGACTCGGCACCCTCCTCACGAAGCCTAGCCACATCGCCCCCCCATCTCGCGATTTCCTTTTCATACTCCAACGCGGCATTGGTTATGTTTGGAGGATTGGCAGCCGGCTTGCCTTCCGGTGCCGCCTGTCCGGGTGCAGTGTGTGCAACGTTGGACAGTAATTGACCCTTCGTTGGAAACACGCCTTGAATCAGCCGTTGGAAAAACCCTTCCGTGTCTTTACCGGCAAGCGGTGATAATTCAGTTTTCTTCAACTCGTCGGCGCAGCGAGCGACCTGTTGGAGATTCGCGTCCGGCAACGCGCGAAGAAATTCCAGGTACAGCTCGGGCTGCTGTTCGCGTTTGCGAAAAACAAATTGTGGATGGTGTTTCTCCGGAAAGAATTCCAATTCCAATTTCTGGAAAAGCACCGGGTGGTTGAAAGCTCCGCCTTCGTCCGGACAATTCAGCAGCCCATCGCCAACCAATATCTCGATTCGCTCGGCCTCACGTTCGTGAATTCCATACCACTCGTAAACGCTTTGAAAGATGGCCAACGTTTGGCGAGCAGGACGCTCATTGGTTTGCCACTCGCGACGGACGTCCAGCCATTGCCTCAAGATCTGTGGCCGAATCGCAACATCCTCGAACCGTTCGATTACCGCGGCTCCATCCTTGCCGCGAAGATTGCGCGAGGCGTGAACGTCTGCGCTCCCGTCAACTTCTTGCCACCCTCCTTTTACCCAGTCGGCTATAACTGCGGGAGGTGATGGGCAGGCTGTCAAACCAGGGCGCGTTATGCGGACAACGATGTCGACATCTTCTGACTCTTCCTCCGCTTTGCGGTCATTCCGGAAAAAGACCTCTGCGCAGGGATGCTGTGGCACGTCTTTAAGCCAGAGAACCCGGAGTTGTTGGTCGATGCTGCGAACTGGTGGATAACGGAGTTCGGTGTAAGCCTTGAGAAATTCAAAGATTTTAGTCAGCCTTTCTCGCTGAGGCTGAATTGTGGGCTGTTCATTCATAGCGCGCGCGATCTAGCCGAAACCTCTCTTCGGTTCCTGCTGCGGACGTTATACCCTCGACTATTATCGATGATCTACTATCCGGCGAATATCTAGGTCGGTAACAACATGAAAATTACCGTTTCTCGTTGGCAGTCTTGTTCGGGCCGCCAGCACTTTACACCATATCCGCCATCTGTAGGGGCTTGCCCAAATCATGGTTGAGTGACTCACTGTAACAACAGCGCGTTGGGACTGGATCGTCGCGTTCGGTTCCGTCGCTATCGAGCGGAGTTACTAGATTCGCGTGGTACCAAGAGATGGATTGACCGAGGGGTAAAAGCGGATGGCGCGAGGGAAGGACAGGGGCACCTGGACTGGACATCCGAAGGGCGACTCAATTTGCCCGCGCAAAAGCCCATACCGTTCGCTATGGCGGATTAAGCCGGTCAACCACGCGAAGCAGGTGACTAGCGAAGACGATAACCTCCGCCGCCTCGATCGCCTCGGTTGGCACGTTTCGGTGGCTTTGCGGATTCTTGTACACAGCGATCGCGCCGGTGAATAGGTTTGACATTCCTTCTTGTTCAGCCGCTGGTACGGTTGCGTCAGTCAGCGGGCCAACAGGGGCGGCAGGGTTCTTGCTATCGGCTCGGAACGCCTCTCGCATCAATTTCGTCCCGACCAGATCGTCCGGAAATCCGCCGGCACGCCTAACCGCGACTTCAATCTCGCGAAACGCCTGAAAGACCGCCGTGTCGTATTCGCCGCGCAGGAACGCCGAATAGACCTTGGACGCAATGAGTGGATGAAGTTGAGCTTTGGGGAGCAGGGTCGCCTTCCGATATTCGGCGAAGTCCGTTCGCGACTTCAAACGTTGTGCGCGCCTCGAGAGAAAGAACCAGCCGGCGGGCTGACTCGCGTCTGGGATCAAAAATGCCTCGCCCTGGAGCCAACTCCAAGCCTCCATCAGGGCTTGACTGACCTCGGGCTGACGGTTCGGATATTCCGGGTGGCCCTCCAGGTTCCTCAAGAAATTGTGTTGGCTGATTAGACCTCTCTGCACGACGCTATCCCCACTATTGACGCCGCAACTATTTAGGTGGGTGAGCAGTACTCCGGACAGCTCTGCCACATCGAGAGCAAGAAGGTCGTCCGCATTCGGGATCAGGGAAGAGAGGCGGATGTACATCAAGTTGTTTTACACGAAAAGGGGCGAGGCGTTCAATAATCGCTGCTACTTCCTGCTCTCGGAAGTGCTCAAGCCGAACCACGACGTTTCCAAGGACCGCTTTTCCCTGGCGTTCGCGTCCCATTTTCCACACTGCGTTTTACGTAGTCGTACACTGAAGAAGCTCAGGTAAAAAGTCGGCCTGCCCAAAAACCCGTCTCCAGTTCGGCCTGTAAGTGCTTAAACTGGCGTATCTGAAATCGACCAGATTCTTTGCTCACAAACATGTGTTGCTGGGCATTTGATTTCATAACAATGTCGGCTCCTTAGACTCGGGTAGACTTTGGTTGTTGACGACCAAAGGCTCGGGAGAAAGGAGCCGAACATGATCATTATAGGCGTGGATTACCACCCGAGCGATCAGTACATCGCGTTTGCCGATACCGAGACGGGAGAGTGCGGCGAGCGGCGATTGAACCACGGCGATGG
>Ga0210391_10001971_pt1 | contig 18184 bp, 13 predicted proteins | sample IncBWC12OmetaG_FD_160573 | JGI IMG/M metagenome (GOLD analysis project Ga0210391, IMG submission 160573) | Forest soil microbial communities from Barre Woods Harvard Forest LTER site, Petersham, Massachusetts, United States - Inc-BW-C-12-O ... | reverse complement strand
GACTCTCTTCGGCAATCCCTTCCTCACTTGGCGTGGCATTCCTCTAGTACCAACCGACAAGATCCACGTCACCGGTAAGGTGTCCAAGTCGAAGATCCTCCTCATCCGAGTAGGAGAGCGCAAACAAGGTGTCATTGGTCTCTTCCAGCCTGGTCTGACCGGAGAGCAGAGCCCTGGTCTTTCCGTACGCTTTACAGGAATCGACAACCGCGGGCTCGCCTCATATCTGATTTCTCTCTATTGCGCGGCTTCTGTTTTGACGGACGATGCGATCGCAGCACTGGAGAACGTTGAAGTCGGAAACTACCATGAGTACAAGTGATCCAGCCCGGCTTTTCGTAGCGCCGGATCCGGACCCTCGAGCGGTAACTCTTCCTCTCCAAGCTGGACCGCTGCCAGCAGGCGCATTGGATCCTGTTGCGCTCGCTCGCATGGCGAACGAGTTTTTCACCGTGCTTCCCGACTCACTGGATCTGCCATCGAGCCCGCTGCCTGCCCACGCGGTGCTGGCGGATATTCCCGCGTCAGGTTCAGTTCCTGCAACAGCGCCGGCCGCTCCCCCCGAAATATCACTTCCATCGGACAAGCATTTCTCCGGTCTCCCGGCGAGCATCGGCCCAGCCTCCTTTTCTCCTGTGACGGCGCCGGCGCAAGTAACGCCTCCTGCTGCACCGGGTGTGATTGGAACCGTAGCCTCCGACGTTGCAGCAGAGGTCCCGTCGTTCTCCTTTCTCCAGGACGCCCGCCAAATCTTCAGCGATCGGAACACATTACCGGAGGGGCCATACCCCAAGGCGAGACCTATTACAACGTTCGTTCCGCAAAATCCTCCAGTTAATGCGGAACCGATCGCTAATGATAGCGATTGGCTCGCACAAGCGAACCCACCTTCGCAACCTCCATCGACCGGCCTACCCAGTCCTCCAAGCCTTGGCGAGGCATCTCCAGTCCCCACGTTTTCCTTTCTTGAAGAGTTGCGTCCCCTGTTCTCTTACCCCCCGACCGTCCCCGGTCCGGTGCCAGCTGCGCCTCAGGCTGATCTACCCACGAACGCTATGTTTACCAATCTCGACCTGCCTCGCGAGTTCAACAGATCCCCGGGACTCACCGATTTGGCAGGATACGGCTCATTTGGGTTTCTCGAAGGCAACCGCAATCTCGATTTCGCCGAACCCATCGCTGGCCTCCAGCCGCTCGGCATCGAGCCGGACGTACCACGTGACCTGAATCTCTCCTCTTACCCCTTCGACGCAGAGACCATCAAGCGCGATTTCCCGATTCTTCGCGAGCGCGTAAACGGCAGACCTTTGGTGTGGCTCGACAACGCCGCCACAACACAGAAGCCGCAGAGCGTCATCGACCGGTTGAAGTATTTCTACGAGCACGAAAACTCCAACGTTCATCGCGCTGCACACGAGCTGGCGGCCCGCGCGACGGATGCTTATGAATCCGCCCGCGAGAAGGTCCGCCGTTTCGTCAACGCATCGTCTACACGCGAGATCATCTTCGTGCGCGGAGCGACGGAGGGTATCAACCTTATCGCTCAAAGCTGGGGGAGACGCAATATCCAGAAGGACGATGAGATTGTCATCACCTGGCTCGAACACCACGCGAACATCGTTCCATGGCAGATGCTCTGCTCAGAGAAAGGCGCCAAACTTCGCGTTGCGCCTGTGGATGACAGCGGGCAGGTGCTGCTCGAAGAGTACGAAAAGCTTCTTGGACCAAAGACCCGCCTCGTCTCCATCACGCAAGTTTCGAATGCACTGGGCGTTATCACACCAGCGGACAAGATGATTGAAATCGCCCACCGTTATGGTGCGACTGTTTTGCTCGATGGGGCACAGTCGGTCTCTCACATGCGTGTGGATGTGCAGGCACTGGACTGCGATTTTTTCGTCTTCTCCGGGCACAAGGTCTTTGCACCAACGGGCATCGGTGTGGTGTACGGAAAGCCTGAAGTCCTCGAAAACATGCCACCGTGGCAGGGTGGTGGAAACATGATTCAAGACGTGACCTTCGAAAAAACCCTCTACCAAGAACCCCCGCAACGCTTCGAGGCAGGCACCGGAAACATCGCTGATGCCGTAGGACTCGGGGCCGCTATCGACTATCTGGATCGAGTAGGCATGCACAACGTCTCACGCCACGAGCATGAACTGCTCGTGCATGCGACCCGCGAACTCGTTCGCGTCCCCGGACTACACATCATCGGAACTGCAAAAGAAAAGGCCGGCGTGCTGTCGTTTGTGCTCGACGGCTTCCGCACCGAAGAAGTCGGTGATTACCTGAACCAGAACGGCATCGCCGTTCGCTCAGGCCACCATTGCGCACAACCAATTCTGCGCCGCTTCGGAGTGGAAAGTACGGTTCGCGCCTCGCTGGCCCTGTACAACACTCATGATGACATCAACCGACTTGTAACAGCGATTTGGAATCTAAGACTGGGTCGAACGTCGATTGCCTGAAAGGTCGTACCGAGACAGTTATTCGATTCGCAACCTTCCATCAATCACTATCACGCCGCGGCCAGATAGCTCAACTTCCTTGCCCTGAACCCTGACGTGCAGAATACTCGGGCGCTTCATCTCATATCCTTGTTCGATCGCCACGGTTGAGCCATCATCAACGATCCCGTGGCTGACGAGCAGGCATGCCAGCGGCCCGGCAGCGGTTCCCGTGGCTGAGTCCTCCACGATTCCCACAGTTGGGTTGAAAAATCTCGTATGAGCAGTGGATGACGGCAACACTGGATCCAGACTGTACAAGTAGCAGCCTTCCCCTCCCGCGGCCTTGAGAACTTTCGCCAGTCTCTGTGCATCGGGGTGAGCGCGAGCAACGGCCTCGCGATTTCGCACTGGGACCAAAAGGTGCTCAGCACCTGTGGATACCACTTGTACTGGCAACGAATGGGAAAGGTCATCTATCTCCAGCCCCAGCGCTCCGACCAGTTCCGGAAGGTCTTCGCAGACGCCGCCGAATTGGGGTGATGACTGGGTCAACACAACGGAGAGAGGTTGATGTCCCTCGCAACGAACCTCCACTGGCAAAAGAGTATCTCCAATTTCCTGAATGAAGCGGTTACTCCCGTCGCTGAGTTTCAGCTCTCCAGATTCTGCCAACCACCACCACGCCCCAAGCGAATTGTGTCCCGCACCAAAAACCTCATATCCGGAAGCAGTGAAAGATCGCAGCCGCCAATGTGCGGATTTATCTGTTGCGGGCATGATAAACGTCGATTCCGCCTGGTTGAGTTCGGCGGCAATTCTCCCCATCGTCACTTCATCGAGCAGTTCAGCATGTGGAACGATTGCAAGCGGGTTCCCGGTCAACGGTGTTTCCGCAAAGACGTCGACGAAATAAAATGGGATATGCATTCTTTCCTTTCTCATTTTTGAATCTGATTGAGGCTCTGAATATGCGCTCGTCTTTCCGTCGTGCGCAATATTTGTAAACGCTCCCAGTATGCCGGCTGCCGCGACAATCCCTCTTGAATCCAATAACCCAAGCCTACATCTCGGTACTTCAACTTTGGGGGGAAGCTGCTGTCCGTTGGGACCGAAGCGCCTGTAGTTGTTTTCGATCATGGGGATGGTCGCGCTAAGAATCGTCCAGTACGCGATATGTGTTGGCGTTGTCAGTGGTGCCAAGCTCTGAGCGACGTAAGAAAGCTAGTGGAGCGTCAGGGTTATACTAGCGGACGTTTCCGGGATGGTTGCGATCCAGGAGTTGCCGGACTGTTCCAAGTTATAGGTCACGGTGGCTAATATTGCTTGTTTGGATTGCGATCTCCAGCCGAAGGCTTCGATCCGTACCTGCTTCCACCAGGGAGCGAACGAACCCTCCCGAGCGCCCAGATTGATCGTAAGTGTACCGTCAGGGTTTACTGCGCACGCGAACTGCCGACGGAGAAATTGTCCTGAGCGAAAGGCGAAGGTCTTTCCATCATCCTGGTAAAGATCGCCGCGGCAGTTTTGGCCGGCGTAGACGCGCAGGGTCAGAGGGCCAATGGGCGTCTCTTCTGTGCTCTGAGTCAGCGGAGCGATCGGCAAAATAGTACCCTCGCGAACATAGACGGGCAGGTCCGGCAACGTCGGCGTGATCAGAAGAGGTTTGTTCGGCAGCTTCGCGTCGCGTTGCTCAAGATCACGGGATGCGGTTTGGGCGCGGCGATCCAGGCGCTCTCCAGACCAATAGTCGTACCAGACTCCAGGCGGCAGATTGACCTCGTACTGCCCGATTTCTTCGGGAGACGGAGACGGTGCGATCAACAGGCTGGGGCCTAACAGGAACTCGCTGCCGGAGTCGAGGTCGATGGGATGGCCGTCGGTCGTGGCATTGGGAAACTCAAGGAAGAGTGGACGCATGATGGGAAGTCCTGTGCGTGAAGCTTCTTCTGCGAGGGTGTATAGATACGGCATCAGGCGATAGCGCTCTTGGATGTAGCGGCGGCGGATAGTTTCGTGCTCGGGACCGTCGACCCAAGGCTCGTGATCGCGGGTGCCCTTAGCCGCGTGGTCGCGGTCAATCGGCTGAAAGGCTGCGAGTTGCAGCCAGCGTGTAAGCAGATCGGGCGACGGTGATCCTGCGAAGCCTCCAACGTCTGCGCCACTGAGAGCGAAACCGCTGAGCCCGAGGTTGACGAGTTGGGGAACGGTCATTCGAAGGTGGTTCCAGGTAGAACTATTGTCTCCCGTCCATGTGGCAGCATAGCGCTGACCTCCTGCGTAGCTGGCTCGAGTCAGAACGAATGGGCGTTCGTTGGGCCGCAGCGCAAGAAGCCCATCGTAAGTTGCGCGCGAGTTCTCCATGCCATAGATGTTGTGAATTTCGAGATGAGTCGCGGTGCGTGATTTGAAGCCGGGCTCGTCGATGCGGTGCTGTATGTTGTCTGGCATGGTCTTGGATGGGACGTTGAAGATAGCTGGCTCGTTCATGTCGTTCCAGAAACCGGCGACGCCATCATTTAGAAGATCTTTGTAAAGCGTTCCCCACCACCGACGAGTGATTTGGCGGGTGAAGTCAGGGAAGACTGAGGGGCCGGGCCATACGATACCGGTGTAGACAGAACCATCAGGATTTTTGACGAAGTGGTCGCCTGCCATGCCTGTTTCGTACGGGGAGTAATTGGCATCGGGCAGTTTCGCGATATGCAGGTCGGTGATCGCCACGACATGAAAGTTCATCTGCGCTAGCTCGTGGACCATCTGGGAAAAGTGAGGAAACCGCTCCGTATTTACGGTGAAAGGGCGGTTGTGGTCCTGAAAGTCGATGTCAAGATAGATGGCGTCGGCGGGGATGTGGTCTGCGCGCAGGTGTTTGGCGATCTCCATGACCCGTGACTCAGGATAGTAGGTGTAACGCGACTGCTGAAAGCCGAGCGACCAGAGCGGTGGCAGAGGTGTGGGGCCGGTTAGCCACGCGTAGGCTTCGACGACATGCCTGGGATCGGGTCCATACATCAGGTAGTAATCGACTGGACCGTCGGAAGCTCCAAACGAGTACTGGTTGGGAACTTCCCGGCCAAAGTCGAAGAAGGTGCGCCAGGTGTTGTCGAAGAGCACCCCGAGTGCCCGGCCCCCGCGATAATCGATAAAGTACGGGACACTTTTGTAGATAGGATCGGTGGACTCCTGCCAGCCGAAAGTGTCGCTATTCCACATGGTGAAGACTCCGCCGGCACGATCGAGCGGGCCAGGTTTGTCGCCGAGACCGAAAAAATGAGAGTCCTCGAACTTCTGTTTGTAGATGTGGAAGCTGTGGCCGCTCCACTCAATTGGACGCGTATCCTGCTGCAAAATTTCTCCGGAGAGGTCGGACACTGTGAGGCGGAGCGCTGCATCGCACGTTACGCGGAGAGACGCGGTGTGAAATCCCATGCGACCATCAGCTATCTCAGGCACAGTCTGAACGGACGCAGTGAGGGCGGCGGGAAGTACCGCCCAGGAGGCATCTTCGGGAAGCTGGCCATCGGCTCCGGCGCGAACCCGCAATACATCGTCGCGGAGAGCAGTGACTTGCAAGATGATGTTGTGGTCGGATATTCGGACGCCATTCGGAAGAGCCTCAACGTGAATGTCCTGGATAGCAGAAGCGGTGCCGGCATTATTTTGAGCCGAGGCCGGACCGTCGAACTCTGCCGCGAAGATCAGAACGAAAAACAGCAGACGAGATGGACTCATTGAGCAAAAAGACCGCATGCAAATGGATCGTTACAATGCAAAGCGATACTTCTCTCTATCATTTCTCCATCAATGACTAAGCCGTGAAGAATGAGATATAAACCGGAGGGTTTGAATTGTTGTGCAAATAGCAATCGGTCTATTTTCCGTCCAGATCGAGAGAGTACAGGTTGCCTGTAGAGGAGCGTGCGCGAACCAGCGGCACGTTGTCCGGGGTAACGCCTCCGAAAAAGTAATCGGCTGCTTCGCCCGCGCGGAAGCTTGCTATGTCAGCTACCTGCTGGAGATGCCCGCTAGGAATATCTACGCGGTATATTGGCTGATTGTCCGCCATGAATGCGTGAATGTAGATGGCGGAACTGTCTGCGCTCCAGACGGGGTCAGCGACACTGGTCTGAGCCAGCAGCCGCCAGGTATTGTTGGAAACGTCGAACAACATCAGGTTGCGCTGGTCAAGCGAGATTGCGGCGATGTACTTTCCATCAGGAGACCAGCGTGGGCTGAAGAGCCCTTCCGAGCCGGGGAGCGGAGTGATCGTATGGGTGCGAAGATCCAGTAGCTGGATGGCTCGCGAACCGCTCTCTTTCCCCATAAGATCGGGAATTCGGCCGAAGACGAGAGACGTGCCGTCTGCCGACCAGCCTGGGTCCGCTGCGTTGCGATTTTCATTCAAGAGTGCCTTCAGGTTGCTGCCGTCGGAAGAAACGGTGTAGAGCTGCCAGGCTTTGCCGGGTTCGCGCGCCATCAAGGCAAGCTGCTTTCCGTCAGGCGACCAGTGTGCGAGAAAAACCTGCATGGAGTCAGGAGTGAGTTGCAATTTTTGAGACCCGTCGATTCGTGCTCGCCAGAGTTGACCCTGCGCGTCTGTCCAGGCGACCCATTGACGGTCGCGAGAAAAGTCCACACGATTAGCCAACGAAAGGAAGTCGTTCTCCGGAACAAACTCTTTTTTCTCAGCGGAGTACCGTTGCAATGCAGACTGGGTATCGAGCCCAAGGAAGAAGATACGATGACCGCTGCGTGTTGCGACGGGTGCCTCGAATCGGAGCGGGCCGTTTGTGATCTTGATTGCATCGGAGAGAGCGTTCCCCCGCAGTAGCCAGAGGTCATCGCTGCCATCGTGTGCCGACTGAAAAACGAAGTCCTTGCCGTCGGCAGTCCACACACCGCAGCAATCGGAGGCTGGATTGCTCCATCCCGCTAAAACTGGCCGTGGCGAATGACTGCCGGCGGGGAGTTCCCACAATGACATGGTGTGGCCGATCGGATCGATGATAGTGAATCGAAGCAGATGGCCGTCAGGTGACCAGCGCAGCCAGAACGCGCGGCCTGGCAGCGTAGCGATGGTGGCCGAGCTGCCGTCCTTCAGATGCGTGACAAGCAACTCGTTGCCTGCGGCATAGAGGATGCCATTGCCGTCGGGCATCCACGTAGCATCATGCGCCAGAATATTGGCGACACGAAGAGCGCTGCCGCCATCGACCGGAACAACCCAGAGCGCCTGTTCGGATTCGGGTGATAGATGACTGCGTAGCAATAGCTTCGCACCGTCGGGAGAGAGATCGCCAAGCGACGGAGCAGCGATTTCGCTGGGTACGGAGAGGGGAAGCACATTCCCATCCGCAACGGAGATCTCTGATAGAACGGCACGCCCGTTTTCTATGACAGAAGAGAAGATGCGGACACCGTCGGTTGTCGTCGAGGGCAGATTCTCCATCGCAGGCGCTCCAGGCGACATGCGTCCGTTATGTGTGATCTGCGATATGCGGACGGGGGCGGAATTGGAGCGGGAGTTGCCCAGGTAGATGCCGAATCCTATTGCTGCCGCAAATGCAGCGCCGCACAACGTTACGTATGAAAGCTTTCGTAGACGACGTGCTGGCACCCTATCGGATATAGAAGGCAGCTCGTTCCGATGTTGAGGGGAGTCAGCGAGGTGTTCAGAGCGTTTACCTGGTGGTGAACCCGCCTCCGCATGAGCAATCTCAGTGAAGAGACGTGCTATTGGGGGATGGCTGACCGGCGCGATGAAGCGGTAGCCGCGGCGAGCCAGCGTCTCAACAAAGCGGGGATTTTCGGCAGAGTCACCGAGAGCTTCTCGAATCTTGTTGATAGCGGTGCCCAGGGAGTGATCGAAGTCAACAGTAGTGTCCTTGCCCCAGAGCTTCAGCTGTAGCTCTTCTCTAGTGACGATCTCCCCGGGGCGTTCCAGAAGGGTGGAAAGAACCTTGAAAGGTTGGCTTTGGATTTTGATCCGCTTGCCTGCTTTCCAGAGTTCACCGCTATGTAGGTCGGCCTCGAAGAGCCCAAAGGTAACTCTGGACGGACTCTCCACTAAGTGAGACATCAACAGTCACCTCGCGGACACGACTTTATCACGCTGAAATATCTCTCGTCATGGTTGATTGAGGGAGTTAAGTAGTTGAAAGAAAATTATTTGTTTGGTGATGAACAATTGAGACTGAAAGGAAAGCAGGGGTATTGCGCTGATCTATATGAAATCGTGATGGTTCTCCACGCAAATCGAACTTACCGCTGACCCGATTCAAGTTGCCGCTTATCCAATTCAAAGGGTCGAAACGAACTCTTTCTGGAGGCAGGAGGCAGTATGAGGACACATTTTGGCTCTGGCTGTATCGCAAGGCATCTCTTCGATACCCTTCTTCTAATCGGCATGGTGGGTGGTCTTGCCGGGGTGATGACGGCGCAGTCAGACACAGGCCGCGTGGTCGGAACGGTCACAGATGCAACAGGCGCTCTCATGCCAGGAGCGACCGTCACCTTGACCAACCTCGACACCGGCATCGCGCAAACTCGGACAGCGGCGAGCGACGGCAGCTTTAGCTTCGCAGCGCAGACGCGAGGGCATTACCGCATTGAGGCTGCAGCCGCTAACTTTGCATCCCAGCAGCAGGACTTCGAGTTGCAGATCCAGCAGGTACAGACGATTGAGTTCAAACTCACACCCGGAGCGGCCTCCACCACGGTGGAAGTTACCGACGCAGTCCCCATCGTGGATCTTTCGACTTCGTCGACCGGAGAAGTTATCGAGGGACGACAGGTTACAGATCTCCCTCTGGGGCAGCGGAACTTTCTCCAACTGACGACCCTGACTCCCGGCGTGACGCGGGGCGCTTACGGCTCTGATGCTTCGGGCATCAACGGCAATGTCGAGACATTGCGTTATGCCGATAGCGGAGGTGGAGCGCTGACAGTTAATGGTTTGCGGCCTCAATCCAACAACTTCCTTTTGGATGGCATAGACAATAACGAATCGCTCGTCAACACGATTGTTGTCTTCCCTTCGCCAGACGCGGTCCAAGAGTTCCGAGTCACAACGGCTGTTGCGCCGGCCGAGTTTGGCCGGGCAGGCGGCGCGATCGTCAACGCATCGATCAAATCGGGTACAAACCAGATCCATGGAACGCTGTTCGGCTACTTCCGTGATCAGGTCTTTGACGCCAGTCCGAATTACTTCAATACAACCGCAGCCATTCCTCCCTTCCAGCGCAAGCAGTTTGGATTCGCCGCAGGTGGTCCAATTCTGAAGGATAAGTTGTTTATCTTTGGGGATTACCAAGCGTTGCGTCAGAAGCAGCCGCAGGATGAAAGTTTCCAGTCGGTCCCGACGGCTTTAATGCGCAAGGGCAATTTTTCTGAATTATTGGGTCTTGCTACAACAACGCTGCCGAATGCGTCCTTGACCGGCTGTAATACTGTAACCACCGCCAGCGGACACACCTACAGTACGACGGCCACAAACTCCCAACAGATCTTTAACGCCAGTCCCGACAACGGAGCGATTTTCGATCCAACGACCTGCTCGCAGTTCGACTCCGGAGGCGTCGCGAATGTCATTCCCGCCACTCGACAAAACCCCGCCACGATCAACTATCTCAATGCCTTCAATCTGCCCAACACGACTGGCGTAATCAATAATTACTTCGTCGTCCGCCACAACATCACTAACTACAATGACTTCGATGTTCGTCTCGACTATCATTTGTCCGCCAAGGACCTGCTCTTCGGGCGTTACAGCTACGGCCAGGACAACAACACCGTTACGAGTCTCTTCACCGCCCTTCCGGCGGGATTTGCCTCCGGTAACAACGTCAATCATCCTCGTGCAGTTGCAGCCGGATACACGCGCAGCTTCACGACGAATCTGATCAACGAGTTTCGTTTCGCCTACACCCGTCCGGAGTATGCGTACATCAATCCACAGCAGGGCGAGCCGGTATCAGCCAACCTTGGCATCGTGAATGCGAACCGTAATTCGCTGCTTGGCGGTGGAGCACTGATCGGCGGCAGCAACACCGAGATCGCCTACACCGGCGATGGCGGTCCCTACTCGGTGCCTGAGAAAACCTACCAGTTCGCAGATGCCGTGACCTATACCCATGGCAACCATACCTTCAAGGCTGGCGCGAACATCATTCATCGCGAAGTGGATTTCTTCCAGGGCAATGACTCCAAAGGCTACTTTATTATTGGCGGCGTCAACTTCCCGGGAACCGGACGCTTCACGGGGTATGAGACATCTGAACTGTACAGCGGCTTCACCGATTACGAGATCGGCGTGGCCAGCACTTACTTCAGAACATTCAACTATGAGACGGGCTACTTCGTTCAAGACGACTGGAAGGTGAACCGCCGTCTAACGCTGAATCTTGGACTTCGTTATGACCTCTATACCTATCCTTACGAGCAGAATAATAATCAGGCTAACTACAACATCCCTTCCGGCAATCTCTTGTTTGCAGGTGTGAATGGCAATTCGCGTTCCCTGGTCAATACGGACGAGAACAATCTCGCCCCCCGCATCGGCTTTGCCTTTGATGTCTTTGGGACCGGCAAGACATCTCTACGCGGCGGCTACGGCATCTATTACTTTCTTGACCGGGGCGGCGTGGGCAATCAGCTCTCGAACAATCCTGGCTTCAACGGGGTGCAGGAGTTCACGGCAACCAGTGGATATCGAGTGACCTTCACCGGCCAAGCACCGCTGAACAATAACAACAGCAACCTCGCGACTGCGCCACTGCCTTTGCCGGTCTTCGGCGCTTCATCTGTGACGCCCTCGTTGATAGCGAACTCCAGCCTGATTGCGCAGTTGCCGAACAACCAGAACAGCTCGGTGCAACAATTCAACCTCCAGGTGCAGCAGCAGCTGGATCACTTTACTTCGGTAACAGTCGCTTATGTCGGAAACAATAGCTATCACCTTATGACCTGGTTCAACGCGAATGCACCGGTTCTCGGCACGGGCTTACCGACCTATACTAATCGTCAGACGATCGATGAGGGTGTTGCCGGAGGCTCGGGACATTACAACGGTCTGCAGATATCGCTCAACCGCACTCAGGGCAATAACCTGCTAGTGACGGGAGCGTATACGTATTCGCGGACGTTGGATAACTCGAATGGTGCTTTCAACACCGGAACCAACGGTGCAGGAGGACGGTTCTTCATTACACCGTCTGGACCGTCATTCCCGCTGAACTACGGAAACTCCGATCAGGACCAGCGTCAGGCGTTTGTCGCGTCGGCGCTGTACAACCTTCCGTTTGGCCGTGGTCAGAAGTTCGGAGCTAATGTGTCACGGCTTCTGGACGAGGTAGTGGGCGGATGGCAGACCAATGCGATCGTTACGCTCCTGAGCGGGACACCCTTCGATGTCAACACCAGCGGCGTCAATAACGCCGGCATCGATAATCGCGCCGACGTGCTGACATTCGTGCATGTGGCCAAGGGACATGTAGGCGGCACGACTGTCGCAAGTCATCTCACCTACTTCTCCGGTACCTTCGCTCCTCCGCCCACGATCTCGGTAGGCGGGAACACGGTCTACACGCGCGCAGGGGACGTGGCACGCAACCAGTTCTACGGTCCCGGTTACACGGCAGTCGACTTTGGTATCTTCAAAGATTTCTCAATCACGGAGCGGGTCAAGTTCCAGTTTCGCGCACAGGCATACAACCTGTTCAATACGCCGGCCTTTGCCAATCCCGATGCTGACATCCACGATGGTGTCGCAAATGCGAATGGCACCTACACGACCGGCCCTGCTTCGAACGGCTTCGGCTCGATCAGCGGTACCCGCCAGCAGTCGCAAAGAGAATTGGAACTCGCAGCCCGCATCAACTTCTAGCTAGCTGTTGCGGTGTTGGCGGCACAAAGTTCTGAAGAAATACTGTGCGGCTTTTCAATGCACCACCTTTAGAGAAGGGATGAAATCGTGATCTCTCGTTTGCGTCGGGTCGCACTCGCCGGGCTCTTTATGGCGCTCGCTCGCGGTTCGACCGGGCTGCTCGCGCAGCAACCTGCCGCTAAGCCAGTTGTCCCGGTGATCACGAAGGTTGATCCTCCAAACTGGTGGGTCAATCTGCCTGCACCGATGCTGCTTGTTCACGGGGAAGGGCTGAACGGAGCAACTGTTCGCGTCGTTGCTCACGGCGTAACAGTGGCGAAGCAGCAAGCGTCGTCCAACGGGCACTGGCTCTTTATCTGGCTTGTTACTGCAAGGGCATCTCCCCAGACAATCAAGATTGTCGTTCGCAACATCGCTGGCCAAGCCTCCCGCGACTTTCCACTCAGCAAACGTCAAATCAGCGAAAAGCAGTTTCAGGGATTCTCTCCAGCCGACGTGATGTATCTCATCATGACCGACCGCTTCGCGAATGGCGACGCTTCGAACGATCATCCGGCAGGAACGCGCGAGGACGACCAATCCGCGCCCAGGGGCTGGCATGGAGGAGACTTTCGCGGCATCGAACAGCACCTCGATTACTTGCAGCAACTCGGAGTCACAACCGTCTGGACCACTCCGGTCTACGACAACACGCCTTCGCCCCAGGCTTACCACGGCTATAGCGCGACCGATATGTACGCGGTCGATCCCCACTTCGGCACCTTGGCCGACTATCAACACCTGGCGACTGCCTTGCATCAGCGCGGCATGAAGATCGTTCTCGATACCGTGCCGAATCACGTCGGCCCAAATCACCCCTGGGTGATGGACGAGCCTACACCGGACTGGTTTCACGGCACGCCGGCTCATCACAGTGCGGCTAAAGAGGACTTCCGTTCTATTCCAGACCCCCATGCCGCCCCGCTGGCATCGCGCGATGTGATTCAGGGATGGTTTGCCAATTTGCTCCCCGATCTCAACCAGGAAAACCCGCTCGTCGCGACGTATCTTATCCAGAATGCGATGTGGTGGATCGAAACAGCAGGATTGGACGGCCTTCGTCTCGATACATTTCCTTACGTAGGACGTGCTTTTTGGCATGACTTCCATGCGCAACTTCACTCAATCTACCCGCACCTCACCACCGTTGGTGAGATCTTCAATCCAGATCCGACCATAACCTCTTACTTCGCCGGTGGAGTTGCACAACGGAGAATTGACACTGGTCTCGATACGCCCTTTGACTTTCCGATGTACTTCGCGCTGCGCGATGTTTTAGTTCACGGTGCACCCATGAATCGCCTTGAAGATACCCTTCGTCAAGACCGGCTTTATCCGCATCCCCAGAATCTCGTTACTTTCTTCGGCAACCACGACACCACTCGGTTTCTTGGTGAAAAAGGTGCGACTGTGGACGAGCTGAAACTAGCATTCGCTCTACTTGCCACAATGCGTGGAATGCCGCAGGTCTATTCGGGTGATGAGATTGCGATGCAGGGTGGCGAAGACCCCGACAATCGCCGCAACTTTCCCGGCGGTTTCCGTGATGCGAAGGACGCGAAAGAGAACGCATTCGTGTCGGCCGGCCGAACTCCGCTGGAGCAGGAGACCTTCGCCTGGGCAAGCACGCTGTTCATATTTCGCAAGCAGCACATGGTTCTACAGACTGGAGAGCAGCAGAACATCTTTGCCGATGACAGTGCCTTTGCCTTTATTCGAACGCCGGATGCCTCTAGAGGCTGCTCGGGTGATGACCAGGACGCAAAGGCGGAGCGCTTTCTGATCGTTATCAACAAATCCGCCCAGCCACGGCAACTGTCGATTAATACGCAAGAGACGGCGGCTGAGGGATGTCTTCGTTTCGATTCCGTGCTGAATGGCAACAGCAATCCGATCCAGCGGAGCAAGGATGGCACAACAATGGACGTGCTCCTAAATCCCAGTTCGATCGGGCTGTATCGAATGCATTAGTCAAATCGATGCAAAATCGTTGAGTCAGCGCTCAGTCAGCGATTGCGCGCCTGTTGGAAAAGTTTCGGCGGAACCGCCGCTACCTTCGAACTCCTCACTATTCGGTTTAGCGAGCAGGACACAGACTCTGAGCAATACCGCGAGGATCGCTATGAACACTACCTGCCAATCGAGGGTCATGATCTCTCTCCCGTCACTGAAGTGATACTGCGGTGGCGAACTGAACCAGAACAAAATCAGCGAATAAGTCGCGGTCATTCCAGCGAGATTGTTTTATACGTCCGTCAATATCCCGGTTCGTCCGTCGCCGATTCGTGTGATTTGCGGGACTCTCTGAAGTCCCGAATCGTGCCTCTCATTCGCAGCCGCGGAGACAGAATGACAAGGCTCACGAGGGACGCGGTCGCCATCAGGGTGTAAATCATGTCAGGGAGTCTCTCCTTCCTGCGGGCCAATTTGTGCAGACGCCAACCGTTCGCCAACGTGGTCACATAGGGTGTGTGTGTCTGGATGCTCAGCAGATGCCGCAGCGTGCAGAAGTCAATTCGCCACGAGGGGATATTGGGTTTCCTCTGGGTGGCGGAACTCAAAGTCGGTTGTTGCGAGAACTCGTTGCGCCAACTGGCGCCCCATCACGACCTCCCGCAGACAACAGCCTAAAAGTGTTGCGCATTCGTCGTCGGTCCGTCCTTCGAGTACCGACATGACGAACACAAAGCGTTCGAAGCACCCGAGAGAGGTGATTGCTGCAAAGGGCTTGTTCTGGTTAGATGGCGAGCACTGGTTGAAAGTGGCTGATGATTGGTAAACCATGCCAAAAGGAGTTGGCCGAATCATCCGGATTGCATGCCTGAAGATCGCGATGCGAGCCGAGACACTGGCCCAATCCAGGAAGTCTCGAAATCCCTCAACGCTATCCCCCAACACTGCGATCAGGCACTGTTCCGCTTGCGTTCGATCAGGAATGAGAAGATAGGAGAGAAGGTAAAGGCTGTGCATCTCTTCTGTGAAGAACTCACAGGCATCCTTAGCCGTCACGTATCGTGGAACCCAGCCATCAACGGAGTGCATTTCAATCGTTGTGTTCATGTCCCTTCTCCTTTTCGCAGCGGTTCTCAACTGCTGGTAGGTGCAAAATCGGCGAAATTGAGCAAATCAATGCTCGGCAAGCACAGCTAAGCTGCTCGACGCAGCCTGTGCTTAGCAGCACGATCGACTAACGCCTCGTCTCCGAGCGGGTCGGCTTGACTGAATAGCACGAGGACCTCACTGGTCGTCTCCTCAATGCGGCTATAGGGCCGATGAAATTTACGGGTTGCGTTGGCGGCAAGCCGGGTGAGCAGATAGCGGTTCGCGACATACTTCATAGCGCGAAAAACTAGTTCAGAACGCATTGTGTCCTCCAAGAAACCACCTGACATACCGTCTTGGTGCAATTGAGGTGCCACACATCGCACGTGCTGGCAAATACCGGAAGTCGCACATTTGGAACCAACCTTAAAGACGGATGAACGTTCGCGTCCTGCCCTGCCAACCCGGAACTGTCGATTGTTGGACACGTGCCATTTTGTCGACACACTCGCAAGTTACGGAACGCGACGGCTGAACCATGTGCTTTGTGCGCAGGCCCGTCTGTTTGGACAGGATGTATGCAACATCCAGACAAACGACTCGCTGTGTTTCAGTGTGGCTCTAAAAGTGCAATCAACCACGATTAAGACCGACACTGATCGGGCGGCAAGCTAGTGACATCCACAAGTGACGTTCGACGAGCAATCGAGTAGTCACGTCCAGGGTATCCGCAACCGCCGCAGGAGTTACTTATGCCGACACAAAACGAGCTCCCGCTACTGCACAGCAACAAATACAGCGCGGATCTGGCTTGTGGGCATTGTGATGGAGTGATTCGTCACGAGCCCTGGTGCATCACACAGAACGCCAGCGTTCGATATGCATACCAAGTCATCACTGACCCCACCCACCTGAGTCTTGCAGACCACCTCATCCTGCACGCTTTGGGTGTGACTTGGACGGCGCAGAAAATTCGACTCAAGCCGCGATAGGAACCAGACTGCAAGAGGGACGACCCTACGGAGCTGCAGTCTCGAGCGCATCCCGATCGTTGTGTTGTCGCTGATGAGCGGAGACGGGATGCCGTCGACGAAGATGGCGGCAAGAACCTCCTCCACAAACCGGCAACGGGCTGGCGCACCGCTTTGGAAAGGTACCCGAGGGGCCGTCCAGCGCAGCGGCTTGATTATGCCGATGAACACCACGGGACGGCGCGGCATCGCGCACAACAAATGTAGCGGGGCACACTTGTGAACGACCTTGAGGTCACAGCTCGCCGTGGTGGAGTGAGGTCCTCGCTTTTGTTAGTAACTCGCGTCCGCCATGGAGACACGACCTCTTTCGAGGATCGAGCGAACCGTATGCCGTGCCCGGAGGAGACGAGACTTGGCGGCAGACACTGTGATTCCGAGCGTCTCGGCAGACTCTTGCAGTGACTGTTCCTGGGCATGGTAGAGCTCTATGACGCTTCGATAACTCGCGGGAAGCCGCTTGACGGCACGTGACAGCACGTCAATTGTCTGGCGCTTTGCATATGCCTGTTCCGCATCCGGATATGGATCGGGAAATTCCCAGACCCCCCATGTCTCATCGTCCTCTCCGGTTTGATCGAACGACACCTCGGAATGCGATCGCCTCTTTCGCAGCAGCATCAGAGCCGAATTGATCGCGATCTTGGTCAGCCATGTTGAGAAAGCGCAAGAACCGCGAAATTCACTCAGATGAGCGTAAGCCTTGAACAAGGCTTCTTGCACGACGTCCTCTGTGTCTTCGCGATTTCGTAGGATCCTGTACACCCTCTTGTGCACCGAAACTGCGTATCGAGCGCTCAATTCGCCAAACGCTCGCCCGTCCGAGGATCTTGCCGCCGCGAGTAACTGTTCCTCAGGTGCGTGCCTATAGTCGATCATTGGAGCGTTCAGCGTGTTCGTACCAACCAGATGTGGCTGCTCCGTTGCAGCAGTTTCACCGGCAGTGATCCTATCGTCCGCTTGAGTTTTTCGACTCGATCTACCGCAGCGCCTTTCGGAGATCACCATCTGCTCCAAAGCGAAGGAGGGTTGTATGCGATGATCTCGCGGCCAGGTGCCATTCAAAGCGCACTGATCGGCGGCGGTACCTGACAGCGGACGGATATTTTGCGACTTTGTCGCAGGGTGTGCCTGTTCCATGTTGCGACTTCCTTCGCGGGTGTAGTGGCGATGCTTCCAACGCCACCCTCATGTTTAGCAACTTGCTTGCCAAACGCATTTGCCGCTAAGTTGGCCGAAACAAGAGGGCTTGACCGGACTTGTATGTCGAAATATTGACGGTGTCGATCAATTCTCGACACTCGTCCCAGCTGTCTGAACTGCCAGTAATATTGCTATAACCACACACCTCCGCCAAACTTGAGACTGACGGAAGTGATCTGTTGGAAAAAGCCATCGCGCAGCTGAGCGGAGTTGCGCCTCTGCTCGAGCGCCATCGACGGCGTCCTGCGCGTCGGTGCCTCGAAAATGATTAACTAAAGGATAGGAGCGCGATCCTGTCGATCCGCTCCACGGAGGAATCGCAATGTCGGAAGTACCGGGTGTACCGCTAACGCTTGAGGGTTCGTGCGTTCTGCACCAGATGTTTCACTTCGATTGGAACGCATGGAAGGACGCCAGTTCCGAGCAACGTCAGCGCATCACCACAGAAGCAGCTGCCCTCTTTGGCCGATGGGAGGAGGGTTCAAAAGAGGAGCACCCGAATCAGTCCGCTGTTTTCTCTCAGCTTGGACACAAGG
>Ga0210391_10001970_pt1 | contig 18198 bp, 18 predicted proteins | sample IncBWC12OmetaG_FD_160573 | JGI IMG/M metagenome (GOLD analysis project Ga0210391, IMG submission 160573) | Forest soil microbial communities from Barre Woods Harvard Forest LTER site, Petersham, Massachusetts, United States - Inc-BW-C-12-O ... | reverse complement strand
GAAGGCACATTGGCCGCCCCCCGCCAAGCCGGCCCTGTCGGTGCCTTCGGCAAAACAGGCCGTAAACATGAGTCACCCGGAGGATTTCGCATCCCCGCCTGGAATCCAGCATCTCTACGCTGGTACGCTCTCCTCAGACACCTTATGAAGATTGGCATCACCTGTTATCCCACCTACGGCGGCAGCGGAGTCGTCGCCACCGAACTCGGCATCGAGCTGGCCGCGGCCGGGCATCAGGTGCATTTCATCGCCTATTCCCAGCCCTTTCGCCTCCGCGGACGCGAACAGGAGATCGCCTTTCACGAGGTCGCCGTCTCCAACTACCCCCTCTTCGAATACCCTCCCTACGATCTGGCCCTCGCCACGCGCATGGCGGAAGTCGCCGCCTACTACGAGCTCGACATCCTCCACGTCCACTACGCCATTCCCCACTCCATCTCCGCCTACCTCGCGCGCGAAATGCTCAAGCGCCAGAATCACCGCCTGCCCTTCATCACCACGCTCCACGGAACCGACATCACCCTCGTCGGCCTCGACCATTCCTACCTGCCCATTACCCGCTTCGGTATCGATCAAAGCGACGGCGTCACCGCCATCTCCAATTACCTGCGCGAAACCACCATCCAGGAATTCCATCCCGACCGCACCATTGAAGTCATCCCCAACTTCGTCAACTGCGATGTCTACACTCCCCTCAGCGAAGCCGATCGCGCCGCCGGCCGCGCCCGCTATGCCGAGCCCGGCGAGAAAATCCTCGTCCACCTCTCCAATTTCCGCCCCGTCAAACGCACCGCCGACGTCGTCCGCATCTTCTCTCGCGTCGCTCGCGAAATTCCCGCGCGGCTGCTCATGATCGGCGACGGCCCCGACCGCTCTGCCTGCGAGTGGATGGCCCACCGCAAAGGCATCCACGACCGCATTCACTTCCTCGGCAAACAAGGCAGCGTCTCTGAAATCCTTCCCCTCGCCGACCTGCTCGTGCTTCCCAGCGAACTCGAATCCTTCGGCCTCGCGGCCCTTGAAGGCATGGCCTGCCGCGTTCCTCCCATCGCCACGCGCGTCGGCGGCCTGCCTGAGCTCATCGACGACGGCGTCAACGGCCGCCTCTTTCCCGTCGGCGACGTCGACGGTATGGCCGGAGCCGCGGTCGAACTCTTCCGCGACCCCGTCCGCCTGGAGGCGATGGCCGAAGCCGCTCGCCTCACCGCCCGTACCCGCTACTGCGCTTCGAAAATCCTGCCTCTCTACGAACGCTTCTACGAACGCATCCTCAACGGGCCGGATCCCGCCTAGTGAATCATGTTGATCGTTTCCTGAGAGATGGTGTCGAACGTGGTGATGGCCTTGGAACTGGCCTCAAACGCCTGCTGCGCCACAATCAAATTCGCGAACTGCGTTGAGATGTCCACATTCGATCCCTCCAGCGCCTCATCCTCCACCGTCCCCACCCCCGCCGCTCCCGCCACTCCCACGGTCGCCGCCCCCGAGCCAAGCGTCGTCTCGTAATTGTTCCCGGCCATGATCTTCATGCCCTGCTCGTTCGTGACGTTCGCCAGCGCTACCTGCCCTACCGGCGTCGTTTGCCCGTTGCTGAATTCAGCCGAAACCAGACCATCCGACCCGATCGAAAACCCGCTGTATTCGCCGCTCGCAAATCCGTTCTGCGTGATTCCTGACACCGCGGAGGTCGAAGCCACCTGGGTGATCGTCGGCTTGTTGTTCGCCCCATACAAATCCCAGGTTATGTTCAGATCGTTGGCCTTGTCGCTCAAGCCCGTCAAGGTGATGCCGGCCACATTCGCCGCCGGCGTCGTCAAATTTCCGTTGGCATCGAACTGCAGCGTCCCCGTCAGATTCGCTCCGCCGGTCGCGTCTCCCGCCGGCAGCGCGATTGAGTAGCCCCATGCCCCACCGCCATTATTCGTAAAATCGATGGTAGCCACGTGGCTCACGCCCAGCGAATCGTACAACGTGATTTGCGCCGGAACGATCGTGCCCTCTGGGGACGCCGAGTTTAGATTCGCCGTCAGTCCCAGCGTGCTCGTGGCCTGGGGCTGTTCTACCGCTCCAATCGGGATCTGAATCGCCGTCAGCGGAGAATTTGTGTTCACCGCCCCTCCGGCCACCGGGTAGCCCATCACCTGCTGCCCATCCTGCGTCGTCAGCGCACCCGTCGAGCTCAGCGTGAAATCGCCATCGCGCGTGTATTCCGTCTGTCCGCCGTTCTGAATGACGAAAAATCCGTTGCCGTCCAATGCCACATCTGTGGAATTGCTTGTATCGCTAATGCTTCCCTGCGAAAAATGCGTGCCCGCGCCCACCTGCAGCGGATTCCCCGCCCCGCTGCTCCCGATCTGCTGGTAAAACAAATCGCTGAACGTTACGCTCTGACTCTTGAACGACGTCGTGTTCATGTTGGATAAGTTGTTCGCGATAGTGTTCAGGGCCGTCGACGATGCCTCCAGCCCGGTCAGCGGAATCGAAAATGATGACATACTTCCTCCCTAAAATATCCGCGCGCGTTAACGCGCCGGGTTAGAAACATTGGTATACGCGTGATGATGCGCGCGACTTTTCAGTGATTCGAGCGCGGAACTCATTGGGCTGGCTGCCCCATTCGGCGCCAAAGTCTGCGCCGCCGCGCTCATCCCCCGCGCCAACCGCGAACCGGCCGGACCGGTATCCGTAGCGCTCAGATTTCCCAGCGCTGTATTCGCTACCGCAGTCGGCGCAGAGCCCGCCGCACCCGTGAACGCCGTGCCGGCAGCGGGCGTTGCGCTGGTTGGCGCCTGTCCCGCTCCCACCACCCTGCCCGTGGCCTCGGAATCCGATGCGCTTCCCAATCCGCTTAAATCCTGGTTGATCGAGACCAGTTGCTCCAGGCTGTTCACCTGCACCAGCTGGTTCACGTATTCATTCGGATCCGTGTCTGCCGTCGGATCCTGATTCTTCATCTCCGATACCAGCAGTTGCAGAAAATCATTCGCGGTAATCGTTGCCGAATCGGAATCGCTCGACGTCGTCGATCCCGTATCCGCAGGCTGCGCCGCAGCAAACGGCGAAGCGCTCATAGGGTTGGCAAAAATCTGCATAAACTTCCTCTCTTCGAATCCACGCGCACTAAACACGCACGTTGATGTACGACAAACTTTCTCCGTCTCCCGCGAACATCGCTGCAAGTGAACCCTGCTCCAGTTTTGCGGAATTTCCCGCCCGTGCGCTGCCAGCCTGTGCGCTCCCGCCCTGCGCATTTCCGGCCTGCGCGTTCCCCGCCTGCCCTCCGCTCGATCCCTCACGATCCCCCGGCGACAATAGTTCCGAGGAAAGCTGATCTACCCTCACCTGCTGCCCTGCCAGATATTCCCGCACCTCCGGCAAACGCGCGTTGAGCGTCGCCTGCGTCTCAATCGACGCCGCCGTCAGCACCGCCGACACCTGCCCTCCCGCCGCATGCGTGCGAATCTCCACCCACCCCAACCCCGCATCGCGCACTCCCACCGCCAAACGCTGCGGCGAGCTTTCCGTCACTAACGGCGGCGCTGCAGAATCCATCCGCGCAAAATTTCCGCCAGCCGTCGCGTGCGTCGCACCCACACCAATATTCGTTCCCGCATTCGCAATCACCGGTTGTGCAATCGCACCCGTATTCGCGCCATGCAGCAGCGAATTGCCCGCGCCAAATTCAACGGGATTTGCCGTCACCAACCCCGCCACCGAAACCGCTTTCCCCGCAAGCATCACCGCATACGCCCCGCCGGCATCTCCGTGTGCGCCAATACTCTCGAGGGCAGCTCTCTTAGTGATCGCTCCTGCCGTGCTCACTCCCGTCTCTCTAACCGTCCTAGCGCCTCGTCCCATCGCTCCCGGCTCCGTGATCGATTGCTCTCCGCCATTCACGCTGGCCACCGACTTCGGCAAGCTTTTTGCTTCCGCTACGTGCCCTTCAACAGGCTGCAAATCTCTCGCCAACGCGGGTGTAGCTGCCACCTGCGCCGAGGTCGCGGATCGCGTCGCACCCGATCCGGCCGGGGCTCCCGATGATTCTGGGTTCGCTTCCTTGTCAGTCGCAGCAACAGCCTCTCCGTCACGCGCAGAAACCACACGCGCCGTCTCAGCAGGTGATGCCGCTGCATGGCCAACCGGTATAGCTCGGCTCGTCGTCACTGGGTTAGGCTCGACCACCGTCGTCGCAGCAACCGGCCACCTCGTGATCGCGGCCTCCGCTGGTTTGCTCAAATTGCTGACGCCTGCGTGCTGTTTCGTCGGCGCCCGGTTCACGATTGCCTTCGCTTCCCGGCGTTGCGCAACCGTAATGCCCGCATTTACCCGCGGCGCCGCCAATGACGCGCGCACCCCCGACCCGGAGCCAGGCGTCGATCCAACAAGCGCCGCCCCGCCGATCATCGCACCCGTCGCAGCATTCGCTACTTCCGCCTTTGCGGAAAACGGACAGAATGCCGGAAGCCCAATTCCATCCCGCAACTTTCCTCCCTCTTCGCCCGCCGTCGCCGTCTCAACATCCAATTTCTCAGCGCCCACACCATCCCGGACGTCACCCACCACCGAGATCTGCGCACGCGCCCTAGTCATCGCCCCCGACTGCAGCATCAGCTCGCTGAAACTGGGTATCGTGCTGATGCTCAGCATCGCCCCAAACTCCGGCATTGCCCCAACCCCTGACATCGCGCTCGACCCACTCCGCCCTGCACTCGCCGCGCCACGCATCCCTGCGCTTCCCTCTGCCGACCCCATCATCCGCGCAATCGTTTCCAGATTTGCTGAGCCGTTGGCTGTCACGTTCACTGGAAGCTCCTCTGTCCAGCTTCGCTGCAGTTCACGCTCCTGCACGGATTGAATAATCTTGGAGGACTCTCACTTTTTCCTGCGCCTCTGCCGCACACCTCGTCCGCTCTGGAACCAGTCGTCCACCTGCTTCTGCTCCCACCGCGTTCGCTCTTTCTCCTCGGCCCGCACATCGTCCTCCACCAGCATCTCTATCTGCCGTCGATCCAGCCGGCGCGCGAAGAATTCCGCCTGCGCCGCCTCCACCGCCGGTTTCCGCGCATCCGCCTGCCCCGCCAGCTTGTCCCGTTTCCACGCGTGAATGTCCGCGTCCGCAATTCCCATCAGCCACGGCGTCGTCACGCTCGCCGCCCGCGATCCCAGCACCTCGAACGCCTCGCCGCGCAGCGCCATAGCACGATACCGCTGCCGTTCTGCGCCACCTTCCAGTGCCCGCATTTCCGCTGTCTTCTTTTCCAAATCGAAATGCGCCAGGTCTTCCAGCAGCCCGCGAATCCGCAGCACCCGGTCCAGCTTGTGCTTCACGCCGGCCCGCCCGCTTCAATCGCCGCCGCCAGCCGCATCACCTGTGCCCGCGCATCCGCAAAGGTCTCGCGCTCCCCCGACCGTTGCGCTAAGAATTGCCGGATCGCCGGACGAAACCTAATCGCCCTGTCCAGCGCTTCATCCGTTCCTGCCTTGTATGCCCCAATGCGCACTAAATCCTCTGACCGCGCCCACGTCGACAGCATCCGCCGCACCGTTGCCGCGGCCTGCGCATGCTCTTCCGTCACAATCGCCGGCATCAGCCGGCTGATCGACTCCATCACGTCAATCGGCGGGTACCATCCATCCGCCGCCAGCGCCCGCGACAACACAATGTGCCCGTCCAAAAAAGATCGCACCGCGTCCACCAGAGGATCCTGCAAATCGTCGCCCTCCATCAGCACCGTGTAAAACGCGGTAATGCTCCCCACGCGAAAATTTCCTGCCCGCTCCGCCAAACGCGCCAATCTGCTGAACACCGACGGCGTATACCCCCGCGTCGTCGGCGGCTCTCCCGCCGCCAGTCCCACCTCGCGCGCCGCCATCGCAAACCGTGTCAATGAATCCAGCACCAGCAGCACATGTTTCCCGGTGCTCGCAAAATATTCGGCCACGCTCGTCGCTGCCAGCGCCGCGCGCATTCGCAGCAGCGGGGACTGGTCCGACGTCGACACCAGCACCACCGCGCGCTTCCGGCCCTCGACGCCCAGACTCTCATTTAGGAATTCCCCTACCTCGCGCCCGCGCTCTCCCACCAGCCCCACCACAATCATCTCGGCGTCGCTGTTGCGCGTCATCATCCCAATCAGCGTGCTCTTCCCCACGCCCGACCCGCCAAAGATCCCCACCCTCTGCCCGCGCCCCACCGTCAGCACGCCGTCAATCGCGCGAATGCCCGTGCCCAGCGCCTCGCGAATCGGCTCACGCTCCAGTGGCGCCGGCGCGGCTCGATCCAGAGGCACCGTGGTGTGCACCTGCGGCAATCGCCCCCCATCCAGCGCCTGCCCCATCGCGTTCAACACCCGCCCAATCAGCCCCTCGCCCACTTCAATCCGCGGCATTACCCCCAGCGCCGACACCGCATCCCCATATCGAATCCCATCCGCCGCATCCAGCGTCATCGACAACACCCCTGTACCGCGAATTCCAATCACCTCCGCCGGGTGCGCTCCGCCCGCAGCATCGTGAATCTCGCAGCACTCACCCACCGAGCATGGAGGCCCCTGCGACTCAATCGTCTGCCCCGTTGCTTCCACCACGCGCCCGCGCCAGCGCAGCGACGGTCGCTGCCGCAGCCGTGAAAAATATGTGCCCAGCAGATCCACTCAACCCTGCATTTCCCGAGCCGCGTCCTGCGGCTCCTGCGCCTTCGTCTCCCGCCGCGCGTCCAGCAAATCGAAAAAGCCGCGCTCGATCTCGGCAATCTGCGCGCGCACACCCAAATCCACGCTGCCCAGATCCGCCTCCAGCACCGCTTCCGCCTCCTGCATCTCGGCATCGCCTACCACTTCCGGACGCAGCGGCAATCCGGGCATCAGCCGCAGCATCTCCGCCCACATCGCAGCCTGCGCAGCCGGAACGTGCAGCCGCACCACCGTCGTCTCCGCCAATTGCCCCAGCGCTACCCTCACCGCTCCCGTCAGCAGCAGCGGATCCATCTGCGCCTCGCGATGCAGAATGCGCTCTGCAATCGCCAGCGCCAGCCGCACCGCCTCGTGCTCGACGCGCGCCAGATACTCATCCCGCTGATTGCGAAATTCCACGAGCGCCGACCCCAGCTCCGCCGCTCGATCCCTGCGCCACGCTTCCTGCTCCCCGGCCGCCAATTCTTTTGCTTTGTCCTGGCCTTCGCGGCGAACCGCATCCATCTGCCGCGCAAATTGCTTTTCCCGCTCAGCGAGTGTCGCCTGCAATTCCCGCACGCGCGTTATCAGGTTGGCGGGCGATTCGCAGTCCATCGAGCCCGGCGAAGCCCCAGCAAGCATCGGATACTGCATCGGCCGCACATCGTTTTCCGCGTTTGCCAGCATCGCTCACCGCTCCTAAGTCGGGAATTCACACTACGAAATCGTCGCCCTGCTCCAGTTTCAGAATCACTTTGCCCTCAGCCTCCAGATTGCGCGCCAACCCCAGAATCTCGTGTTGCGCTCCCGCCACTTCCCGCGCCCGCACCGGCCCCATCACTTCCATGTCTTCTTTCAGCATGTCCGCCGCGCGCGTCGACATCGCGGAAAACACGTGCGCGCGCAAATCCTCATGCGCTCCCCGCAGCGCCAGCGCCAGCTGCCGCTTATCCGCCGCCGCCACAATCTCGCGCATGCTGGCCGGCGGTATCGTCACCAAATCCTCAAACGTGAACATCAAGTTGCGAATGCTCAGAGCCGTCGCCACATCCGCCGCCTCAATCTCGTCCAGAATCTTTTTGGTCTGCTCCGTCTGCATCCGGTTCAGCAGATCCGCAACCGCCTTAAACCCCGCATACGACCGCCTTCCCGTATCACCCATGTTTTCGAGACGCCGGTGCAGAATCATCGCTACCCGCTGTGCCATCTCCGGCGAAAACTGCCGCATCGCGGCCAGCCGCCGGATCGCATCCACCCGCCGCTCCTCGCTGAGACTGTCGATCACGATCGAACCCTTGCGCGGATCGAGATGGGCGAGCACAATCGCGACCGTCTGCCCATGCTCGCTCTCCAAAAACTTTCCCAGCTGCTGCGGATCGACCCGCTGGAGCATCGAAAGATCGCTCTGGCTCGCTTCCTGCGCGCGCCGTACCTGGGTCAGCATATCCTCTGCGCGCTGCTTGCCGAAGGTATCCATCAGCAGCTTCGTCGCGTAATCAATCCCGCCGTGGACCATGTAATGCTGCGTGTCCAGCAACCCGGCAAACTCTTCCACCACTTCCAGCGACAAATCCGGCGGAATATTCCGCAAATCCGCGATCTCCTCGGTCAGCCGCTGAACATCCGGCTCCGACAGATTCTGCAGAATCTTTTTTCCCAGCTCGTCCCCAACCGCTACCAGGAAAACCGCAGCCTTGCGCACACCGCTCAGCGGCTGCCCGCTCTCGGCTCCCGGCAACGAACGTAGAGTTTCCGCAGGCATCGACTACTCCGAACGAATCCAGCTCTCCAGCAGGCGCGTGCTCTGTGCCGGTTCGCGCTTCACATGTTCGGCTACGGTCTCAAAGATGGTCTGCGCATGCAGCTTCTTCTCCTCCGCCTCATGCTGTTCGGGCGAGAGAGTGCGAGGCGCCGGCTCCGCGGCTAAACGCGCCGCAGCCGTAGCCGGAGCAGCCGCGCGCGCCCGCGCCGGTCCTGCCGCTAACGCACGCAGCGCAGGTCGAGCCACAAAGAAAAAGAACACCAGCATCGCCATCAAAATCGTCCCGTAGCGAATCAGCGACGGCGACTGGCTCGCCATCCCCAGCACACGTTCGGCCATCGGCGCCTGCGGCAGCCCGCCGTTGCCGTCGAACGCCATCTCTTCCACGCTCACCTGATCGCCGCGCGCAGCGTCGAACCCAATCGCCGATTCCGCCAGATCGGTCAGCCGCTTAATCTCATCCGGCGATCGCGGTTCCCAGCTCACCAGCGTCCCTTTAACCGTCCGCCGGTCGTTGATCAGCACGGCCGCCGTCAATCTCCGCACCCGCCCCGCCGCCTCCACCGTATGCCGTACCTTTTTCGAGACGCCATATGTGTCGCTCTCCTGCTTCATGCTTTGCGCCGTGTCGTTGTCCGGCGGATAGAGCGGCGGCTTCCCGGTCGGCGCATTGCTCGCCGTGCCCGGAATCCCCGAGGCCGCAGGCTTCCCCGACGTCTGATCCGTGCGCTGCATCGACAGCGTTACCGCCTGCGCCGGATCGTAGGTCTCATCCACCTCATCCGCGGCCACCGGATCGTAGTCCACGTTCACCGACGCGCGGACATTTCCTGATCCCGCCACCGGTTCCAGCGTCTCCATCAGCTTCGCCGCCAGTTCCTGCTCATGCGCCGCCAGAGCCGCGTCACCCGTGCGCTTTCCCAGCAGCGCGCCGCCTTCCGCATCCACCAGCACCACGTTTTCCGGACGCAGATCGTCGACCGCGCTCGCCACCAGATTCGTTATCCCCTCAGCCTCGTCTCCGGACAGCGTCCGCTGCCGCAGCCTCAGCACCACGGACGCTTTCGCGTCGCGCTCCTCTGTCGCAAAAAGCGAATCGTGCGGCAGCACCAGATGCACTCGCGCTGACTGCACCGACGCCAGCGTTCCAATCGTGTGCTCCAGCTCTCCTTCGAGCGCCCTCTGGTAATTCACCTTCTCGTCGAACTCCGACCCCATCCAGTTCGGCTTGTCGAACAACTCAAACCCCATTCGACCGCTCTTCGGGCCGCCCTTCGCCGTCGTCGCCAGCCGCGCCTTGTCCAGATTCTCTGCCGGGACCCGCAGCGACGATCCATCCGGCCCCACATCAAAAGGAATCCCCGCCGTCGTCAGCTCCGTCATCATCTGCCGCGTGTCATCAGGATCGAGTCCCGCATACAGCGTCCGCCAGTCCGTCCGCGTTGCATACCACATCAATCCCACAAAGCAGCCCACCAGCAGCGCCACCGACGCCACCAGCCGCGTCCTCCGCGTACTGTCCAGCTTCTGAAACCGCGCGACGACCTCCGTGGCCATCGCTCCCGCGCGCTGTTGCACGGTCAGTGCGGTCTGCGCTTTGTCTTTATCCGCCATGCGCCTGTCTCTTCAAATCAGAACTGCATACCCATTACCTGCTGATACGCCGCCACTGCTTTGTTGCGCACCGCCAGCGTCAGCTCAAAGGCCATGTCCGCCTTCTGCGTCGCGATCATCGCGTCGTGAATGTCGACGCCGTCCCCAGCCAGCATCCCCATCGCCGCGCTCGACGCCTGCTGCTGCAAATCGTTCACGCCTGTCACCGCGCTCTTCAGCAAGTCGCCAAACGGGCCGCCCGCTGCCGTCGACGTTCCCTTCAGAATGGCCGGTGCCATTTCACCCGTCGCCAGCGCGGTGGCTGCGTTCAATGTCGTATTCATGCCTGGGATCTGCATACGGCCTACCTCCTGCTCACGCGATCTGTACGTCGAATTCGTTACTTCAAAATGTCCAGCGACGCCGCAACCATGCCCTTTTCCGCCTGTACCGCCGAGCTGTTTAGCCCATACGCGCGCGTCGCGCCCATCAAATCCACCATCTCCGTCAGCGGATTGATGTCTGGGTACGACACGAACCCATCCTTGTCCGCATCCGGATGTCCCGGATCGAACCGCCGCAGCGAGCCTCCCTGATCCGCGACCACCGCTGAAACCCGCACCCCGCCAATCTGCGCATCCGCCGATGCTGCCTGGCCCATCAACTGGCTGGCAAAACTTTGCTGCGGCGCCTCCGACGTGAACACCACATGCTGCCGCTGATACGGCCCGCCTGCCGCCGTGCGCGTCGTCTCCGCGTTGGCCATGTTCGCCGCAACTACCTCCGCGCGAATCCTCTCCGCCTGCAACGCCGACCCGCTCACTTCCATCACGCCGAACAGATTCATGGATTCCCTCCTTCCGCGCCTCAGCCGTCCCGTCACTTGTCTTCGTGAATCGCGTCCAACACCCGCGTGAATTCGTGCTTTAGCAACTCCACCCCGGTGCGAAACTGCAGTTGCGCCTCCGCCATCTTCATTCCTTCGCGATCCATCGACACGTTATTGCCGTCCGGCCGCTCCAGCAGCCCACCCACCGAGCCCACCCGCACATCACCTGATTCCGAAACCGCACCTAACAATCCATCCGCGCCAGCATCGCCGTCGCTCCCATTCGCCCCGCTCAGCGCCTTCATCGATCGCCGCATCTCCGACGCAAAATCGAATCCCTCCGTCCGGTAGCCCGGCGTATCGATGTTCGCCATGTTCTGTGCCGTGAGTTTTAGCTGGAGCGATGAGAGATCCAGATACTTGCCCAGCGCCTCCGCCATCGGTGTCTCAATCTGCACGCCAGCGCCTCGTGGAAATCCTTCCGCAACATCCCTTGCAGGAAACTGTCCTTTCGCCTCCCGGCCAGGTTAGAGAAGTCTCATACCGCATCGTCGAATTCGATCTCTTCCAGATCGATCACCGGCCGATCTTCGGCTAGAATCCATGCCCGCTCCAGCACATGCTCCAACTCGCGCACGTTGCCCGGCCATGCATGCGCCGTCAGGCTCGCCACCGCCGCCGCCGTAATCCGTTTTGCCGGGCTATCCTTCGCCAGCCGCGTCAGAAAATGATCCGTCAGCGCCTCAATATCTTCCGTGCGCCCGCTCAACGCCGGTGTGCGAATGCGAAAAACCGAGAGCCGGTAGTAAAGGTCCGCGCGAAACGTCCCTTCTTCCGTCATCTTTCCCAGTGGCCGATGCGTTGCCGCTACAATCCGCACGTCCGCGCAAACCGGCTCGTTCTCCCCCACCCGCACAAATTTTCCCGTTTCCAGAAACCGCAGCAGCTTCGCCTGCAGCGCCAGCGGCATCTCGCCAATCTCATCCAGAAACAGCGTTCCACCATGCGCCGCCTCAATCCGCCCAACCCTCCCCTGCACCGCTCCCGTGAAAGCGCCGCGCGAATGTCCAAACAACTCCGCTTCGAACAGCGACTCCGGAATCGCCGCGCAGTTCAGCGGCACCAGCCGGTGTGCAGCCCTGTTGCTCAACCTATGCAGCGCACGCGCTACCAACTCTTTCCCGCTCCCCGTCGGCCCTTTGATCAGCACCGGAGTCGATCGGGACGCCACCAGTCGAATCCTGCGGCTCACTTCGAGCATCGACGGATGCGACCCAACAATCTCCGGCAAACGGCACCCAAGGCTCACCGCCGCAGACGAAGCCGCCTGCGCCGCCACCGCCGGCGACGATAGCCACGGCAAGGCGGGCTCCGTCGCGGCCCTTGCCACGTCATTCCCAACCGGACTCGCGCAGCGCGCCTTCTCCCGGACCGGCGCGTCCAGAATCTCCGCCTCCGTCGGCGCGGAATCCCAAATCGCCCCGTCCGTCGCGCGCGCAGCTTCCCCATCCACCGCCTGCGCCCGACGCAACGCGTGCAGCACCTCGTTCCGCCGCGGACTTCGCGCCGTCGCCCCCGGCATGAACGAAGCATCCGCCATCACCAAATCCACGCCCGGATGCAGCCGCTCGAATTCCGCCACAAATTCGCGTATCTCCAGATCCGGCAGCCACGAATCCAGCACCACCGTCTCTGCCGGCGACGCGTCCAGGCACGCCAGCGTCTCCGCGCCCCCCGCCGCTTCCCGCACCTGCCAGCGCAATTCGCTCAGCGCGTCACGAACCCTGCGGCGAAAGGAAAGATCCGCGCTCGCCAAAATGGCTGTTCGCGGTACGGTCGAGGGTCTCTGCTGTGCAAGGGCTGCCATGGTCTCAACTCCTCTTCAATGAGTCTTTCTTCCGCTAGCGTAACTTCAAACGGCCTGGCCGATGCGGTATCCCATCCCACGCACCGTGCGGATAATCGGCGGCGTCTCGGTCTTTCCTCCTGCTCCTTCGGCGGTGCCCGCGACCTCTTCCGGTGGCAGGTTGTCGCGTAGTTTCCGCCGCAGATAGTTCACGTACACATCCACAACGTTCGTGCCCGCGTCCGGGCTCATGTTCCACACGCTCTCCAGCAGAGTCGCGCGCGACACCGGATGTCCCCGATGCAGCATCAGGTACTCCAGCAGCGCGAATTCCTTATTCGTCAGCTCCACCGTCTCGCCATTCCGCGTCACCAAATGCTCCACGCGATTCATTTCCAGATCCCCATGGCGCAGCACCAGCCCCGGCGAACGCCGCCTGGCCAGCGCCTTGCACCGCGCCCGCAGCTCGGCAAACGAGAATGGCTTCTGCATAAAATCGTCTGCGCCCATCTCCAGACACCGCAGCCGTGTCTCTGGCTCCTGCCGCGCCGTCAGGATGAGAATTGGCACATCCTCCGTCAGCGAGCGCATAAACTCCAGCACTTCCGTCCCGTCGTGCTCCGGCAAATTCAGATCCAGCACCGCCATCTCGGGCATATCGCGTTGCGCCGCATCCATCGCCATCTGGCCGTCGGTGGTCAGCGTTACCTCATGCCCGTCCTGTTCCAACCCCCGCGCCAGAAAAGCCCCGAGCGCCCGATCGTCATCCGCTATCAGCATGCGCATTGGTTTGTTCTCCCTCACCCACCATCACCCCCCAGGTCTGCGAGCACTAGCACCAGGATGAGAAAAATCCAATGAGGAATTTCAAAACTGGAGCGACTGCGCGAGGGTGCCAAAGTGGGAAACAACCCCACCCCAAAATTTAAAAGGCAATTCGCTTTTTATTCGCTATAATGACCCGCATGGCGATTACACGGCGGCAGAAAGAAGTGCTCGACTTCATTTCCGGCTTCGTTCAGCGCAACGGCTATTCACCCTCGTTTGAGGAAATCGCCCGCGGCCTCGACCTGCGCTCGCTCGCCACCGTCCACAAACACATCACCAACCTGCAGACCAAGGGCCTGCTCGCCCGCGCCCACAACCGCAGCCGCTCCATCGATGTCCTGCCGCCACGCGGCAAGGGCCGCCCCATCGACCGCCTGCCCCTCGCTGGCCGCATCGCCGCCGGCTATCCCGTCGAAGCGCTCGAAACCTCTGAGAGCATCTCCCTCGGCGACATCATCGGCAATCGAGAAGTCTTCGCCCTCCAGGTCCGCGGCGAATCCATGCGCGACGAGCATATCGTCGACGGCGATTACGTCCTCGTGGAGAAAACCAGTACCGCCCGCACCGGCGAAATCGTCGTCGCCCTCGTGCGCGGCTCGGAAACCACCCTCAAGCGCTACTACCCCGAAGGCTCGCTCATCCGCCTCCAGCCCGCCAATACCGAAATGGAGCCCATCTTCGTCCCCGCCGCCCAGGTCGCCATCCAGGGTCGCGTTCTCGGCATGCTCCGCAAGTATTAGTGAAATGTCATCCCTCAGGCAAGTCTAAGAACGAGTCCGCACAAACGTTGTTAGGTCGCGCAGGTCCGTCCCTACACCATCGGGAACCGCCGCCAGCTCTTCTGCCGCACTATGTGTGCGATTCACCCAGAATGTCGGATAGCCGAACCACTTTGCCCCCACCGCATCCCATCCTCCGAACGCTGCAAAGGCGATCTCTTCTCTTCTCAGCCCAAACGAGCTTGTCGCCATTGCATAGGCCCGAGAGTCGGGCTTGAATGCCCTCACCCGATCCGTACTCAAATGATCGTCAAAAATACCATCGAGGCCGGAGTCCTTTACTGCCTGATCGAGCATCGCCACGGTAAAGTTCGAGAGGAACGCCATCCGCAGACCCATGGATTTCAGCTCCTTCAACGCCGCCGGTGCATCCGGCCACGCTTTCAACTTAAGGTAACTCTGCATCAACCGGTCACTGTCCGCCTTAGTCAGATCCAGGCTCAGCGACTTGCAGGAAAACACCAGCGCCTCCTCCGTCACCTGCCAGAAGTCGGCATACTGGTGTCCCACGGTGCGCAGCCATGTGTATTCAAACTGCCGCGTCCGCCATAGCGCGCTCATCTCTTCCCCGCGTCCAGGAAAGACCCGCTCGGCTAGCACCGCAACCGGCCGCACATCGAAGACCGCGAGTCCATCGATCGCAATTGCCTTGATTTTAGGCTCGGACATCCTTGCGATTATTGGTTCTGCGGATAGCTTTGCCGTGACCGCTCCTGCTGCAACTAAACTCATGAAGCTTCTTCGATTCAATGCCGTTCTGCCTCCCGTACCCTTTGACGAACATCAACGTCACCAGGCGAGCCTCCGTTGATTCTTTCGGCCATCGTGAGCGGAACTGGACGCCTCCTGCGTCAAACGGAGTCAAACTGACCTACGAACCCTGCGGCAAGCTCTCCACCACCAGCCCAATCTGCTGCATCAGCTTCAGCGCGTTACTGGTCCGCACCACGCCCGGCTTCAGCTTGTAGTCAAAATGCAGCTTCCCATCCAGTAGCTGATCTTCGAAGTGGCAATTCTCCGCCGCCCCGCTGATCGTTTCTGCAATCTCCGTCAGGGCCAGATCGTGCGTCGTAATCAACCCCACTGCCCCCTGTGCTACCAGCGCCCGCACCAGAAACTGCGTTCCCGTCAGCCGGTCGTGCGAATTCGTTCCCGACAGCAGCTCATCCAGCAGAAATAAGACTGGCGCCGGTCCTCGCGTCAGATCGGAAATCAGCTTCAGCCTCTGAATCTCCGCATAGAACCGTGACACCCCGCCCTGCAGCGAATCCAGCACGCAAATCGAAGCGCCCACCGCCAGCGGGGACAGCCTCAGCCGCTTCGCCTGCACCGTCGCTCCGCACTGCGCCAGCACCGTGTTGATCCCCACCCCGCGCACAAACGTGCTCTTCCCCGCCATATTCGGGCCGCTGATCAACACCAGCCGCCGCTCCCCGTTCAGCCGCAAATCGTTCCGCACCGCGCGCCCCTCCGGCAGCAGCGGATGCGCCAAACTCTCCGCATCGAAATACGGCGCCTCTTCCACAAACTCCGCAAACACCGCCGCCGGATGCTCATACGCATAAGCCGACAGCGCCGACAGCGCTTCCATCTCCCCCACCACCGCCAGCCACCCGCGAATCGCCATTCCATGCCGCCGCCGCCACTTCTCCGCCGCAAATCCAACCTGCGCCAGATAAAACAGTGGCCGGTTCAAAATCCTGAAGATCATGTTTCGCCGCGACTCGAGAAAGTTCGCCACCCGTGCAAGCTTTCGAATCGCCGCCGACGGCGCAATACCCTCTGTCCGCAGCTTTGCCTGCAACTCCTGCAGCAGCGCACCTTGAAATCTCTCCTTTTCCAGAACCTCCAGCACGCTGGCCAGCACCTTCAAATCAACCGCGGCCTTTTCGGTTCCCCGGGCAAAGTCAACCAGCCCCCCGCCCAGCAGCTTGCCTATGTAGAAGTTCAGCGCCGTCACCGCTGCCAGCCCATACCAATACCCGCTCGCCATCCAGTAGAGGCCGCCAGCCAACCACACCATGGCCAGCAGCGCCATCACCGGCCGCAGCCATGACGGCCCCAGTTCGGGTACCGTCTCGCCCCACTCCGCCAGCGCGTCCGGATGCACGCCCACCCGCACGCTGTCCCCCGCCCCGAACAGCCGTTCCCTGAAATCCACGCGCTCCCGCAGGTCCGCCATCGCCGACTGCCGCGCGCGAATCACATCCAGCGGCGCCGCCTCCAACAACCACCTCGCCAGCGTCTCTTCGCCGGCCCGCGTCCGCGCCGTGCACAGCAGTTCAAACAGCGATCCCTTTCCAAAAATGTCCAAATCGCGCGCGTACGGATGAGCAGGATCCAGAAACCGGTCCCCTGTCTCACCCGTCCCCGCCCATGCATCGTTCAGCCGCGCCAGCCCGCGCTCGTAGAACTTCAGCACCCGGCTTTTGTCCAGCACCCGCCGCAGCACCCGATCATGCAAAATCCCCAACCCCACAAACACCGCCACAGGAATCAGCAGCCACAGCAGCCGTACCGGTGTCCGTATCAGCGCGATTGCCCCAAAAAACAGCACCGCCAGCATCGTCAGCTTCGCATACCCATACCGCCGATCCCAGGATTGCTCCCTGATCAGAGCCGCGCGGTTCTCCGCGAGCCGGCGCCCGTAAACATCTCCGGCCCGCACATCCAGCCCCTCACTCATGGCTCCCATGGTACGAGCTTCCCGTCCTGTCGCATCGCCATCGGCCAGCTTCCTGAATCCAAAAAGAAAAAGGCTCGGATCGCTCCGAGCCTTTCCTTGCAGTCCAATATCTCTTACGCGCGAGTCACAGCTGGCGCGGCAATCACCTTCGACACGCTGCGCGCGATCGTCTCTTTGGGCACAAAGCCCACAATCTGATCCACTACCTTGCCGCCCTTGAACAGCAGCAGCGCCGGAATCCCGCGGATCCCATACCGCATCGGTGTCGCCTGGTTGTGGTCCACATCCATCTTCGCCACTTTCAGGCGTCCGCTATACTCCGTGGCCACTTCATCCACGGTCGGCGCCAGTGCGCGGCACGGCCCGCACCAGGTAGCCCAAAAATCCACCAGGACCGGCTGCTCCGACTGCAGCACCTCCTGCTCAAAGTTACTGTCGTTAACCTCGATAATGCCCGCTGCTGCCATGATTCCTTCGTTCCCCCTGCCTTCAGTCTACCCTGCATCACTAGATGCGAAAGTGCCCTAAAAGTCGCAGAAGCAGTACCGCTGCCCCTGGCCGTATTCGTTCCCTTGCCCCAAAAGTTAAAGCGCCCGGATTCTTTTGTAGAATCACGGGCGCTGGAGCAGCCCTCCCCCAGAACTGCCACCAACGCGAACATAGGTCTTTCGTAGGCTCATGGCAAGCAATCTTCAGTCACTTTTGGTAATGGCATCAAGAAGTTACGCATGAGGTGAAATTTATATTACGAAGGTGTTATATACGAGCCCCTAATCACCCTCTGCCTGGGGATTGACCGCCCCATTCAGTTCCACTGCATGGTTACCCTAGTCGCAGACTTCCATCTCCGCCGCACCCGTTGCCAGCCCGCATACCAGCACCTCGACCTCTCCGCTCCCACCCACCGTCTCGCGCGCCAAATCCGCCGCCTCGGTCGCAGCTGTAGCTGAAACCGTCAGAAACAACACAGCCGGTCCTGCTCCGCTCAGCGCCACTCCGGCAATCCCTGCCTGCCCCGCCAGCGGCAACAACTTGGGCAGCAGCGGGCACGCCACCTCGCGATAAGGCTGGTGAACCCAATCCCGCATCGCATGCGCCAGCAAATCCGCTCGTCCCGCCGCAAACGCCGCCGTCAACAACGCCACCCGCTGCAAATTCGCCACTACATCCCGCCGCGCATACATCTCCGGCAACATCGAGCGTG
>Ga0210391_10001969_pt1 | contig 18214 bp, 12 predicted proteins | sample IncBWC12OmetaG_FD_160573 | JGI IMG/M metagenome (GOLD analysis project Ga0210391, IMG submission 160573) | Forest soil microbial communities from Barre Woods Harvard Forest LTER site, Petersham, Massachusetts, United States - Inc-BW-C-12-O ... | reverse complement strand
CGACAACAAACTCTCCGCCATCTTCCTCGGTCAAGGCACATCGCTCGCCTATTTCACCGGCATCCACTGGCAAGGGGGAGAGCGCCTTTTCGCCATGGTCCTCCCGGCCAAAGGCGACGCTTTCTATGTTTCTCCCGCCTTCGAAGAAGGCCGAGCCCGCGAGCAAATCGCGCAAGCTCCCGAGGGCGCCAAGCCTGATGTCCGCACTTGGCAGGAGGACGAAAGCCCCTACCAGCGCGTAGCCCAAGGCCTCACCGACCGCGGACTCTCCACCGGCACCATCGGCGTAGAAGAAACAGTAAAGTTTGTCTTTAGCGACAATATTCGAAAAGCCGCGTCCGGCGCCACCTTCGCAAGTGCCACCCCGGTCACCGCGGGATGCCGCATGAAAAAAAGCCGCCACGAAATCGACCTGATGCGCCTCGCAGCGAAAGTCACGCTAGCCGCTTACGAGGCCACCTATCGCTCACTGAAAGTTGGAATGACGCAGCACGACGTGGCCAACCTCGTAGAAACCGCCCACACCCAACTGGGATTCGAAGGTGGCGCCGAGGTCCAAGTCGGCGAATACTCCGCCTTCCCGCACGGCTCGGTGACTCCGCAACTCATCAAAGAAGGCACCATCGTGATGATGGATGGAGGCTGCTCCGCGGAAGGTTATCAATCGGACATCACGCGCACTTACGTGCTCGGCAAAGCCAGCGACAAGATGAATCAGGTCTTCGACATCGTCCATCGCGCCCAGCGCGCCGCGCTGGCCGCCGCCGGGCCCGGAGTGGAAGCCGGGGCCGTAGACGCCGCTGCGCGCAAGGTGATCATCGACGCAGGCTACGGCCCCGACTACAAATATTTCACCCATCGTTTAGGCCACGGCATGGGCATGGACGGCCACGAGTGGCCTTACTTAGTCCGCGGCAACCCAACCAACCTACAGCCCGAGATGACGTTCAGCGACGAACCAGGAATTTACATCCGAGGAGAATTCGGCATACGCCTCGAAGACGACATGCACATCACAGAAAAAGGAGCCGAGCTATTCACGCCGCAAAGCCCGTCGCTGGAGGACCCTTTCGGAAAAGAATAGAAGGGGTATCCCACCCATTTCAATTCTCGACCCCGCAGATAACTTACGCAGATAAAGAAGGGTCTAACACCGGGCAACCTTCGTTGCGCGCTGTCGCCAGCAAGACCTTATCAGCGCAGACGAAAGTGGGCTCCTCGCTGCCGGAGATTGAACGCGACACCGTATAGCCTGCAACTTGCACGGCATCGTACCCATTGCTGCGCTTTTTTCGACCTTTTGCGTCCAAGAGTGAAACCCGGAGCTGATGCGTCCGCGAGCAACTGGTCCCCTGCTTCGGGCAGGCTCGTTGTTGGACATATTTACATAGGCGGGACAAAGCTCTGTCAAGCAAATTCGGCGCAGCCACACTCAAAGTCGCATCTGCTTTCCCTCACTCCACCACAAACGCCCTAACCCGTCGCAACAGCGACGCGGGGGCTTCCGCATCCATCACCACCAAACCATCCTGATATTGCCGCGAATAAATGCGCCCGCCCGCCTGCAACTGCGCCAGCAGCTTCCCTTCTTTTTGCGGAATGCGCAGCCGCACCCGCCGCGGTCGATCTCCTTCGAGCAACGCATCGACACGATCAAGCAGCGCGCTCATTCCAATTCCCTTCGCGGCCGAGACGTGAATAACCTGCACCTTATCGTTCACATCGCTGTCGCGCAGCGACTCGCGTTGCTTCGGAAGCAATAAATCGATCTTATTCATGACCCGCAACCGCGGCTTTTTGTCAGCCTCCAGTTCCTTGAGCACACTCTCCACTTGTGCATCCTGCTCCGCCGAGACCGGGCTGCTCGCATCCGAAACCTGCATGATCAGCGTCGCCCGCTGCACTTCTTCGAGAGTGGCGCGGAACGCCGACACCAGCGTATGTGGAAGCTGCCGTATAAAGCCCACCGTGTCAGAGAACAGAACTTTCCTTTTCGACGGAAGTTCAACACCGCGAATCGTCGGATCAAGCGTAGCAAACATGCGCGACGACGCTACCACGTTCGCCTTGGTGAGAGCGTTGAACAGCGTTGACTTACCTGCATTCGTGTATCCGACCAGGGCTACCAGAGCCACCGGAACCGATTCCCGCCGTTGCCTCTGCTGCGCGCGGATGCGGCGCACATTTTCGATCTGCTGTTTTACATGCCGCACGCGCCGAAAAATCTTTCGCCGGTCCGTCTCCAGCTGAGTTTCGCCCGGCCCGCGTGTGCCGATGCCGCCGCCCAGCTGCGACATTTCTACGCCGCGCCCCGCCAGTCGCGGCAGCATATATTCCAGCTGGGCTAATTCCACCTGCAACTGCCCTTCACGAGTGCGCGCGTGCCGCGCGAAAATATCGAGAATTAGTTGCGTTCGATCAATCACGCGGGTGTGGACCACGCGCTCAATGTTGCGCTGTTGCGATGGCGAGAGGTCGTGATCGAAAAGAATCACATCCGCGGAAACCGAAGCCGCCGCCCCGGCAATCTCCTCCAGCTTGCCCTTGCCGATCAGCGTCGCCGGATCAGGCCGGTCCTTGCGTTGCGTGAACTCGCCGACAATCGCGGCACCCGCGCTCGTAGCCAGCGCCCGCAATTCGTCAAGCGATTCTTCCGAGCTGAAGTCCGGCGAATCCCCCGGCAAAGACAAAGACGAAGTAGAGGATAATGAAGCTGAGGTAGCAACATTCGCAGCGTGATCACGCGCTGCCTGCGCGCCCGCCGTAATGGGAAAACCCTTCTTACTCTTACCTGCGCCCATACCCGCGCGGCTGCGGCTGCGAAACTCCACCCCCACCAGGAACGCCCGTTCCCGCTGTTCCGATGGATTCACCACCGCCTTCGCTTCGTTTCGCGAACCGCCACGGCCGCTTATTCTGGAGTCATCTCGGCGCAAGCAAACTCATTTCATCCTTCCGTACCGGAAGCGGAACTCGCACTCGCCGCCTCTCCGTGCACCGGAACCGCTGGCTTTGCCTCCGAGTGACTGCTGTGCGCTCCGCGCGAAATGACGACCGTCGAAATCGCGTGCTTGAAAATGAGCTGCTCCTGGTTGCTGGTTTCAAGAACTACCGAATACTTATCGAACGATCGGATACGGCCCGTCAGCTTCACTCCGCTGACCAGATAAATCGTGATGTTGTGTCGTTCCTTTCGTGCCGTGTTGAGGAAAGAATCCTGAATGTTCTGTTGTGCCGGCTTAGCTTCCATTGCCGATCTCCTTTTTTTCGGGTTCGATGCTGCGCCATTTGAGCGTTGGGGAGGGCAATTGGCTGCAGCTCTTTTCCTGTGGCCTCCTACAATACGGCCTTATCCCCCACTTTTCAACTTCTACTAATAAATATTCTTAGTAGCTCTGAGTCGCGCGCGACGCCCAAAAAATCCTTTTTGGCCTAACGATCGTCGTTCCAGGAAATCGGCATTTTCAATCCGCCGCCGGCCATCTACAATCGGGAGTTCCAGAATAGAGTGCAGTTACAAAGTTCCAGAGCGACGCGGCAAACGAGGGGTCCCCATCTTGATCGAGATCAACTTCCCTACCGACTTCCACACTAACCTGCTAATGCTGTTTCGTTGGTTGCATTTTATCGGCGGCTTCACTTGGCTCGGCCTGTTGTATTTCTTTAATCTTGTTAATGTGCCATTCATGAAAGAGATCGATCCCGCCACCAAAGGCAAAGTACTGCCCAGCCTGATGTCGCGCGCGCTCTGGTGGTTTCGCTGGGCATCGGTGCTCACCGTCCTCATGGGATTGGCATACTGGGGCCAAACCGTTTCCATCGACGCGAGAAACGGCGGCGCGTCCTCCGGCGTGCCGATGGCTAGCTTCTTTCTCATCTGGACCGTCGTCTGGGGGCTCATGTATGCCTGCACGATCCCCGGCAAAGGCGCGCTCGATAAGTGGCCTGTGCTCGCCGCGATTTATACCGTCATCCTGGTCGCAGCCTCCTGGCTCTTCCTGCGCCTCAACAATCATGGCTGGGAGAGCAATGCTCTTCTCGCCATCGGCATCGGCGGCGGCATGGGTTGGGTGATGATGCTGAACGTCTGGGGAGTAATCTGGCGCGCGCAAAAGAAAATCATCAAGTGGACCGCCGACAACGCCACCAACGGCACACCCATCCCCGACAAGGCAAAGTATCTCGCACGCCAGTCTTTCCTGATCTCGCGAGCGAACTTCGTGATCTCGTTCCCGCTACTCTTCCTAATGGGAGCAGCAAGCCACTACCCCATGTTCGGTAAGTAGAATGTTGTAAGTAATGCCGAATAGCTCACAGCCGACGCCTGACTCGACCTTGTCCCAGCTTTTAGGTGTTGCAGCGCTTCAGCCTCGCTGACCAAACTAGACTCTGCTTTTGCCTATGGGTGGCGCAGCGCTTCAGCGCTGCGATGAAGGGATCTATTTGAACGCGGGTTTGAGCCGCTGCGGGCAAGAGCCACATTTTAATCCGACGTCAACTGTCTCCTGAACGCCGCCGGAGTCATCCCCGTCGCTCTGCGAAACGCGCGCGTAAAGTGACTCTGGTCCGCATACCCGGTAGCAAGGCTGATCTCAGCCATCGACAGCTCGCGAGTAAGCATCTGCTCGCAGGCAGCGCGAATCCGCAGCCGATGGACACGCTCACCGATTCCCTCTCGAACAAATTTGCGGAAGACGCGCGACAGGTGCACCGGATGCACTCCCGCCTCCACGCTCAGCTCATCCAAGGTCACCCGCTCCGAGTACTCGGCCCTGAGTTTCTCAACAACGCGCCCCAACCAAGCCGGCGGATGATCAACATTCTCGCGCTGCATTCGCGCAACGTGACCCAGCATCTCCGCCAGCAGACTCTCCACCACCAAGTCATCATCCGTCAACTTATCTGTCGCTTCGGTTCCCATGAACTCGCGATACATTTTCATTCCGAACCACAGTAAGGGCCCGCCCGCACAATCGTCATGCGCAAAATCCAGCGCAGCTGAATAATCCGCCAATCGCTGCCGCCAGCTTGGCCGAATTTCTATCTCGAAAAACCGCACTCCTCGCGGCCCAACTTCATCCTGATGCGGAATTCCCGCCGGCCGGAAATGAATAGTGAAGGGACGGAACTGCCGATCCTGGCGTTCGTAACGTTCGCCATATTCGCCTTCGAGAAGCAGCGCAAAGAAAGCTAATTCATGCGCATGCGCCGGCAGCTTCTTCGGCAACGGGTGCCGCAGATTCGTGAAAATCGCACCGCACTGCTCGTATTTCCCCTCGACCGCGCCATAGAAATTGCCCGCCCCCAGCGCCTTCTCGCGACCGTCCTCGGAATTTACATTCCCCATGCCCACTCCTCAGGTTGCCTTTGTTCTAGACGTGCCCGCCCATACTTCGTTAGCTTTACTCACGACGTCGACAGATGCCTAGGAGAAAACTTCATGATTCGCTATTGCGCTTTGCTTTGCCTATTTGCCGTGCTACTCGCCCACTCATCGGCGAAAGATGCAGCGAAAGACGCCGCAAAAACGGCCCCTAACAATTCCACCGCACCCGTATATACGTCCGACGGCCGCCTCGTGTTCCCTGCCAACTATCGCGAATGGATTTATCTCACCACCGGCCTCGATATGGACTACAACCCCGATCTCGCGGCCATGCCGGGTCACTCCATGTTCGACAACGTCTTCGTCAATCCCGAAGCCTACAAAGTTTTTGTCGCCACCGGCACCTGGCCCGACAAGACCATGCTGGTTCTCGAAGGCCGCATGGCCGCCAACAAAGGCTCCATCAACAAGGCCGGGCACTTCCAGACGACCGAAGTCATGACGCGGTCTGTTCATCTCAAGGACGCGCGCTTCCCCGGCGGCTGGGCCTTCTTCCCGCTGGATGAAGACAAGCCGACTAAGCAAATTCCGAAAGAAGCTGTGTGTTACTCCTGCCACGAGCAGCACGCCGCTGTCGATACAACCTTCGTCCAGTTCTATCCCACGTTGCTCGAAATTGCGAAGAAGAAAGGCACTCTAGCCCCAGGCTATTGGAAAGAAGAGGCTGCGGCGCAGACAGGAGACACTCCGAAGAAATGAGAATCGATGCTGGCGCAACCGGGAACATGAGCGCCCTAGCCATGGCAGCACCGCCGTAATCTCGACCTCACCGAGCAACCCTGCCACAATCGGGCTCACTATGTCCGAATACGTGGACTCGATTCTGGAGTGCTCCGGCGCCCGCGAAGACTGGCGCCCCATCTCGCGCTGGTCTGTCCTGGCGTGGCTCGTCTTCTACGTTCTCTTCCTGATCTACGCATTCCGCATGCACGGCGGCTACCTCTTCATCGACTCCGCCAACCTGGTGGTTCACGAAGGCGGCCACCTGCTGTTCCGATGGTTCGGCCCCACTCTCTGCCTCTGGGGAGGAACCATCCTGCAATGGCTAGTCCCGCTGTTGCTCGCAATGTATTTCTTCCACGAACGCCAGCCCGCGGCTTTCATCTTCTGCACATTTTTCTTCTTTGAGAATTGGCTCTACACCGCAACTTACATGGGCGATGCCCGCGCTATGGTCTTGCCGCTAGTCACCACGGGCGACCCCGAATACGTCGAGCACGACTGGAACACGATTTTCAGCAGCCTCGGCGTTCTGCCCTACGACACTAGGATCGCCGCGATCGTGTCCTTCCTGGGATGGTGCGGGATGCTCGGCTCCGTCACTTGGCTTGCCCTCCGCGCGAAGATTGCCAAGACAAAGACGACCGAGGCGAAGACCACCGAGACTATGACTTAGGCGCGACCGAAGCTGACTTCGCCGCCAGCGTCCACGGTTTCCCGTCAAAATGCGCCGGCAGCGCCAACCCAAACAGTTTCAAAATCGTGGGCGCCACATCGACAATCGCCGGCTTCTCCTCTATAAACTTGTGACTCGAAAACAGCACGCCCGGAACCAACCGCGGATCGATGCAGTGGTCGCCGCTCCAGGCCTTGATATTGTCTTCAAAAATCTGCGACGTAACTTTCCCCATGACTGAATCCCACGAAGCACGATAACCCGCACCGTAGCCCACAATCAGATCTGGAGAATTCTCGGTATAAGGCCCGCGATAAACATTGTCGGCAATAAACACGCCCGTAATCCCAACCGCACCAGAAGCCGGATCCACCAGCCCATTCAAGCCCTTCTGCAATTCGGCCTTCAGAGCCTCGGCACCCGATGGATCGACAATCCCCTGCTTCTCGCGCCCCTTGATATTCAAATAAAGTCCGTTGAGCCCCATCGTGTATGCTCGCGTGCGCGACCAATCCACGTCCTCGAACCAGTCGCCGCTCTCCGTCTTACCTTCCTTGAGCGCAAGATATCCCTTCTGATGCAGCCACGCATTCACATTCATGCAGCGCGCAAACGACTTGAACCCGTGATCGGAAATGACCATCAGCAGCGTGTCGTCATCAATCGTTTCCATCACGCGCCCGATCAGCCGATCCATGCGCTCATAAAGATCCTGAATCACCTGCGGATGCTCGCTATGCGGCACATCCCGCGCCGCCGGATGATCTTCCTCCAAATAGCGCCAAAACATGTGTTGAATGCGGTCGGTAGTATCGAAGACGCAGGTGCACAGCCCTTGCTTGGTTTTATCGAGCGCGTCAAAAAGCATGCGCTCTCGATCTTCGTGATTGCCATACGCCTGCGCGAGGAAAGCGTCGTCATCGAGCACATGCTCATTCAGCGCCCAGGTGTCTTCCGCCAGTCCAAGCGTAGCGTACGGCCCAAAGAGCTTGGCCAGGTAAATTGAATAAGTAACCGGGTGCGAGATCGGCAAATCGGGATGCCCTGGATCGATGTTCACCGGCGTTACATAAACCTCAACCTCCGGCGAAAGTTCCTTGAGATAGAAGCGGCAGATGCCATGCGCCGTAAATCCCATCCCAGCTTTGAATTCAGCTGTGATCCACTCCGAATATTCCCCGACCTTCAACGTAAACTTCTCAGATCCAACCGTGAAGCGTGCCTGCTTCGATTCCACGTCTGGCTTGAGTTCAAACTCCATCCTCACTTCTCCGGCGTTCTTCTTCACCGGATTATCCGGTCCCGGAACATACGAGCGGCAAACTCCGTTCTTGCGCTCGATGGGCACGCGCACGCCGCCCTCTCGAAATTTGTCATTCGACGCGCGGGTGGTGCAGAAACAGAACGTGCCCTGACTGCCTTTAAGATCGGGCACGCACATCCCCGAAAGCAACACGCCCTGAAATTTCTCTGGCGGAAACGTGACCGGAACTCGAATTACAGAACTGAAAATCCCCGCATCGCCCAGCCAATGCCAGAACGGAGTGCCCTTGCGCATCGCCTTGATTTCGGTTTTGCCGAACGGAATGGAATATTTGCCGATCTTGATATGCCGCTTCGGACCCTTGATTTCAGCCGACGAAAGATACGGCAGATAACTATTCCTGTCACATGCCAGAAAATCATAGATGTTGTGCTTCCCCGGATTCACGCCCGTCATGAACGTCGACCAGGCCACTGGAGAAATCGCCGGAAAGGTAGTGCGCAGTTTGCTGAAAGTCCCTTTGTCGCGCAACTTCGACAAATTCGGCAGCCGCCCTTCTTTCATAAAGCGATCGGCAAGCTCGGGATCCATGCCATCAAATCCCAAGATCACCGCTCGCTCAAAAGTCGCTTTTCCATAAGCATTGCGCCGCCGCAGGAAGCGATACAACTGCCGAAACGGCCAGGTCATCAGCGCATAAAACGAATAAAGAAACGCAACGAAGATCGCCCAGAATGAAGAAAGAACCGCAAATCCAGCGCCAGGCCCGGCATAGGCATGAGCCAGCGCAGGAACAAAAATCAGGGCAATCAGCAACAATCGTGTGGCGCGGGCGCCGCCACCCGCGGAAAGCCGGCGGCCACGATGAAGCAGCCTGTTCATATCTGAATCCCCAGCAATTCCTTAACAATAAATCCCGCCACCATCGACAAGATAAAGAACATCCAAATCCAGTTCATCCCATAACCCGCGACCGCAATGTCTCGCTCCGGATAATTGATCGACATCGACTCAATCGGATTATCGCCCGGTATCACCGGTTCCGCCGACGAGAACATCCGCTCCCAAAATTTCCCGCGCAAACGGATTGTCGAGATTCGCGGCAGATCGCCACCAATGCAAACTGCCTTTTCCACGCTCTGTGCACCAGTGCTAATCTTCAACGCATACCTGCCCTCTTTCACGCCAGCCAATCGCCAGACAACCTCGTTCTCCGCTACAACGTGCACCGGAGGCGCAGTCATCGTAATCTCGGCGGGCAGCTCCAACGTAGCCTCATTCAGCGCCTCGCCAGTCGTCGTGTGCACCGTCAGCAAGAACGGTGCGTTCACAGCAATCGGAGTCGCGCCCAGATAGCGATCAACCTGCACCATCAGCAAGGTGATCGGGACAATGACATACAACAGCGGCTTAAATGCGAGCTTCAGATAGCGCCCGGTACCACGCAATATTTTTCCGTAGGAGCCCATGACCACGGGGATCTGATCGCGATAGAGTCGCACCGCCAACAGGTGAGCCTTCAGTTGATCCTTGGCGATTCCGATAGCCTTTTGATCAGACGTGTAGCCAAACAAAACAACCATAAGCAACCCAACCACGAGCGACAGCATAATTACAATCGCCAGCGGACTGCTAAGCCAGGAGAAGGCCGCAAGTGCAGCTGCATCGCCAGCCGTCGGGTTGGAAAGAGCGGCCAAGCTACTCGATGTACCCTAATCCGCGCAGGCGTTTTTGTATCTCTTCTTTCGACGTGCTGCTCTCGTCCGGCAGAATCTTCTTCGTCTCTTTTTCCAGCATGTGGATGACGAACTCATCAATCGATTCGTATCCCGCTGCATCCGAACACTGCTTCACCTTCTCCAGCAGCTCACCCTCGATCTTCACTTTATGTGAACCAAACATGATTTCTCCTGTTTCTTACCGTCTGAACAGGTTGTCATCCTGAGCGACGCGAAGGACCTACGCATTGGGGCGGGTGCAAATGCAGAGGTCCTTCGCGTCAATCAGGATGACAACCTAAGAAAAGCTGGCGAACGTAGCTCCTACCGCGACTGAAACACCGACTGCCCCATCATATCCTTGGTTTTCGCGATTCCGAATTCCGACAAGATCGTAGGTGCAATGTCGGTCAACGCCGGAGCCTGCGCGTCAATCTTGCGGTTGCTCAACAGCACTCCCGGCACCTTCGTGAAATCCATGCAATGGTCGCCGCTCCACGCGTTCGTGTTGTCCTCGAGCACATCCACCGGAAACGCTCCGAGAATCGTCTTCCATCCCGCGCGATAGCCGCGGTTATAACCGACCAGCGCATCCGGTCCGGTGCGCGCATACGGCCCTTGATAGGCCTCGCTAGCAAAATCGATTCGCGTAATCACCTGCGACCCATCCTTCGGATCGCGTACCTCCAGAAGCTTCTGCCGAATTTCAGCGAGCAGCGCATCGGCCTGCCCTCCAGGCTCGACAATCCCCTCCCGCTCGCGCCCGCGAATATTCAAATACATTCCGTTCAATCCCAACCCGTAAGCGCGCGTCCGGCTCCAATCCACGTCAGAGAAAGGCTCGTTCGGATCGCCAGTCGCACCGTCTTTCCGCGTAATGTACCCATTATTCAGCAGCCACGTGTTCAGATTGAACGAATGCCGATAAGGAGCAAATCCATGATCGGAGAGCACGAGCAGCGTCGTATCATTGTCGACCTTCGGCAGCACCTCGCCGAGCACCTGATCGATCTGCTCGTAAAACTCCTCCAGCGCCCCTCCATACTGCGCGGCCAACGCAGCGTCATACGCCGGATGCTGCGGATCAGTCAGCCGCCACATCATGTGCGCGTTCAAATCAAGGCTCGAAAAATAAAAGAAGAACAGTCCCTCATGAAATCTTGGGAACTCAACGTCGAACGCGCGCCTATGTTCGGCGAGCACGCTGTGAGATTGTTCGAGAAACTCTTTGTCGTCGAGCACCCCCGCGGTGAGGGCCTTAGTGTCTTCGGCAATCCCCTGCGTGTGGAATTCCCCAATCTGCTTCGCTAGATCCTTTGAATAACTCGTCGGCGTAGAGATAGGCAGGGCCGGATTCTCGGGGTCAATATTGATAGGTGAGACGTAAAGTTGAAAACGCGGATGCGTCTGCTTGAGATAAAAACGGCAGATGCCTTTGACATTTCCAATCACCGGCATCAGCTGAAATTCCACCGGGACCCAGCCACTCCACTCGCCTTCCTTCAAAACAAACTGCTGATCCTGCAAGCCGATCCGCGCTACCGCTTCCAGTGGATCCACATCAACCGTGAACGGTTCCGTAGCCGGAGGCGAATTCTTGCGAAATGTATTGTCCGGCCCAATCAGATTGGTCGCAACCCGATTGTTCTTCACGTCGACCTGCACGACTTCTCCACCCTCTATGGCGCCCACAGCGGCCGTCGGATCGTCCGTGTAGAAAGTAAATGTGCCGTAGGTGCCGCGCAGATCAGGCGTGCCCATACCAGACAGCGTCTTGCCCTTGGCCGTGATTGGAGGGAAATTTGCCGGGATGCGGTAAACGTAATTGGGCACGCTATGTTCGTCGAGAAACTCCCAGAACGCCTTGCCATGCCGCAACTGCTCGGCCGAGCCGCTGCCCAGCGGAATCACCCAGCTCCCGAGATGAACGCTGTGTTTGGGCCCCTCAACTTTCGACGTAGAGAAGTAAAGCTGAAAAGTCTTCGGATCGCGATGAATGAAATCAAAGATTCCGTGTCCTCCCGCATTCATTCCGGTGATCAGGTTCGACCACGCCACCGGACTTTGCGGCGGAATGCTGGTCGTCAAACGGCGGAACGATCCCTGCTCGGCCAGCCGCGCAAAGTTCGGCATCTTGCCCTCAGCCATAAACTTCGTAAGCAGGTCCGGATCAAGCCCATCGACGCCGAGAATGATCATCTTCTTCGACGCCAGCGCGCCACCATGAGCGCGCTGGCACGAGGGCAGGAAGCTCAGCCCCGCTGTGCACAAAGCCAGCAGGTACACAAGGCGAACGCGTTTTCTGAGGGGTGCGGTCACTACAAGTAATCTGCAAACAATCTGATCCAGCTTCACGGAGGGCATCGCGCCGTCGAGGCCAACCTCGAGCCAACGATGGGTGGTGATGCACACCATCACCACGAGATTGGGGATCCCGAGGAGCAGGTAGATAGATTGTACAAGGAGTTATCCCGGCGTCAAGACGGGGAATTTGATCCTATACTCTTGGTTTTTTGATCAACGGCGACGCAGCCTTTACACTTACGAGCATGATTACTGCGACGATGCGAAAAGTCTTGGCCGGCTTGAGTCTGTTCTTCCTTGGTGTTTCTTTCGCCGCCGCCACGTCCAAACCCAACCTGGTTCTGATCACGCTCGACTCCGTCCGTGCCGATCGCATGGGTTTCCTCGGCGCGAAAGGCGGCCTAACTCCCAACTTCGATCGCCTCGCCGGAGAGAGCATCATCTTCGATCATGCCTACGCCCAGGCGCCCGCCACAGTCATTTCGCACGCCAGCATTCTTTCCGGCGCCTATCCGCAGAGCACAGGCATGAGCGAGATAGGCGGCACTCTGCCTACCTCTCTGTCCTACCTTCCCGACCTGTTGAAAGCGCAGTCCTATCGCACCGCCGCCTTCGTAGGCTCGATCGATCTTGACCCGCAGAACGGCCTGGCACAAGGTTTCGACCGCGGCTTCCAGAGTTACGACGCTGGCTTTCGGCCAGCAATCCCGGGCGACCCTCGTCCTCCCGTCGTCGAGAGTCGCGGAGCCGAGGTCGTCTCCCGCGCCATTGCTTGGCTCGACCACAACGCACAGTCACCGGGACCGTTCTTTCTCTGGGTTCACATCAGCGATGCGGACGCGTCCGGCGCCTCCTACAATCCCGCCGTCACCGCCGCCGACGCCGCACTCGGCAAGCTGGTCAGCGCCCTGCAGCAGCGCAAGCTCTACGGAAACACAGCAGTGATCGTAGTCGCCAGCCATGGTCAGAGCCTGGGCGCCCACGGCGAAGACAGTCACGGCATTTTCCTCTATGACGAGACCATCCACGTCCCGCTGCTCATTAAACTTCCTCAGGTTGAGCCGTCTGCCAAGCCCGCAACCTCGCGCGTGGTCGCCAAAGTACGACTGGTCGACGTCGCTCCAACCGTGCTTGAAATAGCCGCCATCCCCGTCCCTTCCCAGATGCAGGGACAATCTCTGTTGCGCATCGCCAAAGCCGGCGGAGGCGGCGACCAGCCCGTCTATTCCCGCGCCGGTCTTCCCCTACGCGGCTTCGGATGGAGCCCGCTCGAATCCTGGCGCGCCGGCAAATATCTCTACGTCCGCGCACCCAAGCCCGAACTCTACGACTTAACCGCAGACCCGGGCGCCACTCACAACTTGGCGCAGACTTCGAAGGCGACGCTGGACACGATGGCCGCGCAGCTTGATAACTTTAGCCGCCATTTCGGTGGCGACGTCGCCAAAGCTTCGGCCGAGTTGAGCTCTTCCGAAATGCAGAAACTGGCGTCGCTCGGCTATATAGGAATGCAAAAGTCGTCGAGCTCCACGACCGCAGTGGCAGGCACCGATCCCAAAGACAAAATCGCAACCGCCAACAAAGTAATGGAAGCAGCTTCGGCAAGCGACCAGTCCAAGCCAGATCGAGCCATAGCCGCGCTCACACATGTACTAGCCTTCGATCCCAATCTTTACCTTGCACAGTACACGCTAGGAGCAGATTTGGCCCGCAAAGGCCAATACGCCGACGCGGCCAAGCATCTGCATACCGCCATCGAACTCCAGCCGGACTCTGCCTGGGCCCACTACGAGATCGGCGCCACTCTGCTGAAGGCCGGCGAATACAAAACCGCAATTGTGCATCTGGAAATCGCCACTGGACGCATGCCCGCCTTCGCCCCAGGCCATCAAGCCCTGGCCGAAGCCTATGACCACTCCGGTCGCCCCGAAGATGCCAAGCGCGAACGCGGTAAGGTGGCTAGGAATCCCCAAGCAAACTAGAGTCAAGTTCCTGGAAGCGGACGCCAGGCTCACATTGGACAGAAACCCAACCCAGGCTTCAGCGCGATCAGCATTGGCTAGAAGCAAAAAAGAGGGGCGACATATTGTCGCCCCTTTCCATGCGAATCGTTTGCAACTAGAACTCGACGCGAGCTCCAAGCTGCATAGTGCGCGCGCCAGTCGGCGAGATGCCAGCGGCAAACTGCTGGTTGAGCACGCCGAACGCGCCCGGGTTATTGAGATCCATCGATAACGGTTGGTTGAGAACGGTGTGGTTAAAGATGTTGAACGCATCTGCAGTAACAACCAACCCGACGCGTTCCGTAATTTGTGTCTTCTTGCCGAGCGAGAAGTCCACATTCCAGAATGGCCAGCCGTGAAGCTGGTCATGAGATATATGCTCGTTCACGCTCAACTGCGGGTACTCTAGGCTGGCATAGACTGCCCCAGGATCGGCGAATGCATTGATGCTCCCGCTAAGGGGCTGTCCAGCCACCGTGCTTGTCACACCGTTGTGTCGGCTATAGCTCGGAAAGCCAGCCGTCGCAATGGAGCATTGTGCTTCAAAAAAGGAGCCATAATCGCCATCGAGATTGGTAACGCAATCCGGAGATCCAGTCCAGAAGTTAAAGATCCCAGAAATATTCCACCCGCCGATGGCCCGGTCGAGACCGCCATTGCCGGTGCTAAAAGCCTTTCCATGGCCGAAGGGCAGTTCGTAGTACCAGTTCGCAGTCATCGTCTGCCGATGGTCAAAGCCCTCCGATGCCTTATCGAGATTCAGGTGATATGGGCTGTTGCTGGAGTAGATGTACTGCTGGTTTCCGCTTTGATTTCCAATCGCGTGGCTCCAGGTGTAGTTGGCTTGGAACTGTAGTCCGTGCGACATGGCCTTGCGCAGGGTCACGATTCCGGCATTGTAGTTGGAGTACGCACCATCGGTGGTCTGCGCGTTCTCGAAGACTTGGTTATTACTGGTGGGTGTGTTGAATACGCTCTGGCCGATAGCGCCATTCATGTAGAAGTCGTCGAAGCCGAGGTCACCGGGGCCTCCAACGAACGCCATGGTGTTCGTTGCCGCCGACGTACAAGCTCCTGTTGCCAATGCCGGCGCCCCGAAGACTAAAGCATTATAAGTGTTGCAGGTGGCGGCATTCCCCAGATTCTCGAAGAATGGCTGCGGGCTGGGGGTTGCACCGGCGAGCACGGCCGCTTGGACCGCGTCGTCAGCCTGGGCATACGTCTGGCCGCTGGCGGGATCCTTTTGCAGATAGTCAGGCGCATTGAGTTGCTGGTCGTTGGTTATATTTCTGCTGAAGCGCCCGATGTATCCCACTTCCAGGAAATATTTGTCGCGCAGCGCCTTCTGGAGGGTGAAGTCGACGACGTGCGCATACCCCGGAGTGATGTATGCGTCAGAACCGAACGACGCGAACAACTGGTTGCTTACATTCGGCACGCTCGGAATCGGAAGATTTGTTCCCGGTGGCACGGGAACGCTGGCCCCATCCCAACCTCCCGATTGCGGTCCAATGCGATACGCCGTGTTCGGAGTCGTCGCGTTTTGACTGCATGCAGCCGTGCCGCTGCCATTAAACACCGGACCACCACATCTGTCGACATCGGCCAGTCCACCCGCCAACAATCCGCCGAGAACGCTAGTAACCGCGCTCGACCGATCCCATACCAGCGAATAGCCACCGCGGATTACGAGACCCGGTCTCGCCTCCCAGGCTACTGCAAAACGCGGCCCGATATTCTTCCATTGGGCGGGACGCATCTTGCCATTGAACGGGTCCGACAGATGGTTCACAGGGCTGAAACCAATGGTTGGATTATAGCTCCCGCCTGACTCTAGGATCGCAGCGCGACTCTTCAAGAACTGCTGCATGTTGATGGGCGCGTTCGAATCGGCATAAACGGCTACAGATTGCAGGCCATTTTGCTCATGCGGCGCCAAAGTTACACCCCAATCCAATCCCAAAGTGATGGTGAGGTTCCGGCGCGCCTTCCACACATCGTTGAAATAACCGTTGAATAAGGGAAGGGTAGTGTGCGCGATGGTTGCGGTGCCGAGCGGATTCGCTACGAAGTCTCCATTGCGCGTCTCTACCTGTGACGAATGGTCCACGATACCGAGGAGCGAAGTATAGTAGCCCGCCCAGAAATTTACCTGATTAGGCGCCAGACCCGTGGGAACATAGGAACCGATGCCGGCATAGGAGTTTTCAGCCAAAGTTGTACTCCGGCGCGGTGCTCAAGCCACCGAGCACGTCGTCTGTGCGGAAGTGATAATCGTGCCACACCCTGCCTTCCCCACCAAATTGGAACTGGTGGCTGCCACGAATCTTGGTGAAGTTCTGCGCAATGTACCAGTCATGGCCGTCCCAGACACGGGGGCGAGCCTGCTGCGTGTTGATGTTAATAGGATTGGCAAATAACTCGCCAGAAGCGCTATAGCTAGCTGCACTCCCCGGATCCTCACCGCCAATTTGTAACGCGGCATCCGACAGTGAGCCAACCAAAGACACCGGCGTGGCTCGCGACCACCCCCACCAATTCTTCAGGAATGAACCGTGGGTTACGGAAAGAAAGGTGGGACTGATCTGGCCTTGTAACTGGAAGGTCAGGAAATTAGCAAAATACGGATCGCCGCTCACCGATGTCGGCGTTCCTGGGACAGCAATACTGATTTGCTCGGTTCCGGTCCGCGCAGTGCTGGAATATTGCCAGGTCGTGAACGCGGACCATTTGGTGTTGATGTTGTAGTTCAACTTCAGTTTGCCGACGTTAGTGGTGATTGGAGTCGCAAAAGTACCGTCGAAACCTACAGTATTGATGCCATCTCCTTCACTCAGGTCATTTCCATGCGGAAGAAGGGCGAACTGCGCAGCGACCGCCGGGCTCATGCCGAGATTGCGAGGATCGCACGGGCCCGCGCAAGCGGTAGTTAAGGGTCCATTCGCCGTGTTCAGATTGTAGGTCACTCCACCCAACTCAATAATGCCGCTCCGAAGTTGGTCTGAGGGAACGATGTCGTTAAAGCCCGCCGACTCGTGAAAAATGCGTCCTTCGTAAAAGCCGTAATAGAAGAGCTTATCCTTGATGATTGCTCCTCCTAATCCCGCGCCAAAGCGATTGTCCACGGACACCGGCTTCGTAATTCCAGAGAAGTTGTTGTCAAAACCATTCGCATTGAGCCCGTTGTCCTGGTGGTATTCGTACGCCTTACCGTGGATCGAGTTGGTTCCAGAATTGGTGAGCACCGAAATCTGCCCCGAAGCCTCGCCAAACGTCGCGTTTGCATTGTTCGTCGCTACGCGGAACTCTTCCACCGCATCTTGCGGGATCGGAACAACGGCCGAGAGGGCTTTAGATTCTTTGTCAGGGCCGTTGTAGTTGTTCGACCCTTCCAGATCGCTGGTGGCGTCGCCGCCGTCGATTCCGAACGTGACCTGGTCGCTGCGAGCCCCACCAATCTGGCCGCCTGCGTCGTCGCTCGCCATCCCGTTCTGATGGCCCATGTCAGGCTCAACGCCCGGTTGGAGGAAAATCAATTGCGCAGCGCTTCTGCCATTCACTGGCAGGCGATTAAGCTCTGTTCCGCTCAACACCTCTCCGACGCTGGAATCCTGCGTCTGTACTTCGGTCATGGACGAGGCCGTGACCTCTACTACCTCTGACGATGCGCCGACCTCCAGCTTCACCTCGGCGTTAACCGACTTATCGACTTCAACCACGAGATCATTTGTCACGTTCGTGCGAAAGCCCTTAGCCTCGGCCTTAAGCTTGTAATCGCCGGGATTGACCACCGGGAAAACAAAACGCCCGCCAGCATCGCTGTTCGCCGTTTGCACCGAGCCCGTGGCAGCATGTGTCAGGGTTAAAGTAGCGCCCTTCACTACGGCGCCCGTCGTGTCCGTCACCATCCCCGTAATTGCGCCGGTAGTAGTCGTCTGCGCAAACAGAATCGACGGAACGATCATCAATAGGCTGAACAACGCTAAGACAGCAACGAGAGCTCTGAGATTTCGCACGCCCTGTTTCATAATCTTTTTCTCCTGAAGACTTTTAGAACAACCGTGATTCCAGTGGAACTGATTCGCCAAAACCTCGGCACACCCTCTCCCCAACACGAGGTCGTAGGGAACACAAATAGGTTGC
>Ga0210391_10001968_pt1 | contig 18218 bp, 14 predicted proteins | sample IncBWC12OmetaG_FD_160573 | JGI IMG/M metagenome (GOLD analysis project Ga0210391, IMG submission 160573) | Forest soil microbial communities from Barre Woods Harvard Forest LTER site, Petersham, Massachusetts, United States - Inc-BW-C-12-O ... | reverse complement strand
GGCTGTTTACGTGTAGTCTTGGGCAGGGGGCGGCGCCACATCCCATGGTCTTAAACGCGATAGGCCGGCCACAGTCGTCCGCTTCGGGAGTGTTTCCCGGGCTGGTGCTGGTGCAGGGCAATGAGCAGAAGAACATCGTGCTCAACCGCACGCCTTTTAGCGTGGGACGCAAAATCGATAAGGATCTGGTCATCGCCGATCCGCGGGTCTCGCGCGATCACGCGCTCATCGTACTGGAAGAAGATGGATTCTTTCTGGTCGATCAGGGCAGCAAACACGGCACGTTCGTCAACGGGGAACGAATTCAGCGGCAGAAGCTTGAGCGCAACGACCGTCTGGAATTTGGGGCGCGCGATTCTGCCTACGCCATTTTCAATCCGGCACACGGAACTTCGAACACAGCGCGCGAGTTCCTGAGCCAGATCTCCGAGATTCAGATCTCGCAGGAGGCCAACGACCTCGAGAAGCTGACTCTGTTCCTCGAAGCGGCGCGCAAGTTAAACACCGCGGGGGTGCTCGACGAAATCCTCATGACTATGCTGGAGGTGACGCTGCGGCTGACGCGCGCCGAGCGCGGCTACGTCTTTCTGAAGGATGATGACGGCAGCCTTCGGTTGGCCGCGGGTCGCAACAACAAGGGCGAGCCGCTGCTCGATGACAAGACCATTTCGCATTCCGCGCTGGACGAATCGCTGCGGTCGAATTCCGAATTTCTTTTGACGGATACCGGCAGTTCGCCGGAGCTCGCCGGCCGGCAAAGCATTGTCGCCTATGACCTGCGTACCGTGATTTGCATTCCTCTGCGCAAGCGGCAGGTGCAGGCCAAAGTGCGAGAACAAATGACGATGGTTCCGGGTGCACCGTCCGCCGAAGTCACGGGAGTTCTGTACGTCGACTCGCGCTTTGCCTCGCGCGAATTCTCCGGTGTCGGCCATGACATTCTGCGGGCGATCGCGACAGAAGCGGCGTCTTTGATCGAGAATGCCCGCCTGGTGCAGGCCGAGGAGGAATCCCGGCGCTACCAGCAGGAACTCACCATTGCCGCCAGCATCCAGCAGCGGCTGATGCAGGTGAAAATTCCCGACGTGCCGTTTGCCAAACTGCGCGGGAAGAACCTGTCTTGCAAAGAAATTGGCGGGGACTTCTTCGATGCGGTCATTACTAAGGAGGGCCTGGCTGTAGTACTGGCGGACGTCAGCGGCAAGGGAGTCTCGGCGGCGCTGCTGGCTTCCACGTTGCAGGGAATGATCTATTCGCATTTGAGTTCCGGCATGCCTCTGCTCAACGTAGTCACCGCGGTAAACCATTTCTTCAGCGAGAAACTGGTAGGAGAAAAGTATGCCACCGTCCTACTGGTCCTGCTGCGCCGGGACGGAGATCTGGAGTATGTCAATTGCGGGCACGTGCAGCCGCTGCTGGTTTGCGCTGGAGAAGTGATGCGCCCGCCGCACGGCAATGTGCCGGTAGGCTTGCTGCCCGATGCCACGTTTGAGAGTGCCAGGTGCCAGCTCAAGTCGGGTGACCGCTTTATCCTGGTGACTGATGGTGTGACCGAGGCGGAAAATTCGATGGGCGATTTCTTCGAGGACTCGCGGCTGGAAGCCACGGCGGCCAAGAATCCCACGCTGGAAGGCATCTTTTCCGCAGTCTCGGAGTTCTGCGCCGGAAATCCACTCAGCGACGATTGCACCGTGGTGGAATTGATCTATTCGCACGCTGGCCCGATGTCGTCGGTCTAGACCACCGTGACTGTATAGTCTTTACCCTCCCAGCGATTCTCCTGTGTCCAAAGAAACGTGAACACGATTTGGCTTCCCGCCGGCAGCGAAGCTGTCGGCAGGTCGAGTATGTGGAGGCCCAGGCCGGTGTCGCGGGTGTTTGTGTCATGCGCACTCTTCCAGCCGTCAAGGCTCCAATGCACCAGAGCGGGATCGAGCAACTTGATGCGCAGCTTCTTGTGCGGCGGGATGGACCGAGGCTTGTTGTTGATCCTCCATCCCGAGAACTCTCGCGTGGGCTTTTCAACCTGGTAGCGTCGCACCGCCTGAGGGGACTGGTCGAAAATCTTGCCGTCACGCAGGGAGCGGCGCAACTTGATGTATTCGGAGTGAGCCCAGACCAAGGGACACGCAGAGCCGGTGGGCTTGCCGCGGAACAGTTCGAGGCTGGGAATATCGTCGGCGTCCCAGACCTGCTCGGGCAGCAGCCGGCTCTGACCGACGGTGCAGTTTTCCATCATCGTAAGCAACGTCTCGGCTTCGCGGGTGTGACCTGCCGCGAGTTCGTAGTGGGCGCGTTCCCCGGCCAGCAGAGGCCAAGGGCGGCCAATGCCGGTGCCATCGAACGGCGAACCATCCTTGTGCTCGCCGTAGCCGTCGCCGTTATAGCGGTACCAGCAGGGGCCCTGCGGCAGTTGCACACGCAGCAGAGCGTCGACAACTTTGACAGTGTTGAGAATGCGCGGATCATCGGGCGCGCGCAGTCCGAAGCGCACTAGCGCCAGAGCGTCTGGACTGATGATATGCGATGCGCGTTCCCCATCTTCTCCGGGAGGGCGGTTCTTAATCGGCACAAAGCCCTGCGTTGGTGAAGCCGCACCTTCGGTGTCTGGCGGAGCGATGCGCACGTAGTAGCCTTCCACGCCAATTTGCCGGGCGAGATCGCCGCCCGTCGCATAGATCCAGCGCTCGAGATTGTCGTTCCAGGCATCCGCAGTATCACGCAGGATAGGAGCGGCATCGGAGTGACCGGTTAATTCGGCGATGTCGGCCGCGGACAACAGCGCGGAAATTTCCGCGGCAAGAGTGAAGGGAGAGTAGCCTGCATCTTCTTCCCAGCGATCCTGTTGTGTAACCGGACCGTTCCGGAGGATAAAACTCGCAGCTTTGCGTACCATGGGCCACCAGCGCTCGAGCTTGCCCATCCCGGGCGCGTTTTCGCGGCGCAGCAGATCGATCAACAGGATGGGGAAAGCCGTTTCGTCCATCTGCACGCCGCTCCAGTAAGAGCGCCCATCGAGCCAGAGATTCTGCGCCCAGTTGCCGGCGGCTTCCTGCGTGGATTCGAGGTAGCGAAGCACTCTGACGGCCTCGGTAGTGGCGCCTGCGGCTAGCAACGCTCCCGCGGTCTCAACCAGATCGCGCGGCCAGACCAGATGATAACCGCCGAGGTCTTCGTCGCCTTTATTGAAGCCCCACGGAATCGAGAGGCTGGCGATGATACCGCCCAGGAAATCCTTTGATTCGTGCGTGCGCAGGACTGCGGTCGAGGCGCGGTAGAGATCGTACTCGCGCTTCGGTTCATCGAGTTTCAGCAGCCCATTCTGCCAGTTTCCCCACTCGGTCACATAGTACTCACGGATCTTCGCGTAGTCCTCTAACAGGCTCGACCGCACGTGCTGTCCCGCTTCACTCCAGATTCCGCCGAAGCCCAGGGCCAGCACGAATTCCCCGTTGCAGGCCGCGAGGTCGATTTCTCCCGTGCAGGCGAGGTTGCCATTTTCGGCGCGTTGGTACTCCCACTCCATCCGGAAATGAGCCGAGATGTCTTGCCATCCATCGGAGGCGCCCACGAATCCCACCGACATTTTCTTCCAGGCCGCCGAGCAGCCCAGTGCCAGCGCTGTTCCGTCGTGCTCCGCGAAGAACATGGGCACACCTTTGTAATCGCCTACCCAACCCGTATTGTGGTAACCAGCGTTGGCCAGGTGCGGCGAGAGCAACGCGTAAAGGTGATAGTCGGCGAGTTGTCCCAGCAACGGTTCAAAGCGGATTTTCTGCAGGACTACGTTGCGGAGCGGAACGGTTAAGACTTCTTTGTGGATGCGGTAGCGACCGCTGCCGTCAGTGTTGGTGAGTTCAAACGCCGGGATGCCAGCCTCGAACGGCTTGTTTTCAAAAGTGCAGTGTCGCTTCTCCTCGGAGAAGAAATCGCGGCCATTGGTAACGATGAAGCCGAGATCTCGGGTGCAGGCTTGATCTACCCGCGGGAAGTACACTTCATTTAGTATGCCGTGACTTAGCGTGAACCAGACTTTGCTGTGCGGGTCCAGCGCCGTGCCGGCGCCGGTCTTGGCGCTCGAAGTCCAACGGGGTGGAATGCCCGGCCAGCCGGGGGCGTAGCGTGCAGAATCGCTCATGAAATTTTCGTCCTGGGACATCGCAGAATCCCCAGTATGGTAGCAGCCTGGTGGCTTAGCTTGGGATTTCGCGCGGCAGCGAGAGCCGGTGTGGTGGGTGCCGGCCAGTTCTGCTACGGGGATAGATGTGGAGCGCGATGTGTCGGCTCGTTCACCAGAAATTCATCCGTTTGTAACCATGCTGTAATATTGCGCCGATAGAACCGAGAATATTCATCTTCAGGAGGATTCATCGAGCCATGCGCAGACTCACCCTGCTTCTGTTGTGCGCTTTCGTAGCCTTGTCCGCGGTAGGGCAGACGACGCTGAACGGAGCGGGCGCGACGTTCCCAAATCCAATTTACTCGAAGTGGTTTAGTGAATACCACAAGCTGCATCCCGATATTGAGGTCAATTACCAATCCATCGGCAGTGGTGGTGGCATCCGCCAGGTGACGGAAGGAACCGTGGATTTTGGCGCCAGCGATATGCCCATGACAGATGGACAGCTCACGGAAGCTCAAACCAAGTTGAAAACGAACGTCCTCAACATCCCCAGCGTATTGGGTGCAGTCGTCCCGGCCTACAATATTCCGGGAGTGAGTGGGGACGTGAAGTTTACGCCTGACGCGCTAGCGGGAATCTTTCTGGGCCGGATTACCAAGTGGAATGATAAGGCGATTACTGGCGTAAACCCCGGCGTCAACTTCCCCGATAAAGACATCATCGTGGTTCATCGCTCCGACGGCAGCGGTACAACCTTCATATGGACCGACTATCTTTCGAAAGTCAGCCCCGAGTGGAAGAGCGGAGTGGGCAGCAACACGTCCGTTAAGTGGCCGGTAGGACTGGGCGGAAAAGGAAACGAAGGGGTTGCCGGGTTGATCCGGCAGATGCAGGGAGGCATAGGCTATGTCGAGCTGATCTATGCCCTCCAGAACAATATTCCATACGGCAGCGTTCGCAACGCGGCGGGCACTTTTCTGAAGGCGTCGCTTGATGGAGTGACGGCGGCGGCCGCCTCCGCGCCCAAAATGCCTCCGGATTTTCGCGTCTCCATCACCGACGCGCCGGGCAAGGACGCTTATCCCATTTCCAGTTTCACATGGCTCCTGATTCCTCAGCAGTCGAAAGATGCGGCTAAAGGCAAAATCCTGGCCGATTTTCTGAACTGGATGGCGACCGACGGGCAGAAGATGACAGCCGCTCTGTCTTACGCTCCGTTGCCGGAAAGCGTAGTCCAAAAAGAGAAAGAGACGATCAAGCAGGTTAAGTAGGACACGCCAGGAAGGACGCGCGAGCTCCACGGGCCTGGCGCTCTACGATCTTCCTGGCCGCATCGAACGGCAAGAACAGCCGTTCCCAGTGTGCCGGACCTTTTTCTGGAGAATATGCGGCACGATTCCTTCACGCGTTTCCCTTTGATTGGCCCTTCTGCGTCCTTCAGGCGGATGTTTTATACTGTATGGTCGTAAAGCGGTTTCCCCTCGGCGATAAAAGACCGCAGAAATGAACGCGTAGCAGCCCGGAACATGGCTCGTCTTTCTTTGGAAAATCCTGCGTATTATCTCAACCGCGATACCTCCTGGCTCGCGTTCAACTGGCGTGTGCTCGAAGAAGCTGAGGATGAGGGTAATCCGCTTCTGGAGCGGTTGAAGTTCCTGGCCATCTCCGCGAGCAATCTGGATGAATTTTTCGAGATTCGTGTGGCCGCCATGGTGCAGCAGATCGAGGACGGCTATAACGAGGCCGGCCCCGATGGCTTGACCCTAACCGAGAAGCGCGAGATTCTAGCGCGTCAATGTCACAAATTTGTCGACGACCAGTACGAATGCTGGAACGCGCTGCGCCCCGCCCTGGCCGACCACGGAATTCGCTTGCTGAGCCTGCACGAACTAGACGCGGAGGCCCGGCGGTTCGTCGACCAATACTGCGAAAAAGAACTGGATCCGCTGCTTACTCCGGTGACCGTGGATCCCACTCATCCCTTTCCGCGGGTCATCAACAAGGCTCTTTGCCTGGGATTTCTTTTGCGCCGGCGTCGCCGCTCCGCGCTCACCTATACGGGCGTAGTGTCGGTGCCCCGCGCCTTACCCCGGCTGGTTCGGCTGCCTTCGGATACTACGACTGACTTCATTTTTCTCGCCGACCTGGTCGCGCACCACGCCCAGAATATGTATCACGGCTACGACATCGTTTCGTCAGCGCCCTTCCGCGTCACCCGCAACAGCAATCTTTATCTGCAGGAAGAAGAAGCGCGCAACCTTCTCGAATCTGTGCGGGCGGAGTTGCACAATCGGCGCAAGGGCGACGCAGTTCGCATGGAAATTGAGGCTGACGCCGACCCCGAGATCGTCGACCGCCTCCGAACCGTGTTTGAACTCGATCCCTGGCAAGTTTTTCCGGTGAACGGCCCGGTCAACCTTTCGCGCCTGTTTAACGTCTACGAGCAGACGCAGCGTCCAGATCTGAAGTATCGCAGCTTCGCGCCGCGCGAATTGCGGCTTACAGCCAAGTCACAGAATCTCTTCGAGGAGCTGCGGCGGCACGACGTTCTGCTGCACCATCCTTACGATTCCTACGATGCGGTGGTGTCGTTCATCGAGTCGGCTGCGGAAGATGAGCATGTGCTTTCGATCAAGCAGACCCTCTACCGCACCAACGAGCACTCTTTGATCGTTCCGTCGCTCATGGATGCGGCGTCTCGCAAGGAAGTTACCGCCGTGGTCGAGTTGAAGGCGCGCTTCGATGAAGCCCACAACATTCGCTGGGCGCGCGAGATGGAGGACGCCGGCGTACAAGTGTTTCACGGGCTGGTTGGCCTGAAGACGCATTGCAAGCTTTCACTGCTGGTGCGGCGGGATCCCGATGGTGTGCGCAGCTATGCCCACATCGGAACCGGCAACTATAACGCCACCACGGCGCGCATCTATACGGATCTCAGCCTGTTCACGGCGAATCCCGAAATCACCCGCGCGGTGCATGACGTTTTCAGTTTCCTCACTGCGTACGCGGAGAATCCCAGCTATGACCCGCTGCTGGTGGCCCCGCTTGACCTCGCGGAGAAGGTGATTGCCCTGATCGATCGAGAGGCCGATCACGCGCGGCAGGGCCGCCCCGGGCGCATCATCGCCAAGATGAACGCCCTGCTCGACAAAAACATCGTCCAGGCTTTATATCGGGCTTCGCAGGCGGGCGTGGAAATTGATCTGATCGTGCGCGGCATTTGCGCCCTGCGGCCGGGCGTCCGGGGAGTCAGTGACCGCATCCGGGTGCGTAGTATCGTGGGGCGCTTTCTTGAGCACAGCCGCATTTACTACTTCGCGAACGGCGGCGAGGAAGAAATCTACATCGGCAGCGCCGACTGGATGCCGCGCAACCTTTACGAGCGGGTCGAAGTGCTGGTGCCTCTACGCGACGAATTCCTGCGCGAGCGTGTTCGCCGCGAAATTCTCGACGCCTATCTCGCGGATAATCGCAAGGCTCGCATCCTGCTGCCCGATGCCGCCTACATTCGAGCCTGGCAGCCGTTGCATGGTAAGCGCAATCACAAGCTGCCGACGGGCGCAGCCGCCTTCAGCGCGCAGGATTTCCTGATCGGCGTCGCGGAAGGCAAGCAGGCGGCGGATTTCGCAATTCCGCAGCTCCCGGCGCCGAAGCGCAAAGCTCCCGTCGGGAGAGTACGATAAGGCCCGAGGGGAGTGCGGTGACAGTCGCAATCGTGTTGAATCCTGAGTATCCCGATCTGGAGCTATTGGCAGGACATATGCCAATCTGGGCGGTCGACTCCGCGTCTCACAGGGCTATCGCCGAGAGGCTATGGCAGGTACGCGGGGCTGACGCCTTTCAGGGAATAACGCTCTTCAAGGTCCCGGATGAAAAAGATCGAGAAGGCAACTGCATGAACGTTATTGGCGATGTGGACTTGCACCATGGCGTTTATTCATCGGGATCAAAGATTGAAGAGCTTAGAATAATTGGAGCGACCGCGTCGGAACGGCTCAGGGAGGAACTGGGCGCCTACGGGTTTGTAATTCTCGAAGAAACGCCAGACGGGTTTATAGCCCGAACGCAATAGGCAAATTGATACCTGCGATAATCACCCAATGATCATTTATTTTCTACGTCACGCCAGCGCCGGCGAACCTTTCGCTAATCCGAAGAAAGACGAAAAGCGCGCGCTCGACAAAGACGGCATCGAACAGTGTGGCTACGTAGGCCGCGCCCTGGCCGCAATCGAGGCGCAGGTGGATTGCATTATCTCGAGCCCGCTCAAGCGCGCGACGCAAACCGCTTCGCTGGTCGGCAACGAGATGGGTTACGAAGGCAAGTTGCAGATCGAAACGGCGCTGCGTCCGGGGGCGACCTTCGCCGACTTCCGCCGGCTGCTGGAAAAGTACGCGAAGCAGGAATCGATCATGGTCGTCGGACACAATCCCAACCTCAGCCAGTTCCTCGGCACCATAATCAGCGAGTCGGGCTGTGAAGCTTCGGTGGAACTGAAAAAAGGGGCCGTGGCCCGGGTCGACATGCGACGGAGTTCCGGCACGCTAATGTGGTGCCTCACGCCGAAAGCGCTACGGACTCTCTACACCGCGGCCGTGGAAAGCTCCCGCCCGAACACCTCGCGGAAATAAGCGCAGTCCTTCTCGATTGCCCACAGTTCCAGGTCCACTCCCATGCGGCGGCGGGGCACCAGCGTCAGACGGATTTCCGCGGCACGCTGGCTGACCCTCACCTTCTGCACAGCGCGGCTGCGACCCAGGTTCAAGGAACGCGCCAGGCGCAGGAGCAGAATCGCTTTTTGTACTCCGGCGCGTTCTGCCGGATCGATCGCCTTCATGGGGCCGTCTTCCATCGCCGGGCGCGACTTTCCCAGATAGCGCGCGATGGCCGCGATAATCCGCCGCTGCTGCGGCGTGTAACCCAGAATCTCCGAGTTCGAAATAATGTAATACGTGTGCCGGTGATGGCCGTTGCGGTTCACGTAGTCGCCGACTTCATAGAGCATCGCCGCCGCCGAAAGCCACTCGCGGAATTCCGGCGCCAACCCGTGTACCGAACGCAGCGCCGAGAACAAGAACATCGCGGACTCGCGCACATCAAGCGCGTGTTTCATGTCGACGTTGTAGTGAGCGACAGCCCGCGTGATCGATTCCCAGCGTTCCGATTCAATCTGTTTTCCGGAGCGCGTGCTGTGGTCATGCTCAGCCGCCATCTGCGCCAGCAGCCCATCGCGCAGGCCCAGCGGGGAATAACGAAAACCTTTGAGATGGCAGCGATCGAGCAATTCGTGATAAACAACCGCACCGGCGACGATGATCTCCGCCCGGCGCGGACCGATGCCCTCAATCTGTTGCCGTTCGTCTGCCGGCAGGCGCGACAGCTGTTTGGCGATTCGCGTCATCTCCGTGCGGGAGACGACTGAGCGCTGGCGGCTTCCGTTTTTTCGCAGGTGGCTGGCGGCGGCGGCCAGCGCCGCGGCGGTTCCAGACGTGGCAATCACGTTCTTGACCTTTGCCGCCACCACGCGCGATGCGATGCGGTTCACTTCGCGCGCCACGAAGCCTTGCATCCGTTTGAGTTCGCCCTTGCGCGGCGGATCGTGGCTGAGAAATTCATCGGTCAGGCGGACCGCGCCCAGCGGCAAACTCACCATGTCGCGAATGTGTCCGCGTCCGGAAACTGTCAGCTCGCAGCTACCGCCGCCCAGATCAACCATCAACGCGGGCGAACTATCTACGCGAAGATTGGCGACCAGTCCCAGATGAATCAGACGAGCTTCTTCCAGCCCCGAGATAATTTCGACCTTCCACCCTGTGGCCGACCGAACCCACTCCAGAAAAGCTTGCGAATTGCGGGCATCGCGCAGCGCGCTGGTTGCGACTACGCGAACTGGATCGGTCACCACTTGCTGTGTAGCGCGATGAAAGCGGCGCAGAACCTTCACCGTCTCCGCCATCGACTCGGGAGTGAGAAAGCCGGAGCGAAAAACGCCTTCGCCCAACCGCGTGACTTCGCGGTCTTCGTGGATGGAACGAAGGCGTCCGCGGGTGAGGCGCGCAATCTTCAGCCGGACGGAATTGGAACCGATATCAACCGCGGCAAACGTTGGCATGAGCGAAGGCCAACAGTTTACATGCGAACTGCCGCTCGGTCATCAATGGTAGTCAGCGGAACTTATGTCCGTGGTCCGGTGCCTGACAGATCGTTGTCGTGCCCTGCAACCAGGCTGCTGCAGCGGCCTTGACGTCGACCCAGTCGTATCGCCATTACATTGATACCGATCGATGCCCCGAACAGCAGTCCACGCAGTCCGTCGCTCAAGTCCTTCCCTAAAGCGGTCGCGGGATGGAAGAGATACGGCCAGAGGAGTCCCACAACCAGGCACATCGAGGCGACGGGGATCAGGGCCGCGGATTTATTCTTTCGATTTCCAATGCACATTTCTTGTTCCTCCAGTTTGTTTTAGTCGGTGAGGCGATACCAAGCCATGACAGTCAGCTTGACGCCGAGAATGGTCATTACGACAACGAAAAGGTCCCAACTCCAGACGTGGTTGATGTAAAAGCGATAGGCGAAGAGACAGATGGCCGTGATGCCGCCAATAATCCCGGCGAGGCTCGTGGATTTGAGCCGATGGTTCAAGAAACGTTCATCGATCAACATACCGACGATAGGGAGTTTCATTTTTTGTTCTCCAGCGTAAAGATCTGATCGGTGGAACAGCCGAACACGCGAGCGAAGGTGAGCGCCAGCTCCAGGCTCGGCACGTAACGATCGCGCTCAATGGAGTTGATGCTCTGCCGCGAAACGCCCACGGCTTGAGCGAGTTGCTCCTGTGTCCATCCGCGTGCGCTGCGAAGCTCTTTGACGCGATTGAGGATATCGGGCATAAATGTAAAGCCGACTTTCCACACTATAAGCGACATTTCCCGCCGGTGTCAAGTCGGCTTGTCATCCTTTTTTGCTTTTAGAATGAATGATTTGCGTGGAGCATTCCGGCCATCACGCCGCCGAAGCTGTGGGTCTGGCAGGTCTCGTTTTGGCTCGAGCAGGCGTCGGGGCGGCAGGTTCGGGGGAGGAGACTGAACTGGTTCGCATTGGCGAAAGCAGTGCAACCGCGTGCCGGAATTTTGCTCCGGTTACGTTGTGCAGTTCCGCCACCAGAGGCGACTCCCGCACTTCGCCGAGATGCTCGGATGTGGTTTGCGTCAGAGTGAGCCAATCATGCCAATCGCCCAAGGCGTCTTGAATGCGCTTCACCCCGGCGATGAACTGTTGCGCTTTCGGCGAGGGCTCGGCGAACTCGGCCGCATAGCGTGCGCGCTTGCTCAGGATTCTGTACTGGTGCAGCAGCGCTTCCGCGACGGGCGCGTCTTCCCGGTTGATCCCTTCCAGCATTCCTGTGGCGACTGCCAGAGGATCCCGGCTCGCTTCCGGATTAAAGTTCTTTCCGGCGCGTTTCAGGCGTTTGCGAATCTCGCGAACGGTTTCCTGGTCGACTGCTTTGCGCAGCTTCTTTTCCTGCTGCGCCCGCAGTTCGATCAGATGGTTTACGAGCTGCGTCTTGCGCCGCGGTTCCTGCGGGATCTTCAAGCTGCGCAACGCGGTCAGCTGCACGTCGAGATCGCGCAATTTGCCGGCTCGCTTGCGAATCCGGCCCAGCAATTTCAGAAGCTTTTTCTGATTCCGGTCGATCTTGGGCGAGAGCTCGCCCAGCAATATCTGAAGGCGTCGAGTGCCGGTGCGGAAACGGTGAACGTTTTCCGCGCGAGGTCTCGAGGAAAGCTTGACCAAGTCCTGTTCAAGCTTCTGAAAAACCACACGGCAGCGCTTTGGCGCGATCGGCATAACGAAGAAAAGACAATCGAACCGGGAGATGAAAATACAGGCTTGCCGGGGAAAAGGCAACCCACAAGAACTGTTATTTTAACATCCTGTTAACAGGATTCTGCTACCGTGAGGCAAGCATGGCCTTTTCTGCATTACCTCGGCCCGATATGCCGGTTCCGCAACCTGTTGAAGCGACGAAGGTTAGTGACCTCCCTCCAGCGGGACGGCGTGCCGAGCCCTTTCTTCGCGGGAATCGCGGCGAAACCGGCGACCGGGTGTTCAAACTCGCAATGCTGCTGTGCGGCGTGGCTGTGCTCGCAACCCTCGCTCTGATTGTCTACGAATTGACGTTACGTTCCGGACCTTCCTGGCATGCCTTCGGATTCAAGTTCTTTGCCGGACACGAGTGGGATCCGGTGAACGAACAATTCGGCGCCATGCCGTTCATCTACGGAACCCTGGTCTCTTCGTTCCTCGCCTTGCTCATCGCCGTGCCGCTGTCGATTGGAGTTGCGGTGTTCACCACTGAGATGTGCCCCAAGGCGCTGCGCGGCCCGCTCTCGTTCTTTGTTGAGTTGCTGGCGGCCATTCCGAGCGTGGTCTACGGGCTGTGGGCGATCTTTATCCTGGTTCCGATCCTGAGCGGCTATGTAGAGCCTTTTCTAGCCCGCACCTTGGGCTGGACGGGGTTCTTCGACGGTCCGCCTTATGGCATCAGCATGCTGGCGGCGGGGATTATTCTGGCCATTATGATCATCCCCATCATTTCTTCAATTACGCGGGAAGTGCTGATGGTGGTGCCACAGCACCAGCGCGAGGCTGCGCTCGCCCTCGGCGCCACGCGCTGGGAAATGATTCGTGTGGGAGTGTTGCGCAATGCGCGCGCCGGCATTATGGGCGGCATCATCCTGGGCCTGGGGCGCGCTCTGGGAGAAACCATGGCCGTGACCATGGTGATCGGCAACCGGCCGGAGATTGCGAAGTCCCTGTTCGCGCCGGGCTACACCATGGCGAGCGTGCTGGCCAACGAGTTCAGTGAGGCCACGGGCGATGTTTATCTATCCGCTCTGATCGAGATTGGTCTGGCGCTGTTCCTGGTTACGATCGCGGTCAACGCGCTGGCACGATTGCTGGTGTGGACCGTCACTCGCGGCCAGCCTTCGAGGGCGAATGCCTGAGACCACGCATACTTCCGCGCGGCATACGGTCGCGCCCATCGCCTTGCGGCGTCGCATCACTGACCACGTCATGACCGGCGTGGCCGTGCTTACGGTCATCCTGGTGCTCGCGCCGTTGTTTGCCATCTTCGCCTACCTTGTTTATCGCGGCATCGGGTCGATCAACTGGGCCTTCCTCACGCAGACTCCGAAGCCGGTGGGCGAAGCAGGCGGCGGAATGGCCAACGCCATTGTGGGCTCCGCCTTCATTCTCGCGCTGGCGAGCATTCTGGGAGTGCCGGTGGGCGTGGGCGCGGGCATCTATCTCGCGGAATACGGCCGCAACCGTTTCGGCGACGTTATTCGCTTCACCGCGGATGTTCTGAATGGCGTGCCCTCGATCGTGATCGGCATTGTGGCTTATGCGATCGTCGTTCTCACCCAGAAACACTTTTCCGCGTTGGCGGGCGGAGTTGCTCTGGCCATCATGATGATTCCAACGATTACTCGCACCACGGAAGAGATGCTTCTGCTGGTGCCGCAGGCTTTGCGCGAAGCCGCGTACGGGCTGGGGATTCCACGCTGGCGCACCACGCTCTCCATCACGCTGCGCACCGCAACCTCCGGCGTGATTACAGGAATCATGCTGGCGTTTGCGCGGGTCGCTGGCGAGACTGCTCCTCTGCTCTTTACCGCCTTCGGCAATCAGTTCTGGAACCTGAAAGTCAACGAGCCGACCGCCGCGCTGCCGCTGCAAATATTCAGCTATGCGATTTCTCCATACGACGAATGGCACCGGCAGGCGTGGGCCGGAGCCCTTGTGCTCATCATTCTCATCGTTACCGCGGTTGCGGCCGTGCGCTTCGCCGTACGCCGTGGTACCTTCGGAGCGGCTTAGTTTATGGGTGTTGGAATCCAGGTCGAAAACCTGAATGCCTGGTACGGCAAGACGCAGGCGCTGTATGACGTCAAGCTGACGGTCGCGGCGAACCACGCCACGGCGCTGATTGGGCCCTCGGGCTGCGGTAAGTCGACGTTCATTCGCTGCCTGAATCGGATGCATGAAACCATCCCTGAGGCGCGGGTGACGGGCAGTGTGCACATCGGCGAAATCAACGCCTACAACGGCACTTCGGCGACCCAGCTTCGCCGCCGGGTCGGCATGGTGTTTCAGAAAGCCAATCCCTTCCCGACGATGTCGATCTACGACAATGTCGCTTCCGGGCTCAAACTGAACGGTTTTCGCGATCGCGGCAAGCTCGACGACATTGTGCATCGCTCGCTCGATTCCGCCGCGCTGTGGGACGAAGTGAAAGATCAGATTCACAAGAAGTCAGGCGCGAGTCTTTCCGGCGGCCAGCAGCAGCGGCTCTGCATTGCCCGTGCTCTGGCAGTCGAGCCTGAAGTGCTGTTGATGGATGAGCCCTGTTCAGCGCTCGATCCCATCTCCACCGGAAAGATCGAGGAGTTGATCTTTCAGCTGAAAGAGCGGTATACGATAGTGATCGTCACGCACAACATGCAGCAGGCGGCACGCGTCGCCGAGTTTACCGGGTTCTTCCTGCTGGGCCGGATGATTGAGTTCGATAAGACGGAAAAGATTTTTACCAAGCCGTCCGACAAGAAGACGGAAGACTACATCACAGGCAGATTTGGATAAGGTTTTTTAAGAAGGAAGGTTCGTATAATGCGCACGCGTTTTCAGCAAGGGCTCGACGATCTGCGCCAAAGGCTGCTCCGCATGGGTGGGCTGGCGGAACAGGCGGTGGATCGCGCCCGTCAGGCTTATGTCGACCGCGATCTCGCCCGCTGCCAGATGGTTCTCGAAAGCGAGACCCTTATCAACACCGCGGAACGGGAAATTGACGAGGCCGCCTTCGATCTGCTGGCGATGCAGCAACCGATGGCGGTCGATCTGCGCTTTATCCTCGCCGTCACCAAGATCAACTCTGACCTCGAGCGCGTGGGCGACCAGGCGGTCAACATTGCCGAGCGTGTGATGGACATGGTCGAGCTTCCCGCGGCAGACTTGCCTGTCGATATCGCGCGCATGGGCGCGGCGGTCAGCGCTATGGTGCGCCGGGCACTGGAGTCGTTCATCGAAGGCAAGGCAGAGCTTGCCCAGGCTGTCCTCGAAATGGACAGCGTGGTCGATCGCATGAAAGACGATGCTTTCATCCAGTTGGTGAAAACCATGAACCAGCGTCCGGAGGTGGTGCGGCAGGCCCTCGATGCGCTTCTGGTAGCCCGCAATCTGGAGCGCGTCGCCGACCACGCCACCAACATCGCCGAGGATGTCATCTTCTGGGTGCAGGGCGCCGACGTGCGTCACAATGCGAGTACGGATGAGCACTCCGAGCACTCGCCCACTCACGAAGCGCCGACGCGCGCCTCGGGAGTGTAAGAAAGCTCTGTCATCCTGAGCGGAGTCGAAGCATCCCTTGCACTCTTTGGCACCCTCGGCCTTGCGGATACCTTTGACCGCGCCGTCTCGCCTGAATTAGGCTCATCTTTCTCTACTGTCGCAGCCAAGAATCCCGCGGAGGTTCCGTGACTCGATCTCTCGCCGTAATTCTCCTGACTTTTTTTCTCGCACTTCACAGCGCGCTTTCAGCGCAGGAAGCCAAGCCCGAAACCTTGTCGATCCCGCTGCCCACCAGCAAGACCCTGACGACTCCCACGCCCGGCCGCATCGGCAGCACCAACAGTTTCCCCGCCACCGTCACGCTCAGCCCGGACGGCCGCTTCGCCGCGCTCTTGAACAACGGCTATGGCACGCAGGAAACGATGGCGATGCAGTCGATCGCCGTGCTCGATCTCAAGACGAATCAGATCACCGAATTTCCCGACAAGCGCTTCGGCGAAGACGTGCACCAGAGCTACTTTCTGGGGCTGGTCTTCAGCTCTGATGGCAAACATCTTTACGCGTCGGTCGGTTCGATCACGGACCCGACGGGAGAGAAGCCAGGAGACACCGGCAATGGGATCGCAGTTTACAGCTTCGCCGAAGGCAAGGTCGCGCCTGAAAGATTCATCGCCAGCGCACCGCAGTCGCTCGCCGCGGGGAAAAAAGTTGCCATTGGTTTGCGGAAGACGGCACCGGGCACTGCGATTCCTTATCCTGCAGGACTGGCGCTGGTTTCTTCTGGCGGTCACGACCGGCTTCTCGTGGCCAACAATCTTTCTGACAACGCGGTGCTAGTCGATGTTGCGACCGGAAAAGTTCTCGAGCGCTTCGACTTGAGCACGAATGATCTGGTACCGTCGTCGTTCCCCTATACCTGCGTAGCCACGCGCGACGGCCGCCGCGCCTGGTGCAGCTTGTGGAATGCGTCGCAAGTCGCTGAACTGGATCTGACCGGCGGCAAGGTCGTCCGCTGGATCAAGTTGCAGGAGCCTGACGATCCGATCGCTCCGGGCTCTCATCCCACCGCGCTCCTGCTGAGCCCGGACGGGAACGTGCTCTACGTGGCTCTATCGAATACAGATGCCGTTGCCGCGATTGCAACCCGAAGTACGCGAACCGTGGGACTGCTAGGCACGGCGGTTCGCGATCAAGAGTATCGCGGAAGCTATCCAATCGCGTTGTCTGAGTCTATTGATGGGAAGCGGCTGTTCGTGGCCGATGCCTCGCTGAACGCCGTCGCAGTATTTGACACCTCTAGCATACTCAGAAACGGCTCGATCGAGCTGACTGCGAATTCTTCGACTACAGACCCTGTCGCTTCTCCCGCCACGGGTTTCATCCCCACCGACTGGTACCCGAGCGCGCTCGCCGTGCGCGGCGAGGATCTGCTCATCGCCACTGCTAAGGGGCAAGGCACACGCCCGAACAAGGGATCAGGCAAGACTGCCTGGGAGATCAAATATCACGAGCACCCATACATTCCCACGCTGATGCGTGGCTCGATCGCGCGGCTGAATCTTCCCTCCACGCTCGGTAAGCTCGACGAACTCACCCGCGTCGTCGAGCACGACAACCTGCTGCACAACGATCCTGGAACCATCCAATTCGCTGGTGGCAAGAATCCGATCAAGCACGTCATCTATGTCATCAAAGAAAACCGCACCTACGACCAGATTCTCGGCGATCTGAAATCGCGCGACAAACCCATCGGCGACGGCGACCCTTCACTCACCATGTATGGCGCCGACATCACGCCGAACGAGCACAAGCTGGCACTGCAATTTGGCGTGCTCGACAATTTTTACGACAGCGGAGAAGTTTCCGGCGACGGACATCTCTGGTCAACTGCCGCGATCACCAGCGACTACAACGAAAAAACCTGGCAGATCGCCTACCGCGGCAAGGAACGCACCTATGACTTCCAGGGCACGGTCGCGGATGAATATCCACTCGAACACAACCAGCCGGATATCGATGATCCCGGCACCGGCTACCTCTGGGACAACGTCGCCCGCCGTGGTCTGAGCTATCGCGACTATGGCGAATTCGTGAACGCTAAGTGGTGCAATAAAACTCGCAAGGCAGCCACGCCGAAGCATGGAACTCCTTCGGCACAGGAAGCCGCGTGCCCGCGCACCGAACTTCAGCAGGGAGATCCTCTGCCCCCGAACGTCGGCGACCCTCATGCCGGTCCGAGTCCCTTTCCGTGGACGGTGCCTTTGTTCGATGGTGTTAAGCCTACGAAGGCGGTGCTGCGCGATCACTTCGATCCGCTGTTTCCAGATTTCAACACGGACTATCCTGACCAGCTTCGCGCCGATGAATTCCTCAACGAGTTCGCAGCCTATTCTCGCGCGCGCCAGGAGAACGAAAGCCCCGAGTTCCAATTGCCGGCATTCGTTCTGCTCTATCTTCCCGACGATCACACGGGCGGCACGCGGCCCGAGCGGCCGCGCCCAGCGGCCTCGGTGGCCGATAACGATCTCGCGTTAGGCCGCGTCGTCGATGCCGTTTCCCACAGCCCTTACTGGGAAGACACGGCCATCTTCGTCCTCGAGGACGACGCGCAAGACGGCGGCGACCACGTCGACGCCCATCGCTCCATCGCTTTCGTCGTCAGCAAGTATTCGCCAGGAACCGCGTCCGAGCCGTACGTCGAGCACCGCTTCTACACCACCGTCAACATGATTCGCACCTTGGA
>Ga0210391_10001967_pt1 | contig 18220 bp, 9 predicted proteins | sample IncBWC12OmetaG_FD_160573 | JGI IMG/M metagenome (GOLD analysis project Ga0210391, IMG submission 160573) | Forest soil microbial communities from Barre Woods Harvard Forest LTER site, Petersham, Massachusetts, United States - Inc-BW-C-12-O ... | reverse complement strand
TCACCGCGCTGGGAGTGACCGGCCTGACCGTATCGGAAGTGCGCGGATTTGGCCGGCAGAAAGGCCACACGGAGACTTACCGCGGCTCGGAATACACCGTGGACTTTCTGCCGAAGATTTTTGTGAGCATCGCGGTGGTGGAAGAACTGGTGGATCCAGTGGTGGACGCGATTTTGGAAGGCGCGCGAACCGGAGTGATCGGCGACGGAAAGATTTTCGTGACGTCGCTGGATGAAGTGATTCGCATACGAACTGGGGAGCGCGGCCCTAGCGCAATTTGAACTCCTTTTCATGTCCATGCGTCTTGTTGTGGGTGTGTAAGGAGTTGGAGCGGTAACCCTAATCGGGATAGGAGTTCAAAAATGGAATGTGCATTTGCCCGGCGCACGACACGATGGACGCTGCAAATCATCGCCCTCGTCTTTGCGCAAATCCTTTGTGGTCCGCTAAGCGCGGCGATGGCGGACCAGACACAACCGGATCCCGCCGGAACCGCCACGGGTGACCGATCATCGGCGGCGGATGCAGCGGGCAATCCGTTCGTGGTGCCCGAACCGACGGACGCGACGGCACCCGACTACCCCAAGCTGAAGAGGGATTTCGACGAATATCAGACCCAAGCCGCGCGGGAACCGTTGGCCCTGAAACTGGCGGACGATGTCGGCCACACGCGCATCGCCACGAATTTTTCCTGGACGCTGCTCACCGGCTATCTCGTGCTTTTTATGCAGGCGGGATTTGCGCTGTTGACGGTCGGGCTGGTGCGCAAGAAAAATGCCGGGCATTTGATGATGCTGAACTTCGCAGCGTATGTTTTTGCGTTCCTTGCTTATTATGCGATCGGTTACGCGTTTCAGTTCGGTGCGGTGGCCTTGAATGCTGCGCCCGCGAATCTGGGAGGCGCCCCAACGCTGAATCATTTTCTGGTTGGCAGCGGGCAATGGGGATTTTTGGGAGGTAAAGGATTTTTTCTGAGCGGGCCGGCGTATGACGCGAGCAGTAACTGCTTGACGCTATTCGAAGTGGTGTTCATGGAGACCGCCGGGTACATCATTGTCGGCGCGATTTGCGAGCGGATTACGTTCTGGGCATTTCTGCTGTGCGAGCTTTTTATCGGCGGCATTCTGTATCCGATTTCCGGCTGCTGGGCATGGGGTGGCGGATGGCTTTCGCAGCTCGGCCTGAGCATGCATATGGGGCATGGATATGTGGATTTCGCGGGATCGTCGGTGGTGCACTCGATCGGGGGATTTTGCGCAATGGCGCTGGCGATTATTTTGGGGCCGCGGCTTGGTAAATATGGCGCTGACGGAAAACCGCGCGCATTTCCCGCATCGAACATTGTTTTCGTCGTGAGCGGCACATTTATTTTGCTCTTTGGGTGGATGGGATTTAATCCGGGTTCGACGCTCGGTGCGACGGACCTGCGCATCGCAGTGGTGGCGGTGAACACGAACCTTTCCGCGGTGGCGGGATCGGCGGCGGCGATGCTGCTGTGGTATTTCATGTTTGGAAAGCCGGACATCACGATGGCTTGCAATGGCATGCTGGCGGGGCTTGTCGCGATTACCGCTCCTTGCGCGTTCGTGTCGCCTAATTCTTCAGTGGCTATCGGCGTGATTGCGGGCGTGCTCGTTTGCTTGGGCGTACTTTTTAATGAGCGCGTGCTAAAAATTGACGATCCGTGCGGCGCGATTTCCGTGCACGGGTATTGCGGATGGTTTGGCGCGGTAGCGGTGGGAATTTTTGCCGACGGAACTTATGGCGCGGGATGGAATGGAGTGGGCGCCGCGGCGTATCTCGGAAAAGCCGGGCAAGGCGTGACGGGATTGCTGCATGGCGATTTCAGGCAGTTCTACGTGCAGCTGGGCGGAGCTACGCTGCTGGCGCTGTATGCGCTGGGGCTGACCTACCTTGTGTTTTCGCTGGTGAATGCTTGGCGCTCGATGCGCGTGACGCGCGAAGTGGAGTTGTCCGGGCTGGACGTTCCGGAATTTGGCATGTTGGCGTACCCTGAAGACGCGGTCGAGATGTTGGGAGCTGGATCGCAGGCTGCGCAGCAGCGTGGAGTGTAGTGAGCTGGACTGGCGCTGGGTCGCAGGGTTCATCTGTCGCAGCGTGTTTGCGGCCGCAGCGGCGGTGCGTGCGAGATGTGGCGAACCACAAGATGGCGGGAAGGATGCAAGCGTGACGAACTGGTAGCTTCGGGCGAACTTTGATGCCAACAAGTCCATCGCTTTCCTCTGAACTGCGCGAATTGTCCGCGAAGGAATCGGCGCGCATTAAGGAACAGTTCGCCGCGACCGGTGATGGCAAGGCCGCTCTGTTGGGCCGCACCGCGCTGATCGAATCCATCATTGAGCGGCTTTGGAAACAGCACGTGTTCGCTGAATCGCGCGGCCCGGCGGATTGTGCGGTGGTCGCGCTGGGCGGCTTCGGGCGGCGCTGGCTTTTCCCCTTTTCCGATGTTGACGTGCTATTCCTGCACGCCGGCAACGGCACGGAAGAAAAATCAAAAGAACCAATCCGCAAATTTTCTCAGGACCTGTGGGACCTCGGACTGAAGCTCAGCCCGGCCACGCGCACACTCGCCGAATGCGGCAAATTCGAAGCCGCCAATTCCGAATTCGCAATTTCGCTGCTCGATTGCCGGTACCTCGCGGGCGATCATCGAGTGTTTGCGCGGTTGCACGATGATGTGATTCCGAAATTGTTGTCGCGTGAGTCGGACCAAATCGTGAAGCGGCTGGGTGAGCTGACGCGCACGCGGCATGGCAAATTCGGGAGCACGGTGTTTCACCTGGAGCCCAATATCAAAGATGGACCCGGAGGGCTGCGCGATTACAACGTGGTTTGCTGGCTCTCGCTGCTGGCCGCGATCGAGCAGTATCACGTGTGGCCGAGCGACGACGCCGTCTTGCCGGTCTCCATTCAGGAACCTTTTGCGGCGGCTCTTAACGCGCTGGTGTCCATTCGCTGCTTTTTGCATTTCCGGCACAATCGTGACGACAACACGCTCACATGGGAATCGCAAGACGCCGCGGCCGCTCAAAAAATCGGCGTGGCACATTCGCCGCGGTCGATGCGCGCAGTGAACGAGGGCGGCGCGGATGGGCTAAGCACAGCGGAGTGGATGCGCCTGTATTTCAGCCACGCGCGGACGGTGCATCACGTCTGCGTACAAATGCTGGAGGAAATTCCGGCGGCCCGGCTTTCGCTGCATCACCAGTTCCAACAACTGCGCTCGCGGCTCTCCAACGCGGAATTTCTGGTCGAGGACGGGATGCTGCTACTGCGCCAGCCCGCGGCTCTGGACGATCCCGAGCTGATTCTACGCGCGTTCCGTTTCTTGGCGCGGCATGGATTGACGCTTAGTTCGGCTACGGAAGCACAAATTCAGCGCGCATTTCCGGCGCTGCAGGCTGTGCCGCCGAAAGGCACCGAGCTCTGGCATCTACTGCAGGAAATTCTTGTCGCGCCGCATGCCGCGGATGCGTTGCGCGCGATGCATTCGCTACGATTGCTAACCCTATTGTTTCCAGAGTTTGCAGCAATTGATGCCCTGGTGGTGCGCGACTATTCGCACCGCTTCACCGTGGATGAGCATACGTTTGTGGCGATTGATAATCTTCACGCCTTGCGCCAATCACAATCCAAATGGGACCAGCGCTACGCGGAATTGTTGGAGGAGCTCGAGCAGCCGGACTTGCTTTACCTCGCGCTGCTGCTGCATGACGTGGGTAAGGGGGCGAAAACGGATGACCATGTGCGCGCGAGCGTCAGAATCGCGGAAGTGGCGCTGGAGCGACTGGATCTGGATGCGCCGGATTGCGAAACGGTTTTATTTTTGATCGATCGCCACCTGGAGATGAGCGCGGCGATGCGCCGCGATATTTTCGATCCGGAAACGGTGCGCGCGTTTGCAGAAAAAGTAGAGACTCCGGAACGATTGAAGATGCTTTGCCTGCTGACGTACGCCGATATCAAGGCGGTGAATCCCGAGGCGTTGACGCCATGGAAGGCCGAAAATATCTGGCAGCTTTATATCGCAACGGCGAATCATTTGAATCGCAGCCTGGACGAGCGCCTGCACGTGGACGCGCACGATGAGGTGATGGCGCATCTCGGCACGCTCGCTCTGAGCGTGGGAGACCGGCTGGACGCGTTTCTGGAAGGCTTGCCGCGGCGTTATCTGCTGACCCACGACGCCGGAGAAGTGCTGGCACATTTGGAAATGGCCGCGCGGCTCACTAAAGATCCGGTGCAGCTTAATTTGCGGCGCGGGCGGCATTGGTACGAGCTGACTTTGGTCACGACGGATCGCGCTTCCCTTTTCGCGACGATGGCGGGCGTCCTGGCGGCTTGGGGCATGAACATTGTGAAGGCTGCGGCGTTTTCGAATCAGGCGGGCGTGGTAGTGGATACTTTTTATTTCACGGATCGTTTTCGGACGCTGGAACTGAATTTGCCGGAGTGGGAACGGTTTCAGACCAGCATTCATGACGTGCTGAGCGGGAAGGCAGATCTGGAGCGAATGATTCGTGATCGTTTACGTTCGGAGAAGAGGCGCGTGCCGAAAGTGAAGGTGGAAACTCGCGTCAAGACGGACGATGCTTGCTCGGCGCATAGCACGTTGATTGAGATTGTTGCGCAGGATCAGCCCGGCCTGCTGCATCGCATCAGTTCCACGTTTTCGCGGGAGAATTGCAATATTGAGATCGCGCTGATCGAGACAGAGGGCGAGACGGCGATCGACGTATTTTATCTGACGTCTGCCGGGGCGAAACTTTCCCCGGAGCATCAACTGCGGCTGCATGAAGCGTTGCTGGCGGAATTTTCCAAGGCGGAATAGTCAGCTGTTTCGAACACGAACTGCTTACATTGCGAAGCGCGCAGCAACCATCGCTCGTATCGGTGCTGTGGCTCGAACGCGCTTCTACTTTTCCAGTTGTTGCGGCGTTTTTTGGCTTAGTTCGGCCCAGCGCGCGTAGAGCTCATCTACTGCTTTCTGCGCGGATTCCATTTCCACGTACGCGGTATGAAGGCGCGGAGCGTCGCTGGAGATTTCCGGATCTTCCAGCGCGGCGCGTCTGGCGAGAAGTTCTTCTTCCGCCTTGGCGATTCGCTTTTCGATCGAGGCGAATTCGCGGCCTTCGGTGTGCGAAAGTTTTTTCGCAGTCGCGCCCGGGCGGTTGGTATCGGCCGGCGCACTGTCACGTCCCTTGCGGGTAGTTGTGGCCCTGGCGTCCGCGGAAGGTTTCGCTTGTTGTGAGCGCAGCCAGGCGTCCCACTGCGAATAGTCGGCAAAGCGTTCGGCGTCGCCGCGGCCGTCGAGTCCCAGCACGATGGTCGAGATGCGATCGAGCATGTAGCGATCGTGGGTAACCAGAACCAGGGCCCCGCGATATTCGAGCAGGCTTGCTTCGAGTATTTCCAGGGTCGGGATATCAAGGTCGTTGGTCGGTTCGTCGAGCAAGAGCACGTCCGCCTGTTGCAACATCAGTTGGGCGATCAGCACGCGGGCGCGTTCTCCACCGGAAAGGCGCCCTACGGGACGACTCAGATCCTCGCCGGAAAATAGAAAGCGGGCCGCCCACGCTGCGACGTGAATCACACGTTCCTGATAAATCACCGAATCGCTATCGGGAGCAAGCGCGCGGCGAAGAGACGCCTCCGGATCGAGCTGACGATTCTGATCAAAGTACACGATGCGCAGCGAATCAGCTTTCTGGATTTTTCCGGCGGTGGGGAGAATATCGCCACGCAGCAGACGTAGAAGAGTGGTCTTGCCGCTGCCGTTCGGTCCGACCAGTCCGACGCGCATGCCGGATTGCAGCGTGAAATCAATATTTCTGAAGAGTGTGCGGCCGCCGATCGTATAAGTGACGCCATCGAGGCCGATGAGCTGTTTGGTTTGGCGATGGGAGGCGTTGAAATCGATCTTGGCCGTTGCGGTGCGCGTGCGATTGTTCAGGTCCGCGAGTTCGCCGATCATGGAGTGCGCTTTGTCTATTCGCGATTTCGATTTGGTAGCTCGAGCTTTCGGGCCGCGGCGCAACCATTCGATCTCCGTGTGCACCAGATTTTCCAGCGCTTCCTGGCGCTTGCCCTGCGCGTGGAGATATTGTTCCTTGGCTTCCAGAAAATGGCTGTAATTTCCATTGACGCGCAGGAAGCCGTCTTCATAGGCACGATCCAGTTCGACCATGTGATCGGCGACATTTTCGAGGAAGTAGCGGTCGTGGCTGACGACTACGCAGGCAAAGGAAGCGTTCTGCAGGAGCGTCTCAAGCCATTTAATTCCGGCGAGATCGAGGTGGTTGGTGGGCTCATCCAAAAGCAGGATGTCCGGCTGCTGAACGAGCGCTTCGGCGATCGCCAGACGCTTTTTCCATCCACCGGAGAGCGATGGCGTGGCAATTTCAAAATCTTCGAAGCCGGCGCGGCTGAGGGCTTCGGCGGTACGAAAGGCGCGATCGGCTTCCGGCACACCAGATTTTTTCAGGGCGGCTTCGATTACAGAATAAGCAGTTTCGCCGGTGGCGAATTCCGAAATCTGCGATACACAGCTCAGCCTGGTGCCTTTGCGAACGGCGACATTTCCACTATCGGGCTGCACTTTTCCGTGCAGAATTTCCAGGAGCGTGGATTTCCCCGATCCGTTCGGACCGATCAGGCCAATCCGGTCAGCCTCCGAGACCGTGAACGAAATATTTTGGAACAGCGGCGAGGTGCCGTATCGCTTCGAGAGTCCTTGCGCATTGATAATCGGGGGCAAATTATTTGGTCTTCTCCAACAATCAGTTTACCCTCGAAGAGTTCGCCGGGCAAAACGTGGCGGCTTGAAGCCGGCCGTGATTCAGAAATTTGGGAAACATTCCGCCGCGGACGCGAATGCGAACGGCGGGCTAGAACCAATCGCTGCGGTAGGCGAACCACCAACTCGCATAACCAATGGGGATCGTCGCGGCGAGCGCCCACCAGAGGGGAAGCGCCATATCGGCGATGAGTCCGAGTACCGTGAAGCTGATCCAAAATATCTTCCGCTGCATATGTCTATTTTAGACGCATCGGCGCTGCTGATGTCGCGTCGTCGCACGAAAATGTTCCAGATTCAAATGACGGCGGGCTCGTTGCTTGCCACGATCCCGAGACGATTGCGACATGATCCATAAATTCGACGTGGTGGTTCTGGGTGCCGGCGCCGCGGGGCTGATGTGCGCGATGGAGGCGGGGAAACGGGGGCGGCGGGTGGCAGTGCTGGAGCGCGCCGAGCGTCCCGGGAAAAAGATACTGATTTCAGGCGGCGGACGCTGCAATTTCACAAATATTTACTGCCGGCCGGAGAATTTCCTTTCCGGGAATCCGCATTTTGCGAAATCGGCGCTGGCACGTTATACGCCTGTGGATTTTACTGCGCTGGTGGAGCAGCATAAAATCCCCTATCACGAGAAAACGCCCGGCCAGCTTTTCTGTGATCGTTCGGCCAACGAAATTACGCACATGCTCGAAGAGGAGTGCCGAGCTGCGGGCGTGAAAATATTCTTGAACGTTCGAATTCGCGACGTGCGGCGTGGGGAGGAGTTTGTCGTTCGCGCGTACGCCGATGAATTCCTCGCGCCCGCGCTGGTGGTGGCGACGGGCGGGCTTTCCATACCGAAGATGGGAGCGACGTCTTTCGGTTACGACCTGGCGCTTCAATTCGGAGTGAAGATTCGGAAGGTGAAGCCCGCGCTGGTGCCGTTGTTGTTCGGTGCTGCCGACCGCGAGCATTATCGTGAGTTGGCTGGGGTTTCCGCGCAAGTCGTCGCGGGAATTGGCGAGCAGCGCTTTCGCGAAAGCATGCTGATCACACATCGTGGATTGAGCGGGCCGGCAATTTTGCAGATATCGTCTTATTGGAACAAGGGCGGAGAGCTGCACATTGATCTAGCGCCGGGACTTGATGTGACGGCGGCGCTGCGCGATGGCGGGAGAAGAAATATCGCGGCAGCGCGCGCGGCATTTCATGGCGTGTTGCCGAAGCGATTCGCTGCCCGCTGGCTCGAGCTGCACGCGCCCGCCGCCAAGGGTATTCAGGATACGTGGAGCAAACAGGAATTGGACGAGCTTGAGCGGCGCGTGCACGAATGGATTGTGGTTCCTGCGGAGACAGAGGGCTACGGCAAGGCGGAGGTGACGGCGGGCGGCGTGGACACCGACGAACTTTCCAGTAAGACGATGGAGAGCAGTAAGGTGCGTGGATTATTTTTTATAGGCGAGGTTGTCGACGTGACCGGTCAGCTGGGCGGATTCAATTTCCAATGGGCTTGGGCATCGGGGGCGGCGGCGGGTCGGTCGGCGTGAACGGAATGCGCGCGCTATCACACAGCGTTCAACCGGCCGCGGCGACGGAAAAATTGTCGAGTGGTTCGCCTGGGTCTGCTGCGATTCCGTCGAGCAGCGTGACGGTCTTGCCGGAGCTGGATGACACTCGGTCGCCCGGAATCAGGATCCCCACCAGATTTAGCGGGTCGGCGGCGGAAACGGTTACGGCTTCTCCGGAGCCCGGCTGCCGAGCCGACGCGCGTAGCGATTCCACTGCAACAGGCAGCGCGAATTGTTCACCCAGGAATCCCGTGACGAAGCGCCCGCCACGAATTTCACCCTGGTCCTCGAGACGGCGCAAGGCGATCAGCAATTCGCGCCAGCGCGGAGCCATCGTTTCGCGCGCGACCATTTCGCGGAAGACAACGCCGTAGCGTTTCAGCAGCGTCCCGCAGATAGCTTCGAGGACGCGGGTTCGATCGAGAGCTTCGCCGGCATAAAGCAGCGACCAACGCCCAGCGCTGTGGCGCGGACGCGCGTTGTGGCCTTTTCCGTGACCGGCGCGGCGTTTGGGATCGATCAAGGCGCGAATATTATCGAAGCCATCGGCCGTGATTAGGCCCGCGGTGACCAATTCCCACAGCGCTGTTTCCAGTTCCGCTTTGATTTTTCCGGTTCCACGCACGATGTCGACGAAGAAGGATGCTCCGCGCTGGCGCAGGTGCGCTAGAACTTCTCGTGCGGCATGGCTCAGCCCGGCTGCGGCCTCGTCCGTGCCCGCGGTGCTATCGGACGCATGGCGCGAAATCATCCAGTCCGCGTCTTCACGGATGAAAAATGTGAGCGGCGCGACACTGGTCGGAACGACCCGACGAATCGCTCCATTGTGTTCGCCCAAAGTTGCCGGATGAGGAGAGAGACGGCCCCAGCCGACGGCTCCGGTGAGGCAAAGACGGTCGAGGGCGTTCGGATCGTAGTTCGCGACGCGGCGCGCGAGAATTTGCTGCTCCCACGAACTTGCCGGCGCTTCGAATCCTTGCAATTGTTGCAGCACTTCGAGCGTGCCGCGCTCGCCGAGCAGACGCGTTTCTGGCGTGACGTGCTGCCAGCGCAGCAACCAGCGCATGAATTGCGCGGCGTTGACGGGCTGAATCTGTTTCCGCAGCGTTCCTAGTGTGAGGCGGTGAATGCGGGCAAGCAGGCGGCGGTCGCACCATTCCGTTTCGGTGCCGGATGACGCGGTGAACTGGCCACGCAGGACGGAACCGGCGGCTTCCATGCGCAGCATTATTTTTTCAACGTCTGCCGCCGCGACGCCCAAGAAGTCGGCTAGACCTGAAGTCGTGACGGGACCCAGGTGCGCGAGCCAGCCGGTGATGCAGGTGAAAAACGCATCTTCCCGGGACGGTCGCTGCGCCTCGATTTCTGACGGTTGCGAATTGAAACTGGCGTGGGGAAAAATCGCGCCGAAGGTTCTCGTCTTTTCGGCAGCGAGCCAGTAGCTTCGCTCGCCGGAACGGGCGCGAATCGCGCGGCCTGCTGCGGCGAGCGTGGCGAAATGATTGGCCCACCCGGCGATGGGCTTCGTGGCGATACGCTCAGTGCTTGAACCTTCCGGCAGCGCCACAAGTTCTTGCAGCGCGTCGTGAAGTTCATCCGCGTCGCGAACATCCGGCCACGCCTCTTCGCGAACTTCGGCGATCGCAGCGGGATCCAACCTGCCTATTTCGGAGAGCACCGCTTCGGGCAGCATGCGGCGCATTTCCACGGCGCGGGCGCGGCGTTCTTCCAGTGGCGCGTCGTCGAGATAGGCATAGGGGTTCGCGTTCAGGATCTCATGCGAAAATTGCGACGGCACGGGCGTCTCGACGGCCACGCAGCGAATTCGTCCCGCGGCGATATCTTCCAAGACGACTTTCAGGCCCGCGACGTCCATCGCTTCGGTGAGCGCGTCTTTCATGGTTTCGCGCGCGAGGGGATGATTCGGGATTTCGATATCCCCCGAAATATTTTCCTGGCAAGCGAGGGCCTGCGGGAACACAGCGGCCAGCAGATCGTCCGAGCGCATGCGTTGGATCGGCGGTGGGATTTTTTTTCCGCCCATAAAACGCAGCAACGCAAGCGAGCGGCCAGCAACCCAGCGCCAGCGCGTGGCGAAAATCGGCGAGGTGAGCACGGCTTGCTCCAGCAGCGGCTCGACGCTGGCAGCGTGGAGAAAATGAAAGACGTCGGCGAGCGGAAAGCTGTGCTGGTCGCTGAGAGAGATGTTCAGGCCGTTGTCCGTGGCGGCGGCTTGCAGCTCGAAATTGAAAGAACGGCAGAAGCGTTTGCGCAGCGCCAGGCCCCAGGCTTTGTTGATGCGGCCGCCGAAGGGCGCATGAATCACCAGCTGCATACCGCCGCTCTCATCGAAAAAGCGCTCGGCGACAATCGTGGTCTGCGTAGGAACTGCGCGCAGCACGGCGCGGCCTTCGACAATATATTGTGCGGCTTGTTCGGCGCCGGGGCGGTCCATGCCGCATTCGACTTCGAGCCATTCGATGGCTGCGGCAGCTTGCGGCGAATTGCGCAGATCTGACGAAGGCGCGAGGCCTGCGGTAAGCGCGCCGACGTGTTCGCGGACGTGTGCGAGCTGCTGCGAGAGTTCCATCGTGCGCGACGGAGCTTCGCCGCGCCAGAAAGGGACGTTTGGAGGCGCGCCCTTGGCGTCTTCCACGGATACGGAGCCGGACTGCACGCGGCGAATGCGCCAGGAAGAATTTCCGAGGAGAAAAATATCGCCGCGCAAACTTTCGACCGCGAAGTCTTCGTCCACGGTGCCAATGACGCTGCCTTCCGGTTCGGCGACAACCGTGTACATTGCATTATCTGGAATCGCGCCGCCGCTGGTGATGGCGGCCAAGCGGCTGCCGCGGCGTCCACGGAGGCGATGGTTCACCTGATCGCGATGCAGGTACGAACCGTAGCGGCCGCGGCGCGCGGCGATGCCATCGGAGAGCATAGCGACGATTTCGTCGAAATCCTTGCGTTCAAGTTCGCGGTATGGAAACGCACGGCGCACGAGCGCAAACAGATCGTCTTCCTGCCAGTCTTCGGCGGCGCAGGCGGCCACTACCTGCTGCGCGAGAATGTCCAGCGGAGCTTGCGGAATTTCGATGCGATCGAGTTCGCCGTGGCGAATGGCGCGAACGAGCGCGGCGCATTCCAGAAGTTCATCGCGGGTGGTGGCAAAAAAACGGCTTTTCGGAATCGCGCCGCGCCAGTGGCCGGCGCGTCCTGCGCGCTGCAGAGCCACAGAAATCGAGCGCGGCGAGCCAATCTGGCAAACGAGATCGACGGCGCCGATATCGATTCCCAACTCGAGCGAGGCAGTGGCGACGAGCGCGCGAATTTCGCCAGCTTTTAATTTGGATTCGACAGCGAGGCGACGGAGGCGCGAAAGGCTGCCATGATGCGAGGCGACCGCCTCTTCACCGAGCAGCGCGGCGAGATGATGCGCCAGGCGTTCGGCGAGGCGGCGAGTGTTCACGAAAATGAGCGTCGCACGGTGCTGTTGCACCAAGCCGGCGACGCGCTGATAGATTTCGTCCCACATCTCATTGGAAGCGATGGGGCCGAGTTCGCTGGACGGAACTTCGATGGCGAGGTCGAGGCGTCGGCGCTGCTCGATTTCGACGATTACGGGCGCGGGCCGTTCGCTGCCGGTGAGAAATTGTCCGACGAGCTCGATGGGCTTCTGCGTGGCCGAGAGTCCAATTCTGGTGAGCGGCTGCGCGGTGAGCGCTTCGAGGCGTTCCAGAGACAGGGCAAGGTGCGTCCCGCGCTTGTCGTCCGCGACCGCGTGGATTTCGTCCACGATCAGCGTGCGAACGGTGCGCAGCAGTTCCCTGCTCTTCCCGGCGGTAAGCAGAATATAGAGGGATTCGGGAGTGGTGACCAGAATATGCGGGGGGCGTTTCTGCATCGCAAGGCGGTCGCGGATCAGCGTGTCACCGGTGCGCACAGCGGTGCGGATCTCGGGCATCAGAAAACCGCGCTGCTGGGCCAGCTGAAGGATTTCTCCCAGCGGGATATCCAAATTCTTTTGAATATCGTTTCCCAGCGCTTTCAGCGGAGAGACGTACAAAACCTCGGTCTGATCGAGCAGATCGCCGGCGAGCGCTTTGCGCACCAGCACGTCAATGCAAGCCAGAAAAGCAGCCAGAGTCTTACCCGATCCGGTCGGCGCGCAGATTAACGTGTTTTTTCTGGCGAGGATGTGCGGCCAGCCGAGTTCCTGCGGCTCGGTGGGGGTGCCGAATTTGCCGACGAACCATTCGCGGACGAGCGGATGCGCCCATTCCAGGGATTTGCATTTAGGCGCTTCAGAGGCTACGGCGTGGTTCATTTTCTCGTTCCCGCGATACGCATTCCGCAGAGAAGGACGGCGCGGAATGCATCCAGAATAACACCGAGTGGCATTTCTGGCGAATCCGGTGACCGCGCACTAGCGAGTTTACAATTTTTTTAGCGATTTGGCGGCGTCTTTCAGGCTTTGGCGATTGCGAAAGAAATCCGCCCAAGGGTCTTTTGCTTTCAGACGTTTGCGGAAGTTCCCGAGATTAAAGGTCGCGGGGTCGAGGCTGGTTTTCACTTCGGGCCACGCCAATGGCACCGAAAAGGGTGCCTTCTCGCGGCGGCGAACGGAATACGGTGCGACGACCGTCTGGCCGAAACCGTTGCGGAACGGGTCGAGATAGACGCGCTGGCCTCGAGCTGCGATCGAGTGTTCAACGGTGAGTTCTTTGGGGCTGGACGCTGCGACGCGGGCGACGAAGGTGCGGGCGAATTCGAGAACCTCATCGGCGTCGGGGCCGCTGCGCAGCGGAACGAACACGTGGATGCCGCGGCTTCCGGAAGTTTTGGCGTAAGAATCGAGTTCCAGGGCGTCCAGACCCGCTTTCACCTGTAGAGCTGCGCGAGCTGCATCGGCAAATCTTCCGGTAGAGGGGTCTAGATCGAAGCAAAGCCAATCCGGTTTGCGCGGGGCGCTCGAGCGGCCGGCCATCACGTGCACGGCGATACAGCCGAGATTTACGAGCGCGAGTTGCGTTCCAAGCGAACCTCCAACTACGTAATTTGTTGATTCCGATGAGCCGCCGGCGTGGCGAATGCGCTTCGTAGGGGTGCCAGGCGGCATGCTCTTGGGTTTTTCTTTCTGGAAGAAACATTGGCCGCGCATCCCGTCGGGGCAGCGTTCGAGCGAGAGAATGTGATCGTCGACATACGATCGAAGCTTGGAAAATATCGCGGCGTAGTACTCCGCGAGGTCCAGCTTGGTGTAGCCCTCATGGGGCCAGAAGATTTTGTCGGAGTGAGAAATGGTGACGGGAAGTTTGGCCATGGACGCCTCGGGCACTTTGACATATTTTTGTCAGGAGGACTCTGGCTTCTGCCGTTTCGCAGGCAGCCGCTCTCGCTTTGCTGCGACGGGGTTCTTCGCTGGCGTCGCCTTTTTTGGTTTGTACCCCGGATCACCTGTCGCAGCCTTCTCAACGTTGCCGCCACCGTCGCGTGCAATTTCGGCAAGAAGTTTATTGCTGACGATGGAACGCGGTTTCTCGATGGTGACGTCTTTCGTCGCGGTGTACTGATCACGATGTTTGATGAGCAGCCATGATTTCCCGGAGCTGCTGCCCCAGCCGTGCGTGCGCACCAGTACCCAGGAGCCTTGCAATTTTTTACCGTGCAGCGTGAACTTCAGGTCGCCTTTCGCGAGCGCGGCGTTCACGTCGGGAGATTCAGGCGTCCACGTTCCTTCGTCCCAGACCATTACCGTGCCGCCGCCGTATTCGCCCTCGGGAATTACGCCTTCGAAACTCGCGTATTCCAGCGGATGATCTTCGACCTGCATCGCGAGCCGCTTGACCAAAGAATCCAGCGACGGGCCCTTCGGGACAGCCCAGGAAAGCAACACGCCATTCCATTCCAGGCGGAAATCATAGTGAAGCGCGGTGGCGCGATGTTTCTGAATCACGTAGACAAGCGCGTTCCGGTTTTTCGATGGAGAGGCCTTGCCGGAAGGCTCGGGCGAGACTTTGAAATGGCGCTTCTTGTTGTATTCCTTGAGTGTCATGCGATGGTCCTTTCGCGGACGCGCGCGACGGCGTTCACGAGGACATTACAGCATGAATGGCGAACTGATGCACAGTCCATCGGGTGCGTGCTGTAGGGTGGGGCAGGATGCAGCCGGCGCCGTGTTATCAGATGTTAAATTCCAGCTCGTTCGATCAGGCCCTGAATTTTCGCGACGTATTCTGTGATCGCCCGTTGCTTTGCGTCTTCCGACCAGCCGAGTTCGCGCGCGAGCAATTCTGCGACGGCGGGTGCGGCACCGATCGCATCGCGCCAGCCATACAGTTGCAGGCCAACGCGGCGCGCCAGGATGTCCTCGATCGAGACGGCGAGTTCATCGCGCGCGCCGAAGACAACTTCCGCACGTAGCGCTGGGAGCCCTTCGAGCAACGGGCGCGCGAGGTCGGGATCGGCGTCCGCGAGCTTCATTACTTCCGGAGCACACACGCCGTATTTTTGCGCGAGGTGTCGTGCTGTTTTTTCTGTGAGCGTGAATCGCGTGGCGAGCGATTTCCAGTAATCCAGGGCGTAACCGGCGGAGCCTAGGAGTGGATGGCTCAGAGTGGAACACTTGCGCCCGGCGTCGTCCAGATATTTCTGCGTGGCGTCGAGCGTATCTTCGGCCATGGCGCGATGCGTGGTCCACTTACCGCCCATGATGCTGATCAGGCCGCTCGCATGATCGAATTCGACCTCGTGATCGCGCGCCAGACTTTTCGTGTCAGCGGATTTGCCAGAACTCACCAACGGACGCAGGCCTGCCGTTCCGCTGACAATTTGACTGGGCGTCGCAGGCCGCGCCAGATATTTGTTCAATTGCCGTAGGACGTAGGCGACTTCTTCCGTCTTTACATAAAGCTCGTCGTCCAACTTTGCTTCGTCATCCGTAGTTCCCACCAGCAGGCGTCCGTACCACGGAATCGCGAAGAGCACGCGGCCGTCTTCAGTTTTCGGCACCAGCAGGGCGTCTCCGCTCGAAAGTATTTCCAGTGGCAGGAAAATATGGATGCCCTTGCTGAGGCGCATGCGCGGCGTCGCTTCGGGGGTGGCCATCCGGCGCACGGTGTCAGCGTAAGGGCCGGTGGCGTTGATGAAAGCACGCGCGCGAATGCGGAAGCGGCTGTGCGTGAGCTGATCTTGGACTTCGACGGCGTTCAGCCTTCCGTCGGGTGCCTTTTCAAACGCAACCACCCGCGCGTAGTTGAGCGTCTCGCCACCTCCAGCGGCAAACGTTTTCACCAACGTGATGTTGTAGCGCGCATCATCGAATTGCCCGTCGGTGTAAGCCACGCTGGCGACGAGGTGGTCCCGAGCCAGTGTGGGCACGCGGCGCAAAGTTTCCTCACGCGACAGATAGGTGCTGGGTGCTAGACCATCGCGGCCGGCGATCCAATCGTAAAGTTTCAGGCCAACTTCGAGATAGGGGACGTCGACCCAGCGAAAGCACGGCGTGATGAATTGCTTGGTCGTGGTAAGAAACGGAGCATTGCGCAACATGTGAATTCGTTCGTGCAGCGCGCGCTTCAGTACGGCGTATTCCTTGGGATCGAATCCGCGGATGGCTTCTTCGAGATAGCGCACGCCGCCGTGCGCCATTTTGGTAGAAGTGCTGGAAGTAGCGGAGGCGTAGTCGCCCGCTTCGAGCTGCACGGTCCGGAAACCGCGCAGCTGGGAATCGAGCGCGCAACCTGAGCCCGTGGCGCCGCCGCCGATCACGCAAACGTCAAAGGTCCGGCCGGCGATGCTGCGGAGCGATGAGGCGCGAGATTTCATCCTCGCGCCTCACGCGTGCGAAGTGTGAGGGCCACAAAGCTTATTTCGCGGAGCTCGCTTTCGCGGCGCGATTTTTCACGGCATCAAGCAGCTTGTCAAAATCGTCGGAGAATTGCTTGACGCCGTTCGTGGTGAGCTTGTCCGTGGCAGCCTTCATGGAAATGCCGGCCTTTTCCAGCCCCTCCATGGTTTCTTGCGCGGCTGGGACGTTTTCTTCCAGGCTGGCGCGGGGCTTGCCATGATCGCGGAAGGCATCGAAGGTGGCGGGCGGAATGGTGTCCACGGTATCCGCGCCAATCAATTCTTCGACGTAATAAACGTCGCCGTACGCAGGATTTTTCGTGCTGGTGCTGGCCCACAGAACACGCTGTGTCTGTGCGCCTCGTGCAGCGAGAGCATCCCAACGCGGGCCGCTGAAAATCTGCTTGTAACGCTGATAGGTGAGCTTGCCATTGGCGATGGCCACCTTGCCGTGCAGACTGCGCAGCAGTGCCTGATCGCCGGCGTTCGTCGCGGTTTTCAGTTTGGCGTCAATTTCGCCGTCAACCAAAGTGTCGATGCGGCTGATGAAAAAGCTGGCGACGCTGGCGATGCGGCTGACGTCGCCGCCGCCTTTGGCAAACGTCTCCAATCCGGCGATGTAGGCTTCGGCCACGCGCACGTACACGTCAAAAGCGAAAAGCAGCGTGACGTTAATATTGATGCCTTCGCTGATCAATTGCTGGAACGCGGGAATTCCTTCCGGCGTACCGGGCACTTTGACCATCAGGTTCTCGCGGCCCACGCGCTTCCAGAGGCGGCGCGCTTCGTCCAGCGTTTCCTGAGTCTGGTGCGCGAGATAGGGAGAGACTTCCAGGCTCACGTAACCGTCGCGCTTCTTGGTTTGCTCATAGACCGGGCGCAGAAAATCCGCGGCGTCTTGAATGTCCTTGATCGCGAGCTCTTCGTAGCGCCCTTTGGCGTCCAGGTCCTTGCGCTTTTCGAGTTCTTCCAGAGTCTTGGTGTACTCGGCGCTGCCGGTGATGGCTTTTTCGAAGATGGAAGGATTGGAGGTCATGCCGCGCAGGCCGTCTTCTTCGATCAGGCGCTTGAGTTCGCCCGAAGTGAGCAAGTCGCGGCGAATGTAATCGAGCCAAACCGATTGGCCGAATTTGATGAGTTCTTTCAAGGGATTCTGAGCCGACTTGCCGGCATCGGCGGCGCTGGTCGAATTTACCGTGGTGCTCATGATGATTGCCTCCTCGAGGAAACTGGAAATTTGGTCCCGCAAATCCTGCGCGCGGGCGGCCCTGCTGCATCAGCGCGCGATCGGGCGCCGCGATTCCACATTCTACCGCACAATCAGAAGGGATGCGCGCGAAACAGGCTCGCCGAAACCATCCAGGATTGTGGTCCGTACAACCCGATGGTATATTCGTGTAAATAAGCAGTGAGGTGGCCTTATGAAACTGCGCGCCTTGCGTGTGTTCGCTGCATCGGCACTTCTCGCCTGCTCTGTTGCGGCGCAAGAGTCAAGTGAACCATTGCGTGGACCTGACGGAGGCACGCGGGTGCATGTGGACGGGATCCAAGTGCTGCCCGTGGCTGGAAAACCGTTCTCAGCCCGGGACAGCATTGAGTGGACGCGCACACTGGAAGACGGAAGCGTGGTTACCACGCATCTCACGGCGATGGTGGCGCGCGATAGCGAGGGGCGAATTCGCCGCGAGCGCGTTACGTTCGTTCCAGCCAATTCGAATGCGCAGTCCAAGCCGATGGAAATCATCCTTTCCGATCCTGCCGAGCACACGCGAACAACCTGCAACATCGCGTCGCGTCATTGCGCAGTGACCGACTATCAGACACCCGTGAAATTTTCACCGGTTCCGGCCGGTCCACTCGACCACGGGAAGCGCTTCCTGGCCCGCGAGAGCTTGGGTACGAACAGCGTGGATGATCTGAACGTGGTGGGCACGCGCGAAACGCTGACGATTAACGCCGGAGTGATCGGCAACAGCGAGCCGGTGGTGACCACTCGCGAGTTCTG
>Ga0210391_10001966_pt1 | contig 18222 bp, 19 predicted proteins | sample IncBWC12OmetaG_FD_160573 | JGI IMG/M metagenome (GOLD analysis project Ga0210391, IMG submission 160573) | Forest soil microbial communities from Barre Woods Harvard Forest LTER site, Petersham, Massachusetts, United States - Inc-BW-C-12-O ... | reverse complement strand
AGTGGCAATCCTCACGCTGGTCCTGGCCATCCTGCTAGCCCGCAGCGGCACCCGATTCTTGCGCAATCTTGGCTTCACGGCACTGATACTCGTAATCGCCCAAGCAGTCCTGGGCGGCATGCGCGTCCTATTCCATAACCCCGCGCTCACCGCCACCATCCACGCCATCCTCGCGCAAATCTTCTTCGTCACAGTGGTCAGCCTGAGCCTCTTCACCAGCAAATGGTGGAACAGCGATCCACCCAAACTTGACGACCCAGCCTCACCACCGCTGTGCACGCTCTCGGCCATCACCGCAGCCGCGATCTTCGTACAATTAATTCTCGGCGCAGGCTTCCGCCACGGCGCATTCCAGATCCTCCCGCACATCATCGGCGCATTCGTCGTCCTGTTCCTCGCCATCTGGACTAGCCGCACCGTACGCGTCCGCTTCGGCACAGTCGCGCACCTTCGCCGCTGGGGCATCCTCCTCACGTCCTTCATCGGCACCCAATTTCTGCTCGGCATCGCCGCCTACTGGGCGGTAGTTCAGGAAATAAAGGCTCAGCAACCCACCACCACGTACGTCATCCTTACGGTAGCCCACGTTCTGGTAGGCGCGCTCACCCTGGCCGCCAGCGTAGTCTTGGCGCTTTCTGCCTTCCGCGCCATTCGCGGAAATGCTACAGTCTCCGCCGCAACCAAAGTTTCTGGCGAGAGCGCCGAAGGCTCCCGCGCATGAGCATGAGCACGAAAACCTTGAGCGCCATCGGCACGATAACGACGACGGACGTTACGCCATGAGCAGCAATCCTCGCGCCGAAGCGATAGCCGCGTACGATAAGCCTTGGGCCTACGTCGTTCTCACTAAGCCCGACGTCACCTTCCTTGTCGTCATCACCACGGTTGCGGGCTTCTACCTCGGCAGCGCCGGCCCCATGGAATGGGCGCGCCTCATGAATACCCTCTGCGGCACTCTCCTGGTCGCCGGAGGCACCGCCGCGCTCAACCAATACGTCGAACGCCACATGGATAGCGTAATGCGCCGCACCGCCTCGCGCCCGCTGCCGCTGGGAATTCTGCAGCCCAAAGAGGTCCTGCTCTTCGGCGTAGCCACCATAATCGCCGGTGCAATCTGGCTAGCCCTCGCGGTAAACGCACTTGCGGCTTCGATCGCGCTAGTCACCAGCGTCTCCTATCTCGGCGCCTACACTCCGCTGAAGACGCGCACGACACTCGCCACCGCCGTAGGCGCCATCCCCGGCGCGCTACCGCCATTGATCGGCTGGGCCGCAGCCAGCGGCACGCTCTCTGCCGGTGCCTGGATCCTCTTCGCCATTTTATTTTTCTGGCAGTTCCCGCATTTCATGGCCATCGCTTGGATGTACCGCGAAGATTACGGGCGCGCCGGAATCCTCATGCTCCCGGTAGTAGATCGCAGCGGCGACCGCACCTTCCGCCTGATCATCGCCACCTCCGCGATCCTGATCCCGGTCAGCGTGTTGCCCGCCGTGCTCGGCATGGCCACCATAAACTATTTCTACGGCGCCCTCATTCTCGGCCTGCTCCTTCTCCTGGTCTCCTACTGGGCCAACCGCGTTCGCACCAACGTTCGCGCCAAGTGGCTGATGCACGCCACCGTCGCGCATATTCCGCTGCTCCTCGGCTGGATGATTCTGGACAAAGTTGCCCGATGACCGCAGCGGCCACAGCAGGAGGCGTGCAGATGACGTCCAAAGCGCACCGCATCGAAATCGGTGCACTCTGTAGCGTGGCAATCCTGATTTCGCTCTGGGGAGTTGTCTGGGACATCACCAGCGGCCTGATAACCAGCGGCATTGACGGCATCATGCTGCTGCTGATCGCGCTAATGATCGTCGGCATTTTCAGCGCGATGCTGGCCCACATGCTCTGGCAGGCCGGGCTGATCCCGTTCTTGAAGCCGGCGCCCGCAGCAGCGGCCGCATCAGCCAAGCCCGCCGCCGCAGCGCCGGCCGCAAAGCCCGCCGGGGCTGCTCCTGCCGCAACTGCCGCGCCCGCCGCGAAGCCTGCTGCTGCACCAGCCGCGCCCGTGAACGCTCCAGCCGCGTCTCAAGCAGCGCCCGCTCCGAAACCAGCAGCGCCAGCCACGCCGCCCGCGACTCCTTCGACAACTCCGGGCGAGCCCCCGACAAAGTGACGCGCGGCGCAGCGGGTCTCGCAACCATCAGCAGCATAAAATGAATTCCTCAGCTCCGACTTCCGCGCATACCAGCGCCGACGCCACCGCCAAACCACAAAAATCCTTCGGTGGACGCTGGGCTCTTGCCATCGTCGTCCTCACGCTCGCCTTCGTAATCATGCCGTTCCTGTTCTGGAACGCTACCTGGTTCGGCCGCCCCATCACCGACGCGCAAATCTCGAAAGCCCTCGCCGACCGCTCCCACCCCCGCGAAATCCAGCACGTCCTCTCGCAGTTCGAAACCCGGATTGAACGCAACGACCCCACCGTCCGCAACTGGTATCCGCAAATCGTCGCGCTTGCAAAAGATCCCATTGACGAAATCCGCGTGACCGACGCTTGGGTAATGGGCCAAGACAACACCGCGCCCGAATTCCACCAAGCCCTTCTGCCGATGCTGCAAGATCCAAATCCGATGGTCCAACGCAATGCCGCCCTCTCCCTGGTCCGCTTCCAAGACGATTCCGGCCACGCCCAAATCGTCTCCATGCTGCAGGCGTACGCGATGCCAGCCCCGCAAGCAGGCATCCTCTCGACACGCCTCAAAGCCGGCGACACAGTTAACCCCGGCACACTAGTAGCTCACATTGAATCAGCAGGAAATAGTGGAGCAGCAGGGAAGAGCAACGAAGTTCGCGCGAATGTACCCGGCACAGTAGACCACTGGCTAGCAAAAGACGGCACGACCGTGAGCGCGGGCCAACCAATCCTAATCCTGGCCCCGAACGAAAGCATGGCCTGGGAAGCCCTCCGCGCCCTATTCCTAACAGGCCGTCCCGAAGACCTATCCTACGTAAATCAATTCGTCCGCGGCTCAGACGGTATGTCCCCCCAACTAGCCCAACAAGCCCAAGCCACAAGCCGTGCCATCCAAGACCGCGCGACCCACTAGCGCCGACGCGGCCATCACTGCTTGTACTGAATCACTGCCTGCCCATCCACGATCTTGATGTCAGAAATATCCGCTGGAAGCCGTAACTTGTCCCGATTCTCCGGCGAAGCCATCATCTTCTCCACCGCCGCATTCAAAGTGGACTGCGGCAAAGGCAGCGACCCCAGCTTCCCGCTAACCGGCTCGAATTTCATAAACCCGTTCTCCGCGCTCAAATGCCCATCCAGCTCCAAAGAAATATCCTTCCCGTGAAAATCAAAAATCACATAAGCCTTTACCAAATCCCCCACCATATCCACCTTCACATCCTTAACCGAAGATTGCACATCCTCGATCGACCGCGGGTCTCCAGCCGCCAAAGCCGCGCTAGGATCGTTACCTGCATTCCCACTGCCGTCCGCCAGCGCACCCGGCGCAGCCCCCGAATTACCGGTCGAACCAGCGCCCGACGCACCCGTCGCCGCTCCAACAGGAGCCGGTGTCTGCGTCTGCAAATTCTGCGCTAGATAAGAATTCAGTTCGCTGCGATCCAAAGCCACTTGGCCAGCCTGCCCGGAAGCCTTGGCCTGATCAGCCGCCGCAAATTTCTGCTCCGCCCGCCCCGCGGCATTAGGATCATAGGGAATATTCGGCGCCGGCGACTTGTGCAAGACCAGCACAATCGTCAAAATCAAACCCGCCAAACTGCTCCACGACAAAATCTTATAAAGAGTCCCCGCCAGCTTCGCACCAGCCATAACGAACTCCTATGCGGCAAACGCGCCAATAAACGCACAAGTCCCAGCATAGCAGCAAGGAAGGGAACCGCTGGTTTACAGCCAAAAAGACGTGTTCAATCACCCATTGAACCAAAGTACAGCCCGGACCTGATCCGACTCGGTAGGGGCGCTGCTTGCTGCGCCCCTACTTGCCGGACGTTCGCCTATCCTCGGCGTCGCAGTTGACGTGCCACCGCATCCTCACTTCTTCTTCGCAAAATATTTCGCGTAGTACAAAATCCCCGCCACAGTCTTCCCATCCCGTATCTTCCCGCTCCGTATCCATCGCTCCACGTCACGCAAAGAAAAAATCCTCTGCTCGATCCGCTCGTCCGCCTCAGGCTGCGCCACTCCCTTCGTCAGTCCCGTAGCCAGAAAAATTGCCATGTTCTCGCGCAAGAATCCCGGGCTAGGAAACAAATCCACCAAGAGCCTCATGCGCCGCGCCGTATAACCAGTCTCCTCCCGTAACTCCCGCCGCGCCCCCGAAACAAAACTCTCCTCCCCATCCCGCCGTCCCGCCACCAACTCCCACAAATACTGCTCCACGCTATGCCGGTACTGCCGTATCAACACAATCCCACCGTCAGCCAACAGCGGCAACACCACCACCGACCCAGGATGCACAATGATGTCTCGCGTAGCCTCCACCCCGCTAGGTTCGATCACCCTCTCCCGCTGCACATCGAATACCCGCGTGCGCAAAACCAATTCGCTGCTCAAAATATTCGCAGAAGAATTTTTCTTCGCCACATTCGCTCCAGTCGGTCCATTTTCGACAAAACATACTAACCCAATCTTGCCTCGGCGAAATATCGCGCCATCGCGCCGTGATTTCTTGCCGCCCGCAATCCCGTTGCATATACTGCTTCCGACAACCACATGCCAATCAACACAGTAATAGTTGACGACGAGCGCCCGGCCCGCGACGAACTCCTGTACCTCCTAAAAGGTTTCCCCGAAGTAAACGTCGTAGCGCTGGGCAAGAACGGTCTCGAAGCTGTCAATCTAATCAGAGAACACGAGCCCGACCTAGTCTTCCTAGACGTCCAAATGCCCGGCCTCGACGGCTTCGGCGTAATAAAAAAACTCCTCGAACGCAGACTCCCGGTCCCCCAAATCGTCTTCGCCACAGCCTTCGACAACTACGCCATCCAAGCTTTCGACGTGAACGCAGTTGACTACATCCTCAAGCCCTTCGACAAAGCCCGCATCTCCAAAGCCTTGCAACGCGCCAAAAAAATGCTAGACGCCCACACCTCGCCAGTAGAACGCCTCGAAACTCTAATGGGCCAGCTGACGCTCCCCACCGCAGCCGCCAAATCCGCGCAGCCAGTAAAGCTCCTCGTGAAATCGCAAGAACGTATGTTCCTGGTAGATGCCGACGACATGATTTACTCCTCGATCCAGGACGGCACCATCACCATTTTTACGCGCGACTTCGAAGGCGTCTCCAACTACCGCACCATTGAGGAGCTTTCCGCCTCCCTCGACGCCGACCGCTTCTGGCGCGCGCACCGCTCTTACCTGGTCAATATCAACCACATCAAGGAAGTCGTCCCCTGGTTCAAGTCCAGCTACATGCTCAAAATGAACGACAAGCGCGCCAGTGAAATTCCCGTCTCGCGCGCCCAGACCAAACGCCTGCGCGAGCTTCTGAAGCTATAAATGTTTCGAAGCAGCAGGACGAGTGGAGCAAAGCATCCTAATTTTTCAGGGGGTACTATGCCACGCCATAAACGGTTTCTCTGTCTCGCAGCAGCAACAACAGTGAGCTGCATCGTCGCAATCTCAATCTTGATCGTCGCGCCGGCCGCACCAGCACAGACGCAAGCGCACGCCCCGACACACGCCCCAGCCAGCACCGGCTCCATTTCCGGCAACGTCTCCGATCACCAAGGCTCCCCACTAGCCGGAGCCCAAGTCACCCTGACCAATCTCAGCACGAAAGAATCCACCAACGGCAGCACCGACGGTACAGGCGGCTACAGCTTCGACGACCTTAAACCCGGCCACTACACCGTACTCTTCGAATCCAAAGGCCTGATATCCAAAACCCAATCAGTCGAAGTAAAAGCCGGCAAAAAATCCAAAGTAAGCGAACGCCTGAAACCCCCCGAACTCCAAAAGAAAAACGACGTCGAGTAACCGTCGCCCTCGAAAATCCGCGCGCCCGTCATCCTGAGGAGCGAAGCGACGAAGGCTGCCTTCCGCGGGCGGGGCTCTCTCTTCGCCTTCCCCTTCGCTCGCCTTCATCACTGCCTTTGTCGGCGTTCACCCTTGTTCATCAGTGGTGCCTTTGAACTGCGCATTGTGCTAGCATCTCTCGTACACCTCTCGATGGATTTTTCACTCAGCAGCGACCAAATTCTCATCCGCGACACCGTCCGTCAATTCATGGAAACGGAAATGCGCCCCATTCTCCGGGAATACGAGCGCACCGAAAAATTTCCCGCCGACCAAATCAAAAAACTCGGCGAACTAGGCTGCTGCGGTATGTTGATCCCCGAAGAATGGGGCGGCGCCGGCACAGACACGGTCAGCTACGCCCTGATGCTGGAAGAAGTAGCCCGCGTGGACGCATCCACCGCGGTCGCTCTCAGTGTCACGAATTCCGTAGTGGCCGTCCCGCTCTGGAAATCCGGCACCGACCAGCAAAAGAAAAAATACCTCTCCCGCCTCTCCCGCGGCGAAATTCTCGGCGCCTTCTGCCTAACCGAACCGCAAGCCGGTTCCGACGCCGCCGGAATCCAAACCCGCGCCGTCCGCAATGGCGATCACTACATCCTGAACGGCACCAAAGCCTGGGTCACCAACGGCGGCGTCTCCGGCCTCTACATCATCTTCGCGAAAACCGATCCCGCAGCAGCCAGCCGCGGCGTCACCGCCTTCATAGTCGAACCCGATTTCCCCGGCTTCCGCATCAGTCGCTGCGAAGATAAAATGGGACTGCGCCTCTCCCGCAGCGCAGAAATTTCGCTGCAAGATTGCCGCGTCCCGGCAGAAAATCGCCTGGGCGAAGAAGGCCAAGGCCTCAGAATTGCCCTGGAATCGCTCGACGGCGGCCGCATCGGCATCGCCGCGCAATCCGTAGGAGTAGGCCAAGGCGCGCTCGAAGCCGCAACGCGCTACGCCAAGCACAGAAAAACTTTCGGCCACCCGATCGCCGAGTATCAAGCCATCCAATGGATGCTAGCCGACATGGAAACAGAAGTCTCCGCTGCCCGCGCCCTAACCCACTACGCGGCGTGGCATCGCGATAAAGAATTGCAGGGCAGGGAAGCCGTCAGCGCGCAAACGCGCCCACGCGGCTCGCAAGCGTCGCGCGCGAAGCTGTACGCCAGCGAAATGGCCAATCGCGTAGCCTACAAAGCCGTGCAGGTTCATGGCAGCTCTGGCTATTCGCGCGAAACCGACGTGGAGCGCTACTATCGCGACGCCCGCGTGCTGACAATTTACGAAGGCACCAGCGAAATGCAACGCCTGGTAATCGCCCGCGACCTGCTGCGGCACTGACTCTAGGAGATCGAACTAATCTTGCCTAAACAGAAACGAGTCCTCAGCGGCATGCGCCCCACAGGCCGCCTCCACCTGGGCCATTTCTTCGGCGCCCTCTCGAACTGGCTGAAACTGCAGCAAGAATACGACTGCTACTTCTTCGTAGCCGACTGGCACGCGCTCACGACTCATTACGAAGACACAAGCTCCATCGCCGAAAACACGCTCCAAGTAGCTATGGACTGGCTAGCCGTAGGCCTAGACCCACAAAAATCCACGCTCTTCGTGCAATCCCAAGTCCTGGAACACGCCGAGCTCCACGTCCTACTCTCTATGATCACTCCGTTAAGCTGGCTAGAGCGCGTTCCCACCTACAAAGAACAAATCGAAAACCTAAAAGGCCGCGACCTGGGCACCTACGGCTTCCTGGGCTACCCCCTCCTCCAATCCGCCGACATCGTAATGTACGGCGAGCCAAAAAAAGAATTGCTAGTGCCGGTAGGCGAAGACCAAGCCCCCCACGTCGAACTAACTCGTGAAGTGGTGCGGCGATTCAACACACACTTCGGTTTGAGGATTGATCCGCGGGAAATGGTCTCGGAGGGAAACCGGGACGCTGTCACGTCTCTCGCTCTTCGGCTTAAGCCAGGCCAATTCACATGGGAAAGCGCTCCTGACATAGCCTCCGCCACAGCGATGGTCCCGGAGATCCGGCGATATGTTGCAGGCGTCGGCTACGAGAATTTCCTCGATCAAAACCCAAAGGCTAAGAAATTCATTGGACAAGAGTCGATTCTTCGCGAGCCAGCCTACATCCCCGCCGAAACCCCTCGCCTCCCAGGCCTGGACGGCCGCCGCATGGCCAAATCCTACGGCAACGCCATCTGGCTAACCGATCCCCCCGACGAAATCCGCACCAAAACCCGCAACATGCTCACCGACCCCCAACGCGTCCGCCGCACCGACCCCGGCCGCCCCGAAATCTGCCCAGTCTTCGCCTATCACAAATTATTTTCGCCGCCAGACACCGTAGCCCGTATTGACCGCGACTGCCGCTCCGCCGCCATCGGCTGCGTGGACTGCAAAAAAGAAATGGCCGAAAACCTAGTGAAGTGGATCGAGCCTATCCAGGCACGCCGCAAACAATTTGAGGCCAATCCTCAGCAAGTTTGGGATATCCTCGACACCGGCTCGAAGCAAGCCCAGAAGGTCGCGCGCAAAACCATGAAGCGCGTGCGCAACGCGATCTTCCAATGGGACGAAGCGCGCCAGTCTTCAAATTCAGCGCGTGCAGGAAAGGTGGCAACAGGCGAATAATGGCATCACCCTATCGCATCAACTTACCATCGTACGAAGGCCCGCTCGATCTCCTGCTGGATCTAATCCGCAAGCAGGAAATGGACATCCACAATATCCCCATCGCCAAAATCACCGAGCAATATCTCGACTACCTCCACCAACTAGAAAAGTTAGACATAGACGTCTCCGCCGACTTCATCTACATGGCCGCAACGCTGATCCACATCAAATCCAAAATGCTCCTGCCCGTTGACCCGCTGCTAGCCGCCGAAGAACAAGACCCCCGCGACGAACTAGTCCACCGCCTGCTAGAACACGAAAAATTCAAAAACGCCGCCCAGCTCCTCTACCAGAAACAACAAGTCGAAGCCAACGTCTGGTCCCATCCAGATAAATCGCTCTACGGCGGCGACGAAGTCCAAGGCGAGCTGGTAGTCTCTCTGGTAGATCTCGTAAAAACTTTCCAACAAGTCCTGGAACGCCGCAAAGAAGTCCCGCAATTCGGCTTGCGCCACGACACAGTATCGATCGCGCAAATGATGGACCGCCTACGCCAGCGCCTGGTAGTTACCGACGATCCCGTCTCCCTAATCGCATTCTTCGAAACCTGCGAAACCAGAAACGCCATGATCGTCGCGCTGCTGGCCGTCCTGGAAATGGTCCGCATGCAAGCCGTCCTGCTAGTCCAGTCCAACCTCTTCGAAGACATCCGCTTGCGCAAACACAAAATGTTCGACGCAGTCTTCGCGGGCCCCGACGCCATGTCCCAAATCGAGGAACAATACCTGTGACGATCGCTCTTGCAGTAATCGCCGCACCGCATTCACCAAGGGGAAACGCATGACGCCACAAGAAATCCAATCCTCACTGGAAGCTATCATCTACGCTGCCGACGAGCCCGCCACCCTCGACCAAATCTCCAAAGCCCTCGGCATCGAAAAACCCGAAGCTCGCGCCGCCCTCGAACAACTCACCGCCGCCTACCAAACCGACGACCGCGGCATCGAAGTTCGCAAAGTAGCCGGCGGCTGGAAGTTCTACACCAAAGCCCAACATCACGACGTAGTCCGCAAATTCATAAAGAGCCTGCAACCGCCGCTGCGCCTCACGATGCCCGCGCTCGAAACTCTAGCCGTAATCGCCTACAAGCAACCCGTGACAGTCCCCGAAATAAACGAAATTCGCGGCGTCCATGTAGGCGGCGTAATTAAAACGCTCCTGGAAAAACGCCTGATTACCACCGCCGGCCGCAAGGAAGTCATCGGCCGCCCCATCCTCTATCGCACCTCCAAACAATTCATGATGCGCTTCGGCCTCTCCGACCTGGACGAACTACCCAGCCTGAAAGAATTCGAAGCCCTGGCTCAAGCCGCCCTGGGCTCCGACGAAGGCATAGCCGAAGCCCAACCCGAAGACTCTGCAACAGTCAGCGAAGAAATTATTGACGCAGAAGTCGTCAACGTAGAAGTTGTCGAAGCAGAAGTAGTCGCCGAAGCAATCGGAAGCGAAGCAGCGGCATTCGATGATGTGTCCGACAATGCTGCGTCGGAAGCCGGAACCGTGCCGGGAAACGCGAACGACTCCATCTCGGACGCTTCCGCCGAACAAGAAGCCGCATCCGAGTTCGCCGAATCCCCAGCTCAAACTGCCGCGCAAACACTCTCAGACGCGCCAAAGCAATCAGAATCTCTCGTGACCAGCACAACCGACGACGCCGACAAATCCCGCGCCGCCGCAGCCAGCGCCGGTTCCGCCAGCCACTCTCCTGAGCCCGAAAGCTAGATGGGGAAATCAGGCATTACACTGGTCGCAAACGTCGCGACTGCGTTCGTCAGCGCACTGTGTGCGTTCGCGCTGCTCTTGTTTGCAGGCGCGAAGCTGTTCTCACACCGACCCGGTTTTCAGGTGTTCCTCTTCTTCGCTCCGTTGGTTTCACTCGGCATTGCCGGCCTGGTATTTATCTTGGTCTTTCTGAAGGTCCGCTCTAAACAGAGCTTGTAGCGCTTCCCATTCGCTCCAAACCCACTTTTCCGTTAAGCTATACGTGCACCACGGAGCCACTCAGCCTACCCATGCTCGAACGATTGCAGAAAATAATCGCGCGCGCCGGCATCGCTTCCCGCCGCCACGCCGAAGAACTAATCAAATCGGGCCTGGTCACCGTCAACGGCCAAACCATTACCGAACTAGGCAGCAAAGCCGACGAATCCAAAGACCACATCAAAGTCCAAGGCAAGCTCCTGCGCCCAGAAACCGAGCGCGTCTATCTTCTACTGAATAAACCGCCCGAAGTAGTCTCCACCATGATCGACCCTGAAGGCCGCCGCTCCCTTTCAGACATGCTTCACGGCGTTGCCCAACGCGTCTTTCCCGTCGGCCGGCTCGAATACCACAGCCTAGGTCTGGTCTTCCTCACCAACGACGGCGAGCTGGCGAACCTGATGCTCAAAGCCCACCACCTCCCGCAAACCTACAATCTAAAATTAAAAACGCTCCTCACCTTCGACGAAACCGCCGCCCTCGAGCAATCCACCGGAGCCCGCATCACCCGCATCAAAGGTAAAGACGCCCCCTGGTACGAAGTCACGCTCTCCGAAGCTCGCCGCGACCATCTGCGCAATCGCCTGTTCCAAACCGGCCACCCGGTTGAAAAAATCAAGCGCGTGAAAATCGGCAACCTGGCCCTCGAAGATCTCTCCGCAGGGCACTTCCGCCCGCTGTCAGACGCAGAAGTGAGTACGCTGCGACGAATGGTTCAGTCCGGAGCTACGCAAGGCAGCCCAGCAGCGCAATCGGGAGTCGCCGCCGCTCGCCCAGGTCTGGTGTCGTCAGCGGCGACGGGAATTTCCACGTTAGGAATTCCCGCCGGGATCGCGCGCCGACCCTTCGTCAAACGCCGCCCGTATCAACCGAAGCCAAAACCCGGTGAAGCAAAGCGTCCGACTCAGCCGTTCGTCGCGCGCGACGGCGGTGCACCGCGCCTACATCAGAATTTCAAGCCCGCGCCGCACGATGGCCCCGTGACTGCAGGACCACCGCCGGCCGCGACAATTCCATTTTCCGCGCCACCACAAAAAAGCTTCCACAATTCGCGCCAAGGCCATCCCGCGCGCCCCGATTTCAAATCGCGCCCAGCGGCCGCAGGGGGACGCCCCGCGAACCCGCCATTTTCAAAACCATTTGGCGCAAAATCACATGGCCCGAAATCGCACGACGAAAAATCCCGTGGCCCGTGGAAACCACGTCCACCCTTCAGAAGGGAAGGCCCGGCCGGATCGAAACCGCACAGCGGCGGCAAGCCATTCCAGAAATTCCGCTCGGACTCGTTCCAACGTCCAGATCAAGACTCCGACTACGATCGCCCCGTCAAGCCAAAATCCGAAGCCCCGTGGCGTCGCACCGAATCGCAGGAACCAAGCGGCCGGCCAAGCGGAAGCGGAGGCCCTGGTTCAAAATTCCGAAAATTTCCATCCTCCGGCGGCAGCCGCAGGCCCGGCGCCCCCTGGAAATCGCGCAAGCCACCTGAACCCGGCGCATTCGGCCGCGCCAAAAGCAAATTCACAAAGCCCGGTTCAGGCGGACGCCCGGCAGGAATGAAGCCACGCCCAGGTGGAGGCGCACCAAAACGCAGCGGCAGCCGCCCAGGCCAGCACAAACCAAATCCAGGAAATTCCCCGGGTCCGAAGGGCAGGCGCTGAGCCACCGCAGCGAATGACCAAACGCATTCATGATCTCGTCCCTCCTCACATTCGCGCGCTCGCTCCCTACGTGCCCGGAAAACCAATCCAAGAGGTCGAGCGCGAACTAAAAATGCATCCCATCAAACTCGCTTCCAACGAAAATCCACTAGGCCCGTCGCCCCTCGCCATCGATGCCGCGCAAAAAGCTCTCGCCGATTCCAATCGCTATCCCGACGGCAGCGGCTTCTACGTCCGCGAAGCCCTGGCAAAAAAACACAACGTCCCAATAGAAAATCTAATTCTCGGCGCAGGCTCCACGGAACTAATTGACCTAGCCGCGCGCATCATGCTCACCGAAGCCGATTGCGGCGTCGCATCCCACGGCTCTTTCCCGCTCTACTACATCGCCATCCGCGCCGCCGGAGCCCGCCTTCTCGAAATCCCTCTGCGCAATTACGCGTTCGATCTCGACGCGATAGCCCGTAATCTGCCGCCCGAAGCCAGACTTGTCTATCTCGCGAATCCCAACAATCCCACCGGCACCATGTTCACAGCCGACGAGCTAGATTCCTTCTTGGCGCGCGTCCCCGAAACCGTTCTAGTCGTCGTGGATGAAGCCTACTTTGAATACGTCGAGCGCCCCGATTACTCGCGTTCCATCGCCGTTGCCCAACAACGCCGCAACGTAATCGTCCTGCGCACTTTCTCGAAAGTCTATGGCCTCGCCGGCCTGCGCATCGGCTACGGCATCGGCCCCGCCGATCTGCTAGGCGAAATGAACAAACTCCGCGGCCCCTTCAACACTTCCGGCGTAGCGCAGGCTGCCGCTCTCGCCGCGCTCGAAGACTCCGAACACGTGCGCCGCTCCCTCGAATCCAATCGTGCCGGCCTCGCGCAGCTCACAGCAGGCCTGAAAGCGCTAGGCATCCAATTCATCCCGTCCTTCGCAAATTTCCTGCTGGTCGAATTCGGACGCGACGCCGAACCCATCAGCGAAGAACTTCTCAGCCGCGGCGTAATCGTACGTCCCATGCGCTGGATGGGCCTGCCCACGGCTATTCGCGTCTCCGTCGGCACTCCTGAAGAAAATAAAAAATTTCTGGACGCGCTTGCCGCGGTGCGAGAGACTACGCCACGCGAATCTAGGCCCTCCATCCGGCAATTCCTGGAAGGCGATTCCCGGGACATCTAATGACTGAATGCACCGACGAATCCAACAGATCTACCAGCGTGTCCGTACACGGAACCGCACAAACCGCTCCCCACGACCCAGTCACGGAAATTCTCAAGTCCAGCCGCACCGTCGCCGTCGTCGGCCTCTCCAATCGCAAATTTCGCCCCAGCTACGGCGTAGCCGATTACCTGAAATCCGTCGGCTACCGCATCATCCCCGTGAATCCATTGGAAAAAGAAGTCCTAGGTGAGAAGTGCTACGCCCGCCTGGAAGGCATCCCCGAACAAGTGGACATCGTGGACATTTTCCGTCGCTCCGAATTCGTCCCCGAAATAGTGGACGCCGCCATCCGCATCAAAGCCCGCGCCATCTGGATGCAAGAAGGCGTGATCCACCACGAAGCCGCCGAACGCGCTCGCCGCGCAGGCCTCTTCGTCCAAATGAATTCCTGCATCCTAAAAGAACACGTCCGCCGCCTCCGCCTGACAAGGGACCCCGCCGAGATCTAATGCCTTCGTATGGGCGGTCCCGCAAAGCGGGAACGCCAGCCGTTGATGCTTTTGAATTTGCAGCGTAGGCCTCCGGTAGTGCTCATTTTGGAAGATAAGCACCATGTGCCATGATGCAATTACGCAAGTAGGAAGGACAGAGGACGTTGTTCATACCTGGTACGCGCTCACAATTGCAGCCTTCTACCCTCTTGATAATTGGGATCATCGCGCTTTCCGTTGCCGTGGTTTCAACTTGTGCAGGAAAAACGTGGGGACGCACCGGTCGTACGATCTATCGCGCAAAAGAACCGAACGAGTTTTGGTGGGTAGTCACGATATATTACCTAGCGGCTCTTCTCTTCGTTGGACTCTACTTGTTATATTGACCGGTCCTTCGATTAGGTCACTGGTCAGCGTCTCGCGGGTTTCTCCCTCATGAAACCCGCTGCGTCAGCGCTGTAGGTGCGACACATGCCTCGGACGCGCGCGTCGCCAAAGCAATCCTCACTCCAACCGATACATCACCAACGACCGTTTCCCCGGCTCCGTAACCCCCACCGTCGCCCCGTCCGGCGCGATCGCAAAACTATGAAATTCCAGCCCATGAAAAAACGGCTCGAACACCCCGTTGTAAACTCCCACCCAAACCAAATTGTTCGATGCCGTCGGCTGCCCGCGCTTCAACAAAATATGCTGCTCATCGCGCGACCACTGAAATTCCCCAATCGCCACCCGCACCACCACCGGCCGCGCCCGGCCAACCACGTCGCGCACCTCCAGCGTGTCGCCGTCCTTGAAATACGCAATTTTTTTCGCCGAAGGCGCCACCGTCAGAAATCCCGCATACTCCTCGACCGACCCCAGCTCCGTCACCCGTTCCGCCACCAAATCCAACTGCATTATTTTCGGCGGCCCCACCAGCCGCGTATTCTGTTCAACCGCAAACGCCTGATTGCGCTTCGTGTCCCATGCCACCGCCGCAAAAGTGAAGCCGTCAAAAAGTACGCGCTTCTTTCCATCCGCCGGACGCAACGCATTTATCTGGCTCAGGCCGCCGGTAGTTTTCGACAAATACACCAAGGTCTGCCCATCGGCCAGCCAAGCCGCGTTAAACGCGTCCGAAAGCGTTGCGGTCTTCGAGCCCGAAATCGAAATCTCCCTTCCGTCCGAATCCATCAAATACAAAATCGTGTTCGGCCGCACCGTCTGCTGTTCATCCAACTGCTGCACGATGCTCCCGCGAGGCTGCGCCAACTCCGACGTATCCATCTTCACCACGATCCGTTTGCTGTCCGGCGACCAGGTCAGCGTGTCCACCTGGTAGCTATGCTGATGCGGCAATGGAGGATGCTTGGAATCGCCCGGATCGCTCGGCTCCTCGTCAGGAGCGAAGGGAACCGGCGTAAACTTGTCGCCGTCAATAATCTTCCGCTTTTTTCCGTCAACGTCACCGACCCAGAAATCGTCATGCTCCACAATCAATTTCTTGATCCGCTTCATACGCTCCACGGCGTACACCACATGGTTGTCCTGCGAAATCGCGAACGCCTGAACGTCCTGGTCAAATACCGCCACCTGCTTTATTTCCGCCAAGCCGAGCATCGGGATCGAAAGAACAAAAACGACAACGAACCAAAGCAGCAACGAGGAGCAGGGGACTGGACTGATTTTCGGTGGCATCACTTGTCTTTCGTCTCCGCCGGCTTCTTCTGGATCCGTCGAATTTCCTCCAGCCGCAGCCGAATCCGCGCCTCAAATCCCTGATCAGTGGGCTGATAATAAATCCGCCCCGCCAAACTCTCCGGCAAACAACTCATGTCCGTAACCTTGTCTTCGTAATCGTGCGCGTACTGATAGCCCTTCCCATATCCGATATTCTTCATCAACCCCGTCGCCGCATTCCGAATCTGCATCGGCACCGGCTCCGCCATCGTGCTCTGCAAATCGTCCTGCACCTTGCCGTAGGCTTTGTACACGGCATTCGATTTCGGCGCGAGCGACAAATACACCGCCGCCTGCGCCAAGGCCAAATGCCCCTCTGGCGGCCCCAACAGCTCAAACGCCTGCATGGCCGCAATAGTAACTTCCACCGCATGCGGCTCGGCCAATCCAATGTCCTCACTAGCCATCCGCACTAGCCGTCGCGCAATATAAAGCGGATCCTCCCCGGACTCGATCATCCGCGCCAACCAATACAAAGCCGCATCTGCATCCGAATTACGCACGGATTTGTGCAACGCCGAAATCAGGTTGAAATGTTCTTCGCCCGACTTGTCATAAGGCAGCAACTTCCGTTGGAGCACATCCTCCAACCGCTCCTGCGTCAGAACCCGCCGCCCCTCTGGCCCAGGCTCCGTGCCCATCACCAAAGCTTCCAAAGTGTTGTACGCCGCGCGCGCATCCCCATTCGCCAGAATCGCGATGCGATGCAATATCTCCAGATTCGCCGCGACGTTCAGTTTCCCCAAACCGCGCACGTCGTCCGCCAGCGCTCGCTCCAGCAGCGAAACGATCTGCTCCGGCGTATGCGCCTTCAGCACATACACCTTCATCCGCGAAAGCAGCGGCGCAATCACCTCAAACGACGGATTCTCCGTAGTCGCGCCAATCAACAAAATGTTTCCCGCCTCCACATGCGGCAAAAACGCATCCTGCTGCGCGCGATTAAACCGGTGCACCTCATCCACAAACACAATCGTCCGCCGCCCATAACGCCGCGTGGCCTCCGCCTTGGCCATCACTTCCTTAATCTCCTTAATCCCGGAAAGCACCGCGCTGAAAGGTATGAACTCCGATTTCGTGGTCCGCGCAATAATCCGCGCCAAAGTAGTTTTGCCGCATCCCGGAGGCCCCCACAAAAGCATCGAACTCAAATCGTCGCGTTCAATCTGCACCCGCAACGGTTTCCCCGCCCCCAGCAATTCTTCCTGCCCGATAAATTCATCCAAAGTCTGCGGACGCATCCGGTCCGCCAGCGGCCGCCCCGCCGGCGATTCGTCCTCAGGCTGTACTGCTTGAAAGAGTCCCATGTCTTCCGTGATTGCTTGCGTCCCGGATTTAGATGCGTATCGTGTTCATCTAGGGCAAGGCCTTTTCTCTTTAGCCTTTTCTCTGCCGCGCCGCCTCGTATAACACAACCGAAGCCGCCACCCCAGCGTTCAAACTCTCCACCTCAGCCATCATCGGAATCGAAAACCGCGCATCCGCCACATGCTCGATCTCCTGCGGCAATCCAGCCCCCTCGTTCCCAATGAATATCGCCACAGCTTCGCGCAAATCTGCGGCACCATCCGCCCCCGCGCCATCCGCAGCAGCTTCGGAATGCGAACTAGCCGCCACAATCTTAACCCCCGCCACTCTCAACTGCGCCAAAAGCACCGGAATCGCCATTCCGCGCAAAATAGGAAACCGCAATCCTGATCCCGCCGATGCCCGCAAAGCCTTCGGCGACCACGGATCAGCGCTCCCGCGCGTGGTCACCACCCCAGTCGCCCCAAAAGCCTCCGCCGACCGCAAAATCGTCCCAATATTTCCCGGATCCTGCACCGCCGCCATCACCACCACCAACGCCGCATCACCGCGCAAAGCACCATCCGCCGCAGCCGCCCCACGCAACACATCGTCAAATTCCCAAGCGCGCTGCCGAAAAAGCGCCGCCACTCCCTGCGGCGTCTCCGTCCCCGCTACCGACGCAAACAATTTATCCGTAGTCCGCATCACCCGCGAACGAGGAATCCCCGCGTCACTCTCACTCGCAGCGCGCAAAATCCGCTCCAGGTCCGCCTCGCCCGACTCGCTCACCAGCAGCGCCTCGGCCTCCAACCCCGAACGCAGCGCGTCCTCCACCAGCTTCGGGCCCTCGACGCCAATCAGCTCGCCCTCCTCCGGCCCCGTCCCGCGCAAAGCCGCGCGGAATATCTTCAGCCACTTATTCTCGCGGCTAGTAATCGTCTCTTCGCTCAAGTGTGACGCCACGCTCCCAGCCTAACAAACGCCCCCCGCCCAGTCGAGTCATCCGCACGCCCAGAATCGCGCGCGAAGCTCCGCCTTGCTTCCATCGCAATCAATATGATAGCGTGCCTATCGAACTTGAGGCGTAACCCGCAGAGAGTGATCACTTGCCCGTAGAAGTCCTGAAAATTTCTGCCGCAACTCCGGAACAACACGTGGTGGACTACGCTGCCGGTTTCATCAAACGCGGCCAGGTAGTCGGGGTTCCCACGGACACCT
>Ga0210391_10001965_pt1 | contig 18227 bp, 28 predicted proteins | sample IncBWC12OmetaG_FD_160573 | JGI IMG/M metagenome (GOLD analysis project Ga0210391, IMG submission 160573) | Forest soil microbial communities from Barre Woods Harvard Forest LTER site, Petersham, Massachusetts, United States - Inc-BW-C-12-O ... | reverse complement strand
TTGATCAGATCAAGCTGGGTTTCCAGAAAGTCGATGTGCTCTTCCTCTGATTCGAGGATGGATTCGAAGAGCTCCCGGGACACATAGTCGCCCAGGACCTCACTGTCCGCGATCGCGAGCTTCAGGTCCTTGTGCGCCGCGAGCTCGAGCTTCAAGTCGCATTCGAGGCATTCCTGGACGTTCTCACCGATCAGCAGCTTGTCGAGATCCTGCAGGTTGGGCAGCCCGTCGAGAAACAGCACGCGCTTGATCAGCCGGTCCGCATGCTTCATCTCATCGATGGACTCATCCTTCTCGTACTCTTCGAGACGGCGCAGGCCCCAGTTGCCGAACATCCGCGAGTGCAGGAAGTACTGGTTGATGGCCGTGAGTTCATTTTTCAGCACCAGGTTGAGGTGCTTGAGGATCTTGGGGTCGCCCTTCATGGCCCGCTCTCCAGCATCAAAGCCAACAACGCCCAATCATGGGCGAGTGCGCAGGAGGGTGCAATGAATGGGAAACCGGGCGCCTGGGAAGCGCGCTTAAGGGTCAGGCGGCGTTCTTGCGACGGCTGGAGAGGACGTACTCGTCGACGACGGCCTTCGCCGTTTCCTGACAACGGCCGCAGCACATCCCGACCGGCAACCGCGACTGCACGTCGCACAGCGAGGAGGCGCCGTGGTCGACCGCTTCGTGAATCTGGCGGTCAGTGACCGCGCTGCAGACGCATACGTACATGATCGCTCCGAGTGCTGCTGGCTGCACCAGCGATCAAAGTATAAATGAGAATGATTCCGGATAGCAACTGGCAGCAGCCCACAAATAGACACAAAAATCAGCGACTTACCTTAGGCTGATAGGTGCCGACCGTCCACAGATTGCCCTCGGGGTCGCGCAGATCGAACTGCGCGCTGCCCTGCGGGAATGCCGGGGTCCGCGCGACGTGCAGTTCCCGCACCACATCGGCCCCGGCCGCGACGGCCTGATGGAAATGGCGCCTGACGGTTTCCGCATCAGAAGCCGCCAGGGCAATCGAGGCGATGCCGACCTTCGACCAGGGATTGTCCGCAGGGGCGCGGCTGGAGACGAATACCACTCCGGTGCGCCAGGCCAGTTCGGCGAATGCCACCGACCCGTCAGGCATCGGGTAGCGGGACAGCAGCTTCAGTCCCAGCACGCGGGTCAGCCAGTCGATGCCGGCAGAGGCGTCGCTATAGACCACGGACGGCGTGACGGTGGGCGGGTTCACGGCAGCGATATTACGGCGAGTGACCGACCGAGCCGCCGCGGAAGACGAAATATACCGCGCCGAGAATACACAGGGCGGCCCACAGGTAGTCGAGGCGCAGCGGCTGTCGCATGAAGAACACCGAAAACGGCACGAAGACGGACAGCGTGATGACCTCCTGCAGGATCTTCAGCTGCCCGAGGCTGAACTGCGTGTAGCCGATGCGGTTCGCGGGCACCTGCAGCAGGTATTCGAACAGGGCAATGCCCCAGCTCACGAGTGCCGCGATGACCCACGGCCGGGTATTCAATTCCTTCAGATGTCCGTACCAGGCGAAGGTCATGAAGACGTTCGACAGGCACAGCAGCACGACGGTCTGCAGCAGGACGAGGCCTTTGCTCAAGAATGTTCCCCTACGAGGCCAGAATTGCCCAACGTTCGTGATCCCGCCAGCGGCCACCGATCTTCAGGTAACGCGGCGAGTACCCCTCGAACTTGAATCCGCAGGCCCGTGCCAGCGCAATGGAAGCCCGATTCCTCGGTTGGATGTTCGCTTCGAGCCGATGCAGCTTCAAGGTCCGAAAGGCGTGGGCGGTGACGGCCGCAAGGCCCGCACGCATGAAGCCGCGCCGTTCCTGCCCCGCGAATGCGTAGTATCCGAGATAGCCGCTGCGGAAGGCACCCATGATGATGTTGGTCAGGTTGATGACCCCGGTGATCTCATCGGTGTCACGGCGGCACACCAGGTAGGCGTGATTGGCGGGGCGGGCCATGCGTTTCACATAGGCCTGAAAATCGGCCACGGTGGCGGGCGCGTTGATCCACGGGCGATGTAGCACCCGGCTCGCTGCCACTGCCTTGAGAAATGCCGCGCAGTCCTTGCGGTTGGGCTGGCGCAGATAGATCGCGGATTTCATTCAGCAGCCGACATCACAGAAATCGAAATACCGAAGCGGCTTTCTTGCGCTTGGTGGGCTTTTTCCTGCTCGCGGGCGCGGCCGTGACGAATTTCCAGGCCACCGCGAGCACGTCCTGCAGGGATTTGCGGTCAATGCGCGCCAGCCTCACGAGAATGGATTCATAGAGCCGATAGTGAGGCGTGACATAGCAGGCATCCGGCAGCGCGGCGATCAATCTGTCCTGTTCGGCCGCACCCACCCTCACCATCAGGGAGTCCGGTTCAGCCGAACGGTTGATCGCCTTGCAGGCCAGCAGCTTGCCGCGAGTCTTGAATTGAATGCCGCGCAGGGTCGAGCTGTCGACGACACCCGGCAATGCCATCGCCAGCTCACGGACTGTTTCGTAGTCGACGCCGCGCTGGCTCGCCTTCTGCGCCTTCGCCGGCGGTCGGCGCGGCCGCTGGCGGGGCGAGATGGATTTGATCACCAAAGCCCGCTTCGCCTTCGGGTCGATCGCGACCTTGGCGGCGCGCAGGGCATGGCCGATCAACGCATCCACGGCGGGCGAGCCAATGACCTGCGCAGTGGTCAGGACGATGTGCCGTACCCGCACGCCACTGCCCTGGAGAAGATTCTGGGGATCCGGCAATCCAGCACCCTGCAAAAAGAACAGGGTCACCCAGCGCGGGTAGGCGGTGATCGAAAACACGACTTGCGATGGGGTTTCACTGGGTCCGAATCCAATCGCCAATGCGTTGTAGTTGTCATAGACCAGCTCGGTCGCGCCCGGCACCCGGCGTCTCAGATGCCGCAATGCCTGGCGGGCCGCGCCGGCGATCTCGTCGGTGTAGCGACTGAGGAACAACTCCAATTGCTCGTTCGGCGTCTGGGTATTCATGACACGGGAAAGAACATGCGATGGGTAATACCGCCGGTGACCAGGAAAATCTGCACCAGTCCGGTGAAGGTCAGTGACCCGAAGTACAGGGTAATGACCGCGAATCGGTGCAGGCGAACCCGGTGGGCACGCGCGCCGTAGAGGGCCAGGGCGCTCAACCCCAGGATCAGCGGCACATACAGGTGCAACAGGCTGAAGCCAAAGAATGCACTGTTGGGTGATCGCACGTGGATGAACAGTGACACCAGCGCCATGGTGAGCATCAACGCGATGAACACTCGCCCCAGTTTCCGATGCACGGGACTGCCCTTGCGACTGACAAAAATCTGCCAGGTCCCGACGAGCCACGCGAGCGTCAGTGCCAACACATGAATCTGGATGGCCCAGGTGGACTGCAGGAGCGGCTGCAAGGTCATGCTCGAGCCCGCCTCATGCCCTCGAATGCACTCGGTGATTGACGTTCGACCCAGGCGCGAAGAACGGTCTGGGCCATCTCCTCGACTGCGCCGGCGGTGGAATCGACCTCGACATCGTAGCTACACAGCCGGTGGGTGGTGTCGAAATCAACGCGGGCCTCGCCCCTGCGGCGGTCACCCCGGGCGATCTCACGCCGCTCCAGCTCGGGCAATGCGCAGTGCACGCCGACGAAAAGGACGTCCAAGCCATTCAGCAGCTCCACGAGCCGGTCCCTCGATGCTTCGGTCTCCACGATATAGTCCGCGATGAGGTTGTTCCCGCCCTGCGCGAAGGCCGCGAGGCTGCGCTGGTAGCCCTCATGTACTTGCGCTCGAAGCTGCGGCCAGTGAAATTCTCCGCGCTCGATGCGCTCCCAGGGCAACACCCGTGCGTCACGAAACAGATCCATTGAATACTGCCAGAACGGTTCTGGAATAACCGCCTGCAGCTGCCTTGCGAGCGTCGTCTTTCCCGAGCTCGAGGGTCCGTTGAGAAGAATGATGCTCCCGCAGGACACCGGATCAACCGCTCGCGTCGACGCGCTTGTTATAGGTCAGGAACAGCTCATCCCGGCTCCAGCCCAGTGACTCATAGACGCACTGGGCGGCCCGATTGGTCCGCGCCGTGGAGAGGTCCATTCTCACCTTGCCGTTGCGCGCCGCCAATTCCTCGGCGGCCAAGAGCAGTGCCTTTGCGGCACCCGCCCGGCGCGCATCCGCACCCACGAAGAGGTCATAGAGGACGTAGATCGGCTTGGCTTCGACGGAGCAGAACATGGGATAGAGCTGGCAAAACCCGATGGCCCGTCCCGCGTCCAGGGCCAGCAATATTGCCGACTGATTGTTCCGCATGCGCTCCTGAATGAATTGCCGGGCGAGCGCGGGGTCCGGCGCCCGCTCATAGAACTGCCGATACGCGTCGAACAGCGGCGCGACTGCATCCAGATCCGCGAGCGTCGCGATTCGGGTCGTGATCAAAGGTGGCGCCCCACGCGACAGAAGAATTCCATGTTGACCGCCTTGGGCGCTGCGGGATCACCCCAGGCGGCACCGAGTTCGGATTTGAAGGTCTCAAAAAAGGCGGGTCCCCTTGCGCTGATGCAGGAACGGGTGGCCGACCAGGTCCCCAGGTAAGCGATGAACTGTGCCAGCGTCCAGTTCAGTTGCATGTCGATCTTCGGCGCCGAGAGCTCCTGAAAAGGAAATGGCACCGTCGCATAGCCATCCTGGGCCAGCTGGTTCTGCGGCGCCCAGAAATCCTTGATGACGTTCGACAGCCGCATCGCAACGATCGCGTCCAGCGCTTCGGACACGAAGGGGGTGGTATAGGTCCAGGCGGCGAAGATGCCGCCCGGTCGCAATACCCGCATGACTTCCGGCCAGAACAGCCTGAAGTCGAACCAATGCAGCGCCTGCGCTACGGTGACCAGGCTGAAGCTTGCCTTGGGAAAAGCGGTCTGTTCGGCGGGCTGCACCGAGTACCGCACGCGTTCATGCGCGACGGCATTCGCGATCTGTTGGGCCGAGACGTCCGTGGCCTCGACTTCGCTGAACCATTCCGCCAGCGCCACGGCGGCCTGACCGGACCCGGTGCCGCAGTCCCACGCCCTTTCGGTGTCGGGACAGAGGCGGACGATGGCCGGGAACAGCTCACGCGGATAACGCGGTCGCGCCGCCGCGTACTCGTCGGACTTGATGCTGAAGAGCTGGCGGGTGTCGAGGGTCACGGCGTCCGCGCCCTAAGGCAGGGCACGCGATACCGTGAGCACCTGTGTCGCGTAGCCGAGCGTCGCATAGAATCTAATTGCCTCTTCATTGAAGGAGAAAACCGCCAGCGTGATTTCCACAGCCGACCGGGTCACGGCCCAGGCCTCGATCGCGCGGATCAGGCTCGTGCCGATGCCTTCCCGGCGATGCTGGCGCGACACGACGATCGATCCGATACGGCAAACGACTCGCTCCCGGAGAAAGGAGGCCATGACGGCAGCCGGGATGCGCGCGGTAACGAACCCGACGACCTTGCCGCGCTGCTCCGCGACCAGCACCGTGCCGTCGAGCTGCTCAATGGCCGCGAGCCAAAACGCCCGGTCGCGCTGCACATCCGGCGGCGCGAACACTTCCGGTTCGTGCTCGCTATGCAGTTCTGCAATCTCTTCGGCCAGGAGGCAAACCTGGTCCAGATCCTCGGCCGTTGCAGCCCGGACCATCAGGTCACCGGCCTGCCCTCAAATCCCCTTGATGTCCCGGGTCTGTGTCGCATGGCGATGCTGAATTTCCTGGACGTAGATCGGCGAGCGGTAGACGTTGTTGTTGATCAGTCGCGGCGCCAAGGGCTTGAAGGGATTCATCGACTCCAGGAGCGCGTTGCAGCGCGCCTCGACACCGAGGCGATATTCGGGCTCGGCCACGATGTAGAGGTCGTTGTGGAGCATACCGTCGAGCACGAAGCGGGCCGCCACGATCGGATCCATGGGCCTCACCGATGCCGGGTCGACATCCGTGGCCGCAGCGGCCGGCGGGCGCGGCGGACGCGGACCGCTGCCGGCCGGTGGGCGCGGCTGCGCGCCGGGGGCCAGCGCCGGCGGTCCGTCATTCTTCAGGGCCGCCGGTCGATAGCTTTCGCTGACGCCGATATTGGTCGCGGTCAGACCCGGAACGAAGCAGGAGGTGCCGATGTTCGTGTTGCGCAGCTCGAGGCGCAATTCCTCCATGAAGCCCACCGCGGCAATTTTCGCCACGGTGTAAATACCGGCGCCGCTGCCCGGCAGAATGCCGCTGGTCGAAGTGGTCGTGATGATGTGCGCACCCTGCTTGCTCGCGAGCATGCGCGGCACGTAGGTGTGGGTGCCGTAGATCGGTCCCCACAGGTTAACCCCCAGGCCCCATTCCCAATCCTTGTAGGTGCCGGTGCTGGCGGGCGCCTGCAAGCCGACGCCCGCGTTATTGACCAGCACCTGCAGACCGCCGAACTTCTTTTCGATCTCATCGGCGACCCGCTCCCAGGAATCGCGGTCCATGACATCGTGCTTGATGTGATGGATCCGGGGATCATTCGCCGGGAACTTCTTCAGCGCATCGCCGATGTGCTGCTCGTCCAGATAGCCGATGACGACCTTCATGCCGGCCTCGTAGAAGACCTGCGCGATGCCGAGGCCGATGCCGCTGGAACCGCCGGTGATATAGGCCACCTTGCCCTTCACGTCGGTGATCGGCGGCGCCTGCGAGGAGCCCATGTCGGGGAGATCGGCTGCGGTGGCCGCATTCGGTGCCGCTGTACCCAGGAGCCCGGCCGCGCTCGCCGCCGCCACGCCACCGAGCATCTGCCGCCGGTTCAGTGTCTGATCGTCCATCTCGATCCCCCCCTTTCTTGGTCTAATGCAGCCCGAAGCAATGGATGATGATAGGCGAGTCGGGCGGGGGTGCAACAGGGGCAGGACGGTGCTGGCAGCTGTGCTCAAAGCAGCGCTTTCTTGAAAAAGACCACTCGGCTGGTCTCCTGGAAGCCAAGGGCCCGATGCATCCGATGACTCTCCAGATTGTCGATGTGCGCATCGGAGGCGAATTCCGTACACCCGGCAACGACGGCCCAATTTTCCACGCACGCCACCAGGGTCCGGGCGACTCCCCGGCGTCTGGCCGCGGGCACCACGTAAATACCCTCCAGAAACGCGACCGGCGAGGAACTGGTGCCATTGACGTAGTCGGTCCGCAGCGCGGCCTCGATGAATCCGATGGGTACTCCCTCGCGATCGAACTCAATGAACTGCGCGAACTTGTGCGGTGAAGCGATGAACTCGGACATCTGCGCCAGGTGCCGGGCCTGGGAGCAGTGTGGCCACAATTGCTCGCGCAGCCTCAGCCAACCCGGTTGATCCACCGACTTGCAGGGAACTGGCATTGTCCTCCCCCTCGCTGCGGTGCAGTGCGTCACCCGCGGGCGACTTCGGCCCCGATCCGCAGCACATCCTCCACCAGGGAGTCGGCCTGCGCGAGTGTCGCCCGCGCGCCGATGAAGCAGGGCCGCAGCGCCAGTTTGCCATTGACCTGGGTGGTACTGGGTAGATTCCGGGTCTCCCGCACCAGTCTGCGGTGCAGTTGCCGGTTAAGCCGATCCAAATCAACCACATTGGCGGACGCATAACGGAAGCAGCAGATCGAGAGCGTCGGTTCCACCAGCAGCTCGAGATTCGGGTGCGAGCGGGCGATGTCGGCGATGTGCCGCGCCATGTCGTTATGCCGCCTGATCCGCGCCCGCATGCCATCGACGCCGATTTCCCGGATCATCGCCCACACGACCACACCACGGCATGGGGCACTCAACTCCACGCCATAGTCATAGTAGGGAATCCCAAAGTCATCCATCGAGTGCTCGAGCACTCGCGGCGCCGACTGGTCCTGTGCGACCGCACCCTCGAGATAGTCCGCCGGCTCCTGCGTGAAGGCCCGCCGCAGCAGTTCCCGGTCACGAACGAACGTGGCAGCGACGCCGACCTGCGCACCCAGCCATTTGTGCGGATCCACGATCACCGAGTCCGCCAGCTCCAATCCCCGGTAAAGCGCCGCCTTGCGTTCATCGAGGATGCCGGGCAACCCGTAAGCACCGTCCATGTGGCACCAGATGCCCTGCTCGCGGGCGATCTCGCCGATGGTCTGAAGAGGATCGATGGCGCCGGTATTCGTGGTGCCGACATTGGCGACGATGGCCATCGGCAGGATGCCCGCAGCCTGGTCCGCGGCGAGGGTCCGGCGCAGATCCTGCACATCCATGCGTCCCTGAGCGTCACAGGCGATCACCCGGACGGCGCGCCGACCGATACCGAGTACTCCTGCGGACCGCTGCACGGTGTGATGGGCCTCCGCCGTCGCATACACACTGACGGGGCGGTGAATCCCATTGGCCGCGACGTCGTGACCGATCTTCTCGAAAGCGGACTGGCGCGCGGCACCCAGCGCGAGCAGATTGGCCGTCGAACCCCCGCTGCTGTAGACGCCCTGCATCGAAGCCACGCCGCATAGCGAGGCGAGCCATTTCAGGGATACCTCTTCCAGCAGATTGAAGGCCGTGAGTGAATACCGCTGCGGTGAGGCGATACTCGCGGCCGTTTCAGCCAACGTCGCGACGGTCGTCCCGCCCGTCGTGATGAAGGAACAGAATCCGGGTTTGGGTATCTGGGATCCGTTCGGAATGACGGTGCGGATCAGTTCCTCGGTGACCTGCTCGATGCCAATGCCGGCCTTTGGCAATGGAATGTCCAGCTGTTCGCGCCACCGGTTACCCGGATGCTGCGCATCGGGATGTTCGAACTTAAGGAATTCATCGAGGGCGGCCCCGACCCGGGTGAGCAGGGCCTGCAGATGGCCCGTTTCAGCGGCATCAACCTTCATGATTCTTACCTCCAGGTCACGACGGATGCCGACGGGCCGAGTACCGACAGCAGGTAATGCGCCGCGGCGGGCTTGGGATTGACGATGACCTGCGTGGTTCCCTCTTTCAGCAAAGGCAGGTCCGCTTCATGATCAGAGTAGACGAAGGCCCAGGGTGGATCGAAGCCGCGACTCTGCAACATCGGAACCTTCCGCGCGCCATAGCAGTGCTGGTTCACGACCATACCACCCAGGAATCTGCGCATCGAAGAACCTACCACCGCCACATTGACGATGCCCGCCTGAGCCAGTATCTCGCCCGCCAGATACTCCAGCGCGCCGGTGGCCACGACGACGATGTGACCCTGGGAGCCATGCAGTTCGATTTGCCTGCGCGCATCGTGGCGCACAAACGACTCACCACCCTCGATGGTCTCGGCGACATGCAGTCTGGCCAGGACCCGCAGCTGTTCGTGGCCGAAGCCGAACGTGGCCAACCACGCCAGGTATCGAACCGGGATCCTGCGCGTGCGGGAGAACAACGCAAGCGGCCCCAGCAGGAGCGCGAGAGGTGCGCCCAGCAGCACTTTCCAAGGCGCACGGCGCAGCAGCCAGCCGAAGAACCGCGCGGCCGTATCCCAGCGGGTCAGGGTGTGATCGAAATCGAAGACTGCGGTCGTCGCCTGCGGCATCAGGTCGTTGCCACCAGGAACTCCTCGCCACTCGAGTACCACAGTCCGTCGTTTCGACCCGCGAGATAGCGCTCGGCGAGACTTCGCGCCGCGACATGCCGGGCGGTCCTGAATCCGCATTCGCGCGCCAGCTCAACCATCTCCTGCGGCGAGAAGAAGCTGATGAAGGGCGTACCGGCCGCACGGGCACCCTTTTGCGCCAGCAGGCGTCCCGCGCGGTCTTCGGGGTCGAGTTCCTCGAGCGGCAGTTGGAAGGTCATGGCCAATGTAGAACCGGGAGCCAGCGCGGCAATCTGCCGCAGTGACTTCGCGTTCGCCTCCCGGGTGAGGTACATGCACACGCCGGTGGAGGCCAGGAACGCCGGCTGGCGGGCATCAAAGCCTGCCAATGCCAGCCGCTCCCACCAGTCGGCGCCGGCCTCGAAGTCAACCGGCACGAATCGCAGCCACTCGGCAACCCCATAGCCGAGCTCGATCAGGCGTTGCCGCTTCCACCTCTGAGTGATCGGCTGGTCAATTTCGAAGACCTGTAATTTTGCGGCCAACTCGGGTTGACGCTGCGCGAAGGTATCCAGGCCGGCACCAAGGATGATGTACTGCTTGATTCCATGACTGACCTGTCCGGCGAGCAGATCCTCAACGAAGCGGGCCCGCGCCACGATGCTGGCCCGGAAGCGGCTCGTGAACCTGGGGTCCATGTCGGGTCGCTGCCGCCAGCCCGGCTCCGGCGCCGCAAGCGCAAGGCCGATCTCATCCTCGAAGACGTGCGGCGGGTCGTCGATCTGGACATGCAGCGCCCGCCAAAGTGCGGTCCGGACCGCCGTGTTGTCCGGCACGGCGTTGCGTTTCCTCAGCACCACCAGCGTCACCGGGTCGGGTCCCCGCCGGGAACCCGTCACGACATAGCCCGCCCTGAGGTAGAGCCGAACATTGCCCTCGCTTCGGCTGCCTGTGAACAGCTCATACTCTGGTGCCGCAGGGAAAGAGCGCTCGATGGCCTCAAGGAGCTGCGTGCCGATGCCACGGCCCTGATGGCGGGGGTGCACCATCAGTCTGCCGATTCGACAGACGCCCTGGCTCAGCGCGCCGCGCACCGAGCCGATGATGGCGCTGTCTTCCACCGCCTTGAGCACCGTCTCGGTCTGGATCTGTGTCTGCAGCGACTCCAGTGACTGCGTCAGCGGCGGGATCGTCCAATTGTCATAGATCCGCGCTTCGGATTCATAAGCGAGCAATTGAAGCGCAAGGATCTCCGCGGCGTCCTCGGTGGTGGCAGCACTGATGGAGAGCACGTTTCGAGCTCAGGCGCAAATGCCTAAGTGGGCATCAATCCATCGGCAAATGCCGACGCGGGTCGCAACAGCAGCCAGACCTCCTCCGCGTCGCGGCCGATGCAGATATCGACAACCTCTTTGAAACTCACGGTGTCATCCGATTCGCCCCGCAACAGCGGGACTTCTGCGCTCAGTCGCAGGTCGCTCTCACTATCGGTCGGGAGCTGATCCAGAATCATCCCAAGATAGGGTTCCGGATCAACGCAGTCCACGTCGGTCGCAGTCGAAGACGGGTAAAGGCGGACCTCCTTGGAGTCCGTCAACACCTCGACCCGTCCGATCGTCGCAAGATCGACATCATTGCCGTCCCGGTCAGGCTCTGCGAGGTAGACGGCATAGGAATGCACATCCCCGGCCGCTTGTATTTTTGCGATCAGATTCGAGAGCATCATTGAGCTTTTCCCCGTTGGATTCCGCGAAGAGTCGTTCCTGCGAGGTTAATCGGAATCTCTTACCAGCGATACGAATTCATCGATTTCGCGGTCGAATTTCCCAGGCGTGTACCCGCCGTCGCAATTCAGGTGCAGAGCGCCGCGATACTGCATGCCCAGGTACTCGAAAGTCTCTTTGAACATATAGACGAATGCCGGTGATATCGCGTCGATTCCCGAGGTGGCAACGATGTACCCGCGCTTTCCCCGAAGCTGGCGGCCCTTCGGCCGCAGGTCCGGCAAATCCAGAAAATCGTTGAGCCGGTCAATGAAGACCTTCATCGGCGGCGGCGCCGAATACCAGTAGACGGGGGCCGCGAATATGATCTGCTCGTAGCCCAGAATCCGATCCATCAATGGCTCGAACTCGTCGTTCCGATTTCGGTGCTGATAGTCAAAGGCCGACATGCGGACCCGGGTGAGGTCCACGACCTCGATGGCAAGCGCCGCCGCAATCCGGTCTACGACCTTTCCGGTGTTCCCCTCACGACGTGAACTGGCGAACAACGCTAGGGTGCTGAGCATGGGCTAATCTCTCTCCGCGACGCGCTCCCAGGGAGCCACCGGCCCTGCCACGATACGAAACAGCGGATGCGGCGCGGGATTAGATATGCTGCGAAACCGGCGATACAGAGCCGGGCTTCGCACCCGCAGCTTTTCCAGCAGGTGATGCCACTCGTACTGCAGCTGACCTTCTGTGGCAACGATTCGGGCACGGCTGCGGATCGGCCCTACTTTGGTTGGGTCGAAGGAATACTCACGGGCCTGCGCCTCCGACAGCACGCCCGCGAGGTAGCCATTGATCGCCGAGCGCGGCGCCGTCTGCTGCTGAAAGCGCTGCAGCTGAGGATGAAATCGATAACCCGTCGTTTCCCCGCGCAGCACGGCCCGGGCGAGCAGACTCTCGCGCCACAGTGCGACGAGCCCCTGGGGATCCAGATACCGCGGATGAAGGGTCCAGATGCGCACGGCCCTCAATCCACCGTTCTCAGGGGCGTTGCGGCCGACTCCCCCACCACCGTGGTCCAGGGACGCACCGACCACTGAGTCACCAGACCCGAACGCACGTAAGGATCGTTTTCGGCAAACGCTCGGGCCGCCCGGTCGTCCGCACCCTGGAACACCAGTACCGCTTTGTCCGGGGGATCAGCGAGGGCGCCCGCCAACAACAGGTCTCCCCGGGCCTGTGCCTCCCAGGCGTAGCGCAGATGCTCACCTCGGTATTGCCCTCGGCGCTCGAGGTAGTCGGGAACGAAGTCGTAAAAGAGCAGAAAATGCACAATCGCTCCTTCAATCCTTGCCTGAATCCTTTGCGCCCTCGCTCAGTGCGCAACGTAGTCTTTTGCCACGCCAGTTCGACTGTTGGTTACGGTAAATGAACCGTCTGCTTTCACCGTAATCTTAAGCCAGTACGCCGACACTTGGTCGAGATTTGCGACACGCTCGAGGGGGGCATTATCGTCCCCCGCCTCATCCGAGATGTGGAGCTGCCAGCTGTCCACGCCCTGCGCCTCGCGCAGCATCCGCAACATCGCAAGCCGCCCACCTTTGCGAGGCGCATTGTTGACAACCGCCACGCGCGGCCGGAATGCGGCCAATGTCGCCGGCTCCGCGGCGTCCGTGTTGCCGTGATGCGGGACGAGATAGACGTCAATGGCCCCGATGAGATCCTTTGGGCAAACCAAGTCGAACAGCGGCTGCCCGATCAGGTCACCGATATCGAGGAACCGGAACCTTCCCCATTCGAGCACGAGCCCGGTCGATCGCAGGTTCTCATCACCGGGATAGCTCGTCACCAGCGGTGCTGCGGCACACGCCGCATTGCGTTCTCCAGATCCCGGCAGCGCGCGCCGCAGAGTCGACCGATCGGTGCTGACCACAATGGTGCGAATCCCTTTCAGGGACAGCCGGTCGCCGACCTTCGGCACCAGATGGTGGCTTCTCCCCCGCACCGTCAGGTAGTCGTCGTAGGCCACGGCGTCGAGGGGATCGACCAGGTTCGGCTTGGCGCGATCTGCCGGCGGATAGGCGCTGCCGTGGTCGATAAAGGTGTCAATCGGCACGAGCCGCGCGAGTCCCGGGATACCGCCGATGTGGTCGCGATGGAAATGCGTGGCCAGCAGGTAGTTGATTCGCGTAACGCCGGCGTCGCGCATTGCAGCGACTATGCGTCCCGGATCGCGCGCGCTGGTCGCATCCCCGGAATGTGAGTCGGAGTCGCTCCAGCCCGCATCGATGAGCAGAGTCTCCCGTGCCGGCGTGATGATCAACGTCGACTGACCGCCCTCGACATCGATGAAGTAGATCTCAAGCGGCGGCGCTGCATCTGCGACGCGACCGCCGAACAACAGCATCAAGATGAAGGGCGCCGTAAGAGTGAGTGGTCTCACGACGGCCAAGCACTAGGACCGTTGCGACGTTGGCGTCGGGCGGCTAGCGGGATCTGGCGATTCAAGTTCGGCAATTCGTGCGGTGAACTCAGCGCCCTTGACGATCAGTTCCGCAACGGAAATCGGCAGCTTGAATCTACGCGGTCCGGCGCTGCCTGGATTCAGATAGGTCACGCCGTCGCGCTGCTCAATGTGCGGCTTATGCGAATGGCCGCACAGCACGACCGACACGCCGGAAGTCTTTGGATCGATGTCGATGAGTGACAGATCGTGAATCGCGTATATGAAGATCTCGCCGATGCGCAGCAACTCGGAATCCGGCAGTGCGCGCGCCCAGTCGCCCCTGTCGTTGTTGCCGCGTACGGCGGCGACCGGGGCAATACGCGACAGTTCATCGATCACGCGGCGTTCGCAGATATCGCCGCAGTGGATGATCGAATCACAGCCTTGCAGGAACTGTAGCGCCTGCGGCCGCAGCAGCCCGTGAGTGTCCGAAATGACTCCCACACGGGTGGAGGCGCTCATTTTTGACAGGTAATTTTCAGAACGAAACGCACGCGTTCACCGTTACTCGCAGCACGGATTCCTGTTTGAACTGCATCGTGTAAGCCGAGATGATCTCGGCGACGAGCTTGTCGTTATGGTCGTCGTTCGGGTGCACGATCTGCAGCACGTGTGTCGCCTCGTGCGAGAGCTTGCCATTGGCGCTGAGCCACTGACCCGAGGCGTCCAATACCGTCAGCCCCTGCGGGAAACGCGGAGTAATCGTGCCGGCAAGGAAATTGGCCCACTCGGCATTCGTGACGATGCCGTTCGTTGAGCCTGCTCCGAAATACATCGTGTCCTGAACCTCGGGTTGCTCGTTGGCCTTGCAATTCATCGCCGGCAACGTAGAGCACGCGCTGAGCAACCCCAGCAGCAAGATCGCGGCAATCGTCCTCATGGCCTTGGCTTTTCACCCAGAACTCGAGCCGGCAGGAAGAGTACTGCCCGCAGCAGCGCGAACCCGGCCTCAAAGGTAATCCCGATGAGTCGAAACGGGATCGACAAGAGCCACAACAGCGGCCAAAGCACGAGCGCCAACACGGCCAATGGCCAGCACACTACCAGCAGCAGCAGCCAGACGATCAGCGTGAGAAGTGGATTCATTGACGGGCAGCTTCGCAATCGGCCTCGATGCCGTCAAGCGATGGTTGATCCAATGCCTACCTAGAGGTCAGGATCCTCACGGTTTTATTCGGTTCTCCTTGCGTACGACAACCTTGAGGGCTGACCATACCTCACTGACGGCGCAGACCTTGATATCCACATAACCAAGTGGTAACGCCACTTCCCGAATCGTCTCTTCGGTTACGTCGGTCGGTCTCTTCGAAGCCTTCTTCGGCCAGGAAACCCAGATCGGCGCTTCCGATTGCAGCGTTCCCCGAAGTTGACTCAGGTGCCGGTGAAGGACGGCGCGCTGAGTTACGAACAAATGCGCGATATCGACGGATTTACTGGCCCGCGAGACGAACCTCACACCCGGTGGCAGTGGGCGAACGAGTTCCTCATAGTCCTGCGGCGGGGCGATCAGCAGAACCGTGCAGCCTTCCTTGAATCCCAATTTCCGGGAAAGCGCAACGCCGGAATATCCGACCGATTGGGTCGTCACACGCAACGCCATACGCTCGCCAACCACGGTTGCTGTTCCCGCGGCAACCCGGTCGGACGGTAGTAGTGCTCCAATTCGATGAAATTCGCGGCCTGCAGGAATGCGCGCCACGCATCAAGATCGTGGTAAGCCCCATAGCGTCCGCGATTCCAGCCCTCTTCGTTGGTTCCCCGGGGGTTCGATGAGAACAGCACCCCCTCTGGCTTGAGTGCCGCGTGCAGCTCGCCCAGCACGCGTGGCAACTCCTGGCCTGGAACATGGAACAGCGAAGCATTCGCGAAAATGCCATCGAAGCGCCCGGCGGGGAGTCTGAGGGAGAGAAAGTTCTGTTCCCACACCTCGCATCCGCTATGCCCGCGCGCCATCGCCGCCAGCGGCGCAGAACCTTCGAGGCCGATCGGCTCATGACCCATTTGCCGAAATGCGGCCAGATCGCGCCCCGGACCACAACCGAAGTCGAGAATACAAAGCGGCGGCGCAGTGCGTATGTGCCGCAACAGCGCCTCGATATTTTGCCTCACATCGTGATCGCGGGTCCCCAGCCAGAACTCATCGGCGCGCTCGTTGTAGTGCTCAAGCGTTGCCGCCGTAATCGCCGCAAGATCCTGAGGCGGCGTCTTCACTAGTGAGGCGCCCGATAGAAATAATAGTCCGCAGTGTAGGGAATCCGCGCCGTTTTCGACGCATTTGAGGCATCGCACCCGGCAGCCGGCGCAACCCCACCGACCGTGTGCAAGCGTTGAATGCTGGTCGTCGCGCTGAATACTCCGGAGCCTTTCGTCGCCTTGGCGGACAGCAGCAGCCAGGCAATTGCGGTCGCACTCGGCCCCGGATCCTTGGCCTTTACCTCGCCGACCACCGAGCTTCCATCACGGGACTCCCACGTCGGGCCGGCAAAGTGCCTTCCGAGGGGGTGGCCCGACGCATCCACCAGTGCCGCCTCCGGCGACCGGAATGTCCACTCATAGGTCGCCGGTCGGTCCGCACGGGGCGCGCAGTCATATATCTGTACGCCGGAAGCGTGCGCCTCGAGAAACAGCGTCTCTCCCGCGGGTGGTCGCAGACTTGCCGGTACTTCGGGCGCTGTGAATTTTGCAGTCGTCGCGCAGCCGGCGGCGGACAGGATGGTCGCCGCCAGTACCAGGCTGCGCGCGAGGGGCGGTCGCATTGTATGCATTGCGGCAGGATACTGTTCCGTGGGCCCCGCGCCAAGCAAGGGCCGTCAAAGACCTCGAGATTGCATGGCCGAATCCCGCCAGCGCACGCCGCCGGCCGCAATACACTGGTCACTCACGTCTCTTTCGGAGCGACTGCAATGAGTTTCCGTCTCAAAGGGCTCGATGTTCGTACCTTTCAACCGCTCGTGGGTTTGTCGGACGCTGAACTTCACGCGCGCGGCGCCAGGCGCGTGCTCGCGAACAGCAACCCGGGATTTCCCGATCGCATCGAGATGCGTGAAGCCGAGCCCGGCGAAAGTCTCCTGCTCGTGAACTACGTGCACCAACCCATCGCGAGTCCCTATCGGGCAGCGCACGCCGTTTACGTGCTCGAGCATCCAAGGCAGCAATATGATCGGACCGACGAAATTCCGCAGGTCCTCCGCAGCCGAATGATCTCGCTGCGCGCTTTCGATGACGACGGCATGATCGTAGATGCCGATCTTTGTCCCGGCGCTCAACTTGAAGCGCCGATTCATAGATTGCTGGGCCAGGCCTCGACTGCCTACCTCCACCTGCACTACGCGAAGTTCGGATGCTTCGCCTGCCGGGTCGACCGCGCCTAGATGCGAGCGCTACAGCTCATGCGTGTAGACGATGAACCCAAAGTGCTTCGCCACCCTGTCGTAGAGCGCCCTGCCGGCGGTGTTCGTGACCTGCGTCTGCCAGTAGACCCGGCTGCACGCGGCACGCCGCGCGATCTCGTAAACGCTCAGTATCAGCTGTCGTCCGATGCCCCGGCCGCGAAGATCCGGGGTCGTGAACAGATCCTGCAGATAGCAGATGTCGTTCAGTCGGGTAGTGCTACGGTGCAGGATGTAGTGAGTGAGCCCCACGAGGCGCCCCCTGGTCTGCGCGACCAGGCCATGCACCGGCTCGGATGCATCATAGAAGCGCTCCCACGTGGATTGGGTGATCGCTTCCGCCAGGGCGGTTTCCCCCTCACGGCCATAGAAGGCATTGTAACCATCCCAAAGCACCCGCCATGACTGATAGTCGCGCCGCTCGACCGGCCTGATGGTGATGGCGTCGCTCATGTGGGCGGCGGCAACATCGGATTCTTGGCGACGAGCTTGCGCGGGGCGCGGTCATGCCACGCCGCCACCAAGGCGGGCCACACGACTGCCTGGGTCGCCGGTCGCAGTTTTACCTGGGTTGAGCCCTGCGCACCCCAGGTCCCCTTGACCGGCACGAAGACCTGCGGATACAGCTTCACGAATTTCGTCTGTTGCACCGGTGCCAGTTTCACCACCGCCCAGGAGGGATCCGGATAACCCAGCGAGGCAAACACGCGCTTGCCCACGCGAAAATCAGGGTGGCCGCCGTGAGCCAATTCCTCGGACTGCGGCAACGTGAGTGCGAGCTTCCTGAATCCGTCGATGGTCATGCCGCCTCCTCCTCTCAAACGAGTGCTATACGGTACCGCAGCCCGGGCGAGCCGCCGTGCTGCAGCGGCTTGATGAAGCGCTCGACCAGTTGGCCGCCGTTGGCTTCGATGACTCGCTGCGATGCGATGTTGTCGGGGTCGGTCGTGATCTCGACATAGCGCAGCCCTTCGGCCCTGGCCGCCGGCAGCGTCTGTGCCAGTGCCGCCGTGGCGTAGCCATGCCCCTGCTTCCATGGCACAACGCCGTAGCCGATGTGGCCCAGGCAATGCGGCGGCAATGCTTCCGTTCCGGGCTGCCAGCG
>Ga0210391_10001964_pt1 | contig 18236 bp, 13 predicted proteins | sample IncBWC12OmetaG_FD_160573 | JGI IMG/M metagenome (GOLD analysis project Ga0210391, IMG submission 160573) | Forest soil microbial communities from Barre Woods Harvard Forest LTER site, Petersham, Massachusetts, United States - Inc-BW-C-12-O ... | reverse complement strand
AAGCCTACGGCACGGCCCAAGCGCGCACCATAACCACTGTGTGGGATGCCAATTGGCGGCAGCCGGATTTGATCACGGATCCGAATCGTACCACGGCGTTTACTTACGACTCGATGGGCAACGTACTCACCAAGACCGTCACGGATACGACGGTGACCCCGAACGTCGCGCGAACCTGGACGTACACCTACGACAGCTACGGGCGGATGCTGACCGCTCAAGGACCGCGGACCGACGTCAATAGCACGACGACCTACACCTACTACACGTGCACGACCGGGTATCAATGCGGGGAAGTGCAGACAATCACCGACGCGGTGGCCCATGTGACCACCTTCAATACGTACAACGCCCACGGCCAACCGCTGACCATCACGGACCCCAATGGGGTAGTGACGACTCTGACCTACGATGCGCGCATGCGCCTGACCTCGCGCCAGGTCGGCACGGAAACGACCAGCTACAGCTATTATCCGACGGGGCTCCTCGATCTCGTGACCCTGCCCGATGGTAGTACCGTCCAATACACCTATGATGCCGCCCATCGACTGACCGATATTACCGATGGCCTCGGCAATCATATTCACTACACCCTCGATAACATGGGGAATCGTACGGCCGAGAACACCTACGATCCCAGCAGCACCCTGCGTCGAACGCATACCCGGGTGATCAACGCGCTCAATCAGCTCTACCAGGATGTGAACGCCGCGGGCACCTCCGCCGTGACCACCACGTACGGGTATGACAATGACGGCAATCAAACCAGCATCGCCGCGCCTCTGTCGCGCAATACCGCGAATCAGTACGACGCGCTCAATCGGTTGACCCAGATCACCGATCCCAACAGCGGCGTCACGCAATTGGGCTACGACGCGAACGACAATCTCGCCTCCGTGAAGGATCCCCGGAGTTTGACCACAAGCTACAGTCACAACGGCTTTGGCGATGTGTCCCAGCAGGTGAGCCCGGACACGGGCACCTCGACCAACACCTATGACTCGGGCGGGAACTTGAAGACCGCGACGGACGCGCGTAGCGCAGTCGCAACCTATGCGTACGATGCCCTCAATCGAGTCACCCAAGTCGCCTACAGCGATCAGACGATCAACTTTACCTATGATGCGGGGACCAATGGCGTCGGTCGATTGACCGGGGCCTCGGACGCGAATCATACCCTCGCGTGGACTTACGATCCGTTGGGCCGGGTGATCGGTAAAGGCCAAACCGTCGGCACGATCACCAAGTCAGTCGGTTACGCCTATACCAACGGGGACTTGGTCACGCTGGTGACCCCCTCGGGGCAGACGATTAGTTACGGGTATACCAACCACCAAATCACGTCTGTGGCCGTGAACGGTACGACGATTGTAACCGGGGTAACCTATTTCCCCTTCGGCCCGGTGAGCGGGTGGACCTGGGGAAATACGACCGCGGTCAGCCGAACCTACGATACGGATGCGAAGATCACGCAGATTAGCACCGCGGGGGATGCGGTCAATTTCGGGTATGACAATGCCTTCCGAATCACCGGCATCACTGACACCGGGAACAGTGCCAATACCTGGACCTTGGGCTACGACAGCCTGGATCGACTGACCTCGGCGGCAGAGGCCGGCACGACGCTTGGTTGGACGTATGACGCCAACGGCAATCGCCTGAGCCAAACCGGGTCGAACGCCTCGACCTTCACGCCATCCACCACGAGCAATCAACTGAATACCATCACTGGGGGCCTCACTCGCACCTACGGCTATGACGCTGCAGGCAACACCACCGTCTACGCCAGTGACTCGTTCACGCTCAATCAGCGCGGCCGGGTGAGCGTCGCGAGTCTCCCCGGCGGCGCCGCAGACTACATCTACAATTCGCTCGGGCAAATGGTGCAAAAATCTGGGAACGGCGGCACGACCCTTCTGATGTACGACGAGGCGGGGCACCTGCTCGGCGAATATTCGAGCACCGGAGCGCTGGTTGAGGAAACCGTGTGGATGGGCGACGTCCCAGTCGCGGCTTTGCAGCCTAACGGCACCGGCATTAACATCTACTACGTGCACACCGACCAGTTGAACGCGCCTCGGGTGATTACTCGCGCCTCGGATAACGCAATCGCGTGGCGCTGGGACACCGATCCATTTGGGACGGTTACACCGAATCAGAATCCCTCCGGTCTCGGCTCGTTTGCCTACAACCTGCGTTTCCCAGGCCAGTACTACCTGCCCGAGTCGGGACTGAACTTGAACTACTTTAGAGATTACGATCCGCAGACGGGAAGATATGTGGAGTCCGATCCGATTGGGTTGCGCGGTGGCATAAGTACTTACGCATATGTCAAGGGGAACCCGATAAATCAATTCGATCCTGTTGGTTTGATTTTGCGAATAGTCGGATCTACCCCAGCCAACCAAGCAGCGCTAGAAGGGGCAGTCGCTACGCTCGAGAGAACATTTCTCGGCGGAGGTCTCGTGCAGATGGTGGAAAACTCGCCGTATGTGTATGAGCTTACAGATATTTACAGCGATCAAAACCAAGCCGGCTACTTTGATCGTGTTGATCCCTTCCTTATCAACATAAACCCAGATTTCCATCCGTTGATTCACGTCGCAACCCCGTGTGGTCAGGAGCCTGCAGCGACTGTAATTATCTTGGCTCACGAACTGGGGCATGTCGCAGGCACGTATGACGTTGGACCAGGGAAGATGGACACTGTGAATCAATTCGAGAATCCCGTTCGACAGGAGTTGGGGTATCCGTTGCGGACTGCTTATCCGACTGTGAGGAGATCAGAAGCTCGTAATTGCAGTTGTAACCAATGAGGCTTGCAGGATTAAGGGTCGGCCACTGATACCACGGAGCGCGTCATGAGAAGTTCGCTAATTTCCAAATTATTTCTCACCATCTTGGTCTTGGGCAATTTCTCATTCGCTGGAGAAGACGCAACAATATATTACGTACCGATAGGCATGGAAACGTATGCGCCAATTACCTCGGAGACTATACGATCACAGGCGCGGGAAAAATGGGTGATCACTGAGCCCTCTCGTATTCGTCAGTTATTGGCAATACTCCGCGTTGGAACTCCGCACTCGTTTGACGACGCCGACGTGCGCGCAGTGATTTATTGTGGGGGTGACATTTTCTTCTTAAATCGGGAGGGGGAAGTCAAGAGCAATTCAGGAAGTACGCTAATCAAGATTAGTGATTTTTCCAAGTTCTATTCCACGCTGCGTAAAGAAGAAAAGCGGCGCGTAGATCAGTAAGAGCAACTCCGCCAAATTACAACTACTTCAGAGACTACGATCCAGCCACAGGCAGATACATTGAAAGCGATCCGATCGGGCTCAAAGGCGGAAGCTACTCAACATATTCTTATGTTCGCGGCAACCCGATTCAAAGATCCGACCCGAGAGGTCTCGTAGATTTTTGCAATGAATTTGGGTGCTTCATTTATCAACCGGATGAATGCATCTTCGACCTATCTGCATGCCAGACTTATCACGATCCTGGTAACCCCGTGGCCACGTGCACAATCCGTAAGATACTTATCGACCAGCTTGCCGGTATTCCAGAGGACAGAATTGAAGACACAGTGTTGAAACGGATTGAAAAGATCGTCACCCAGGCCGTCGCAAAGGTTTGCAAGATATCCGTGAAGATTGTCAGCATCGCCTGGGATGTTCGAGGAGCCTATGTCAGCTATCAGGAATGCAAGAAGTGTCAGGGCGACTGTCCAAACGAATGACATTCTAGCCGCTACACTGCATTCTCATGTTAAGCGACTCCAATGTATCCTTCGTAATCGGCAGGGCAGTATTTTGTGGACTATTAGCGTGCGTTGGCACATTGATTGCGCTTCGACAATCTTCAAGGTTTCGCCGAGTCGGCTATTGGTGGTGGCTTGGCGGCGCGATCGGTATAGCGCTCCTGATGCCGTACACCTACATGTCGATCACGTCGTATAACATCACATACGTGGATGCTCTGCTGCTTCGAGGATTGCACGCCGGATCCTGGCGGGTCGCAGAGGGATATGCTGTACTTGCCGGAGTCGTGATTGCGGGACTTTGTTGCCTCGTTCTAGTGGGGCGGCGCAGTCGGTAGGAGAGTCTCCGTTTTTATGGCCAAGCGATAGAGCGTTGAGCACATCAGTTGCACCTTACTTCCTAGCTGTTGCCGCGCTCTCTACAACGGGCGGCGCCGTCTACAACCATATCGGCGCCCAGCGCACATCATTCGATGATCTGGCGCACGAGCACTTCGAGAAGTCCCGTCAAATAATAGATATCAGCGATCGCGATCACAGTTATGTATATCCGAAGCCAGTTGGGCCACAGAACAACACTGGCCCGGTCTACGTTCAGGAGCATTGCGTTCAAGGATCAGTGCTCGTCCTTTATATCATTGAAAGTGACGGATCCGTAACTTCTCCCTTCGTCGCAAGATCGAGTAATCCAGCACTCTCGATGGCGGTACTCGCCCGCGCGGCGAACATGCGGTTCATACCTGCAAAACTTGATGGACGAACAGTAGCAACCGTGGCCGCTACCCAATTTCGCTCTTTGTGTCCGCCCGATGCAGGATAGGCTCGCGGCCGACAAATCGGCCTGGCCGCTCGGCACCTAAGCTGAAACTCGCATCAGGGGTATCACGACCTTGCCAGCACTCAGCACCCGGCCATGGACGCGGCTAAGTCCTCGAAATCATCGGGGATATCGACCCGTTGTACGACGAACGCGTCGAGGCCGAACACACTACAACTACTTCAGAGATTATGACCCGCAAACCGGCAGGTACATCGAGTCCGATCCGATCGGGCTGCGGGGTGGCGTTAATACATACAGCTACGTTGGAAGCGACCCGATCCAAGACATCGATCCACGGGGACTAACTGGATACTGGGCGTTCAGCTTTAATTTCAAAATCTGGGGCAAGCTTGCTGGTGGTGGTGGTTACTCAGAGGTCGCCTGCAAAGGCAGCTGCGGCAAGCCAAGAATATTTCGATTCATGAAGGTTTGCGGCGGGGCATCATCCGGACCAGGCGCAAGCTTGGTTGCTGGGGGAGTTGCCAATATGGAAGGCAAGGAGTGCCGACCAGAGAGTTACTCAGGCTACTTCTTGGAGTTGGGTGGAGGATTCGGCGGAGGCGCGGGAGGTGCTGATTTCGGCATGACCGAAAACCGATACCATCTTCCCAACGGGTGGTCACCAGTCAAGGAGGCAGGCGCGGGGGCAGGATCATCAGGCGGTTCCGCTATGCTTTGCTACTACATCTTCCTCGGCGAGTACTAGAAGACGGTCCTTCGGGAGTATCCATTCCGATGAAAATGAAACTTATAGGGTTGACCGGCTTGCTGGCAATTTTGGCTGTGGTTCTGGTGTTCTGGCTTCGGCACGAGAGTCGATTCGCTGCCGATTTGCGAAACGCCGCCGCTACCGTGGCGAGCGGAATTGAAATCTGCGATTTTCGCGATGGCGAAACGCGCGGCTGCGTTACGTTCGCCGATAACGCGAAGGACTCGGCACTTTCCAATCTGACTAGGTCTCTATCGGACGCCAGCCCAAGTACACCGCCCGGCAAAGTTCCAATTGTCAGGGAAAGGATCTTGAGAATTCGAGGACATGCGGTAGGGCAATACGCACGATGCTATCGCGTCATCGAATTCACTGGATTTCCCGATGAATACGTGAATGAAGTCGAAATGGACAGCAGTTGCTCTCGTGTCAATCGATATGGATCGGGATACGCGAACATTCGCCATATTCAGTAGCGACGTAATTGAACATGGCGCGGGATTACGACCCGGCCACCGGCAGATATTTGGAGTCAGACCCGGTCGGGCTGCGGGGCGGAATCAATCCGTACGCATACGTTGGCGCAAATCCTGTCAGCGGATTCGATCCGCTAGGACTAGTTGTAAAGATCATTGGTCACGTGGCTGCGGCGCCGCTTGGCCGTATAACACGTCCAACCTCTTACCATTCGGCTATTTATCTGAAACCTGACGATCCATGTAGCTGCAGCGGCGTTTGGCTAGTTACGTTGGGTGCACAGAATATTGGCGGTACGCTAGTTGGCACGCCGAACTTTGCTGGAGATTCTTTCTCGAACGCTCAATTCCAACAAATCGTAGATCCACCGGCCGGAATGTCAGATTGTGACTTCATTCGCGCATTGGTTTCCGCAGCGGCCAGCTACCAGGACAATCTGCCATACAGCTTTCCGTATATTTCTGTCCTTGGACTTCCAGACGGAACCATGACGCCCGGTCAATACAACAGCAACTCGTTTGTTTCCGGCGTACTGCAAGCTGTGGGGGCAACTCCGCCTCCAATTAATGGCGGTTCCAATTTTCAACTACCGGGTTATCAAAACCCGATCCCGCTACCGAAGCAGAATTAATTTTATGAAACGAACAACACGATGTTATTTGCTCGCTTGGCTTGCGGTTCCGCTAGCATTTGCCGCTTACATTAGTTTCGCTTACACCAATGCCCTGACAGTCGGACTGTTGCCGTTCTTGGGCCCTCGCGAATGGAAATGGTGGGTCGCCTTCACCGCATCACTCCTGATCGGAACTTGGTGCATCGCGGCCGCCCGTCCTTACGATGGCGCGCGTTGGGTTGTGCGGTTATTGCTTTATTTTTTGGCGATGGCAATCTTGCTAGCAAGTCTTCACCTAAGCGTCGCATGCATCCATGGAGACTGCCTATAGATGCAGTCCAGCTTAGGGCTGCGTGCCGAACGAGAACTACTTCAGAGATTATGATCCGCAGACGGGTAGGTACATTGAGAGCGATCCGGTCGGACTCGCGGGTGGGAGTTACTCGACGTACAGCTACGTAGGTAACAATCCCGTGACCTGGACGGATCCAGCCGGGTTGAGGGTCGACTACAACGGCTACGTGGTTTCGAACCCAATGGTTCGTCTTAACTTCGACATTCTAAATTCGTTGATTGTTCAGTCCGGTATTGACGACACTGGCTTCGTGCTGTCGGTCACTGGGGGCGATCGATACAGGGACCCGAACAATCCAAGCCTCATTCGTTCAACAACGAATGGCTCTGTGATTCCAAACGCGAGCCCACACAGTCCGCATCTTGGAGAACGAGGTGCTCGCGCGATTGACTTTGTCGTCCAGAATAAGAAGGGGTGCGGCTGCAAGCCGGTAACAGATGCAGTTGTGGATCAGGCGCTGTGGGGAACGGATTTCGATCTCAGCAGCACTCAGCGAAATTATCCAGAGGGACAGCACACACACATCAATCTTCTGAACGCGCCGCAATACTATTCGGATGGTATGAAATGAAAACTTGGACATCAAAATGGTTGACTGCGATTCTCTTGTTGGTCTCGGTCGAGACGGCAATGGGGACGGCAGCTGCCGATACGCTGGTAATGCCGCGAGAGCTTGTCGCCTATGCTCGCTCTCAGGGCTGTGCTCCGATTGAGGATTTCTATGAACGAGCAGGAATGGTCAACCCGCCGTACGTTTATGGCTTTGCTGGGGGCGAGCCGGAAGACAGCGCCGCATTGTGGTGTCGAAAGACCGAGAAGAGCGACAAGCCTTACCTACTGTTGCTGAAGGTGAGCGACCCGAAGAAACTCGACGGCTGCCCGGCCCGGATCGAATGGTGGAATGCCCCGAAGGGGCTGTCCGTCGAGACGCGGTCTGGGCTTAAGCTGTCTGACTTCCACTTTGCCGCCGAGCCAAAGCGTCCCGGGCCGACGACGACGATCTCGAACGCACGGGTCATTGTTGGCGAGTACGACGGGGTCGAAGACATCTTCGTCTGCCATCAAGGTGCATGGTTGTTCATGCTGCGAGATTGACTGCCTGGTTTGGTGTCGATCTGGGGGTTAGGCAGGATGATATGGCTTGACCCGTCAATTGGCACAACGACGCTTCTCATCGAACCGATGCTGTTTTCGGAGCATAGCGGGCAGACTGGCAACGCGACGCGCAGGAATGCCAAAGCGACGATGGAGCATGCTGACATCCGCGGATTGGTTACCGCACTTCATCTGTCCGTCGCGGGGCTGCCTACCGTCTAGCTTACGGAGATCATCCCAGAGGGATGCTCACATATCCTGCTCGAGGGTTCCCCTCATCGGACCTGCGCATCGCGTTGCTGCTCTGTCCGCAGTTTTAAGTCTATGCCTGGGCGATCTTCTCTCCTGAGTGTTGATGGATTGCAATATCATGCGGCGAGCGGCACTTGGCGCGCGATGTCCCAGAGAAAGCCTGAGAGTTCGCGCGCGATGGCGATGATGATCTTGTTTTGGTGGAGCTTGCGTGACTGAAGCCTGCGATATCGATGACCCAGGCGCAGCTGCGCTTTCCAGGCGATGTCGCGCACGGGCTTGCTCTGACCTTCTTGTCGACGGGTAATCTTGTGGCTCAGTCTGGCTGGAAAGCGGTAGTTCCAGGCCGCTTCCACCAAGACCCTTCGGGCGTGTGCGTTGCCTGTCTTGGTGATATCGCCGCGGTGATGGCGCTCCCCGGTGGAGTACTCCGAAGGCACCAGGCCGAGATAACCCATTAGCTCCTTGGGATGCGCGAATCGGGTGAAGTCCCCGATCTCGGCAACCAGGATGAGTGCGGTGAGGAAATCTACTCCACGCAGACAGGCGAGTGCCGATACAAGAGGCTGCATGCGCCAGTTTTCGCACTGCGCGCGCAACGCCTCTGTGAGTCGCTCGACGCGAGCGTGCGTATCGAGAACGGCCTGGCGATAGTCGGCAAAGGCAATGTTCTGAGCAGGATGGGCGAAGCTGATCTTGGAAAGGTACAGCTCGCCCGTTGCTGACCAAGGCTTGCTGCCACGAAGAGGCCGCCCATGGCGCAGCAGGAATGCCTTGAGCTGCTGGCGAGCCTTCAGGCAAGCTCGGACCGCATCCTGTCGGGCTCGGGAGAGGTCGCGAACCGCCTCATCACGCTCATCCGGTATCCGCACTGCAATCAAGTCGCCGGAGCGAGCCAGGCGTGCCAGCGTTAAGGCATCACGCCGATCTGTCTTGATGCGCTCAGTCGGCGAGCGCGTGATGCGACTAGCGGCGATGACTTGGCAGCCAAACCCGTCGGCCAGCAGTTGCCGTGCCAGCGTATATCCGCAGGGACCCGCCTCGTAGACCACCTGCAACGAACTCGGAGAGCCGTAGCGACTCAAAGCCTTGCGGACCTGCTTAACGTCCGGACGGACGGTGCCGACGAAGTGCGGCACTTCCCGGTCATTGCCCGCGACAGCAACAGCGATGGAATCTTTGTGGACATCTAGTCGAACGTACGCAGTGATACTCTCGTGCATGGTCTGCCTCCTTTTTGCGGATAATGCGCCTCGCGGCGCTTCCGCATGTGGCTCGGCACGGTTGCCCGCGCAATCCACGGTACGGGAGGCAGACCTCTTCGCTCTGATCACCTTCATGAGCCAGACTCCTTGCGGGTCAAGCCATGACGACTAGACCGGCGGCTGCGCTTTGGTACAAAAGTGTCCCGGGTCGATCTGGAGGGCATCAGAACAGCGATCGCTGTTTAGCAAGTTCTTGCGGATCTACACCTGAGCGCAAGAGGCCGATGACGATGAAGATGCGCGGACGGGCGTTACGCGCCTCGTTTCTTGAGCGTAACCTGCTGAATTAGCTCAGGTGGACACCTATCACGTACCTGTGGGGATTCGAGCAGTAGACGACAACGGCCTGGGTACGGTCGCGGTCAATTTGACGCGGGCACTGTTTAGCGAGATCACATAGTAGACAGTCTCTAAGGAGCCATACGACGATCTACGTATTTGCCGGAAATAATAGGGTTTACGGGGAGTTACGTTTACGGCGGTATACGGCTATTTACTATTTTCCGCCCATTATACGGGCGCTGGGGGGCAGCGGTGCGAGAGGGAGCCGGGGCTCTCTACATGAGCATTTGTCGCATTTGCGATTCTTGCATGCTCGTTTGCCAGACCTCGTCGAAGAAATTCAAGTAGCGGCGGACGACCGCGGGATCGTTCATGTCGGAGATGCCGTCAAACCGGTCCGCCTGCAATCGGTACACCAGCGCCTTGTCGTCCGCGATGATGAATGCGCCGGCACTGGCGGGATACTCGGGGCTCATGGCCCTCAGATCGATGCAGCTGGTGAGGCGCCGGGCCAGGGCCAGAAACCGGTTGTTGTCGACCATGGCGCGGGACGGATCGGCGAGCAGTACCCTCACCTTGGCGTAGGAGCGCGCCAATACCAGCCGCTTGATGGCTTCGAGAAACGGTTCCTCGCCGTAAATCAGAGGCTCCAAGTCCTGGGTGAAGATCGACAGCAGGCGCTGCGCCGACTTGGCGACCTTGAGGCTGGCTTCACGGACCTCCGGCATGGTGCTGAGAATGGTACGCGTGCCGGATCCCAGGGTCATGTCTGCGCTGGCAGCGACCTTGTCGATGATCGGCTTCGTCCGTTCTTCCGTGCTACCCGCCATATCCGATTGCCTCATAGGAGGTTTACGGCCATTGTGCCCGGACCTCGCGTGGTTCGTGAGGATAGTACCGTTAGGCCCGGAAGGCTCCGTGCTAACTGCGTCACGTTTCGGACTGCCGGACGGGCAATCCCGAGGCGTTATGGCCTGCCCACACGCTTCGCCAGCAGCGGTGCCAATCCCACATAGGTACCCGGTTCCAGCCGCAGCAGCCGCTCCTTCTCGGCCGGCGGCAATTCCAGGGAGGCTATGAATTCGCGCATGGCCTTGGCGTCTATGGGCCGGCCGCGGGTGAATGTCTTCAAATGGTCATATCCGTTTGCTAGGCCGTGCGCGCGCATCACCGTCTGCACCGCCTCGCCCAGCACCTCCCAGGCACGATCCAGATCCGCCGCGACGCGCACCGAATCCAGCTCGATCTTGCCCAGGCCCGCCGATAAGGAGGCATAGGAGAGCACGCAGTGCCCGATCGCCACGCCCACATTGCGCAGCACGGTGGAGTCGGTGAGATCGCGCTGCATCCGCGATATCGGCAGCTTGTCGGCAAAATGCCCGAGCAACGCATTGGCCAAACCCAGATTGCCTTCGGCATTCTCGAAGTCGATCGGATTGACCTTGTGCGGCATGGTCGATGAGCCGACTTCGCCCTCGACCAGGCGCTGCTTGAAATAGCCGAGCGAGATATAGCTCCACATGTCGCGCGCGAGGTCGATGAGCACCGTGTTCGCGCGCATCAGCGCATGGCAGTACTCGGCGATCCAGTCGTGAGGTTCGATCTGAGTGGTGTAGGCATTCTCCTCGAGACCCAGCGATTCGACGAACTGACGGCTGAAGCGCGGCCAGTCGACCTGCGGCAAGGCTGCCACATGCGCATTGAAATTGCCGACGACGCCGTTCATTTTACCCAGGATGCCGACGCGCTCGAGGCCGGCCCGCTGGGTCTGCAGCCGCGCGGCGACATTCGCGAGTTCCTTACCCACCGTGGTGGGGGTCGCGGTCTGGCCATGGGTGCGCGACAGCATCGGCGCCGCGGCATGGGTGTGCGCCAGCGAGACGAGCACTGCGCCGATGGCGTCGAGCATGGGCAGGAGCAGCGTCGCGCGCGCGCGCTTCAGCATGAGCGCGTAGGCAAGATTGTTGATATCTTCCGAGGTACAGGCGAAGTGCAGCCATTCGAGTTCGGCTGCGGCCGCGCCGCGCGCCTTGAGCTGCTCGCGCAGCCAGATTTCCACCGCTTTCACATCGTGATTGGTGCGCGCTTCGATTTGCTTGATGGCTGCCACGTCGGTGTTCGCCGGATCATCGGACAGGGCGGCGAGCAGATCCCGGGCCGCGCCCGGCAGCTTGGCGAGGGCGGCCGCGGCGGGACCTGCGGCGAGCGCCAGGTACCAGGCGCATTCCACGCGCACGCGCTCGCGCATCAGGCCGGCCTCGCTGAACACATGCCGGACCGCCGCGAGCTTGCCGGCGTAGCGGCCGTCGAGGGGTGACAGGGCGTCGGTTGCGGAAATGGCCATCGGAGGATGCGGTCCCTTTGAGTGTAGAATCCACGATATTACCGTAAACGAATCAACGCGGAGAGAAGCCGCTTGACAGCAACCACTCGTGTCGAGCACGACAGCATGGGCGCGCTCGACGTGCCGGCAAGCGCCCTGTGGGGTGCCCAAACCCAGCGCGCGGTGCAAAATTTCCCGCCCTCGGGTCTGCGCATGCCGCGGGCCTTCATTCGCGCCCTGGGGCTCATCAAGCATGCCGCCGCCCGCGCCAACACCGAGCTCGGCAGCCTGCCGCAGGAAGTCTCGGCGGCGATCCAGGCCGCGGCGCTCGAAGTGGCCGACGGCCGTCATGACGACCAATTCCCGGTCGATGTGTTTCAGACGGGATCCGGCACGAGCAGCAACATGAACGCCAACGAGGTGATCGCGACGCTGGCGGCGCGAACCCTGGGGAAGCCCGTGCATGCCAACGATCAAGTCAACATGAGCCAGAGCAGCAACGATGTGATTCCGACGGCGATCCACGTGGCCGCGGCGTTGCTGCTGCAGGAGCAGCTGCTGCCGGCACTCGAGCGCCTACGGGCGGTGTTGGGCCAAAGGGCCGCTGAATTTCGCCAGGTAATCAAGACGGGCCGTACCCATTTGATGGACGCCATGCCGGTCACGCTGGCGCAGGAGCTGACGGGGTGGCAGGCACAAATCGACGGCGCCGTGGCTCGCCTGAAGTCGGTCACGCCGCGTCTGCATCGGCTCGCGCAGGGCGGCACCGCCGTGGGCACCGGCATCAACGCCCATCCGAAGTTCGGTGCGGTTTTCGCGCGCTGCCTCGCCACGAGCACCGGCATCGAGTTTCGCCCGAGCGACAATTATTTCGAGGCGCTCTCGAGCCAGGACACGGCGGCGGAACTCTCGGGTCAGCTCAAGGTCCTTGGCGTGAGCCTGATGAAAATATCGAATGACCTGCGCTGGATGAACAGCGGACCGCTGGCCGGCCTCGGCGAAATCGCTCTGCCGGCGCTGCAGCCGGGTAGCAGCATCATGCCGGGCAAGGTCAACCCGGTCGTGCCTGAGTCCGTGGCCATGATCGCGGCGCAGGTCATGGGCAACGATGCCACCATCACGGCGGCCGCGGCGTCGGGAAACTTTCAACTGAATGTCATGCTGCCCCTGATCGCCTATAACTTGCTGCAGAGTCTGGAGCTCTTAGGAATAGGCAGCCGCAACCTGGCCGATAATGCCATCGCCGGATTCACCGTGAACCGGGCGCGATTGGAGGAGGCGCTGGCGCGCAATCCCATCTTGGTGACGGCGCTCAATCCCGTGATCGGCTATGAACAGGGTGCGGCCATCGCCAAGAGAGCCTACGCGGAGGGGCGGCCCATTTTGGACGTTGCCGCGGAAATGACCCGCCTGAGTGTCGAAGAACTGCGCCGCCTGCTCGACCCGAAGACCTTGACCGAAGGCGGCATCCACGGCGCCGGTTCCAAAGATTGATGGAAGCTCTGTACACGAAATCGCACATCCGAGAGGCTCTCGATCCGCAACCTTCCACGCCGGAGCAGGACTTGCAGTGGCTGGCGGGAGCGTCCGAGGAAGTCCGCTCCAAGGTTCGCGCTTCCATATCCCCGGCGCGGGTACCCGCCGCGGTGCTCGTGCCGTTGGTGGAGCGCGACACGGGGTTGACCGTGCTGCTGACCCAGCGCGCTGAGACGCTCAAGGATCACGCGGGGCAAATCAGCTTTCCCGGCGGTCGCATCGAGCCTGAGGATGCGGATGCGTGGCACGCGGCGCTGCGCGAGGCCTACGAGGAAATCGGTCTGCGGGCGGACCTCGTGGAGTTCGCCGGCTACCTGCCGGATCACCACGTCATCACCGGATTTCGGGTGACCCCCGTGGTCGGCTTCGTCAACCCCGACTATCAACTGCGGATCGCCGCCGCCGAAGTGCACGATGTGTTCGAGGTGCCGCTCGACTTCATCCTGGACGCCGCCAATCATAAGTCGCGGCAGCGCAAGTTCGCCGGTGTGACCATCGAGGTGCACGACATTCCCTACGGCGACCGCAATATCTGGGGAGCCACCGCCGGTATGCTGATGACCTTCCGGCGCATGCTGCAATCGCGTCACGGGGAGTCCCGGTGAGCGGGGTCTTGGGCAATCAGGATCGGCTGCGGGAATTGCTCGCCATCATGGCGCGGCTGCGTTCGCCCAACGGCTGCCCCTGGGACCGGGAGCAGACCTTCGCGAGCATCGCGCCGTACACCATCGAGGAGGCGTACGAAGTGGCCGATGCCATCGCGCACGGCGACATGCGCCACCTCAAGGATGAGCTTGGCGATTTGCTGTTCCAGGTGGTGTTCCACGCACGGATGGCGGAGGAGGCGAATCACTTCGACTTCGAGGCCGTGGCCGCAGCGATATGCGACAAGCTGCGGCGCCGTCACCCCCACGTGTTCGGCGCCGTCGGGCCGCTGACCGCGGCGGAGCAGACTGCCGCATGGGAGGAAATCAAGGCGGACGAGCGCCGCGCCGGCGAGCGCCGCGCGGATGCTGGTGCGCGTGACAGTCACTTGGACGGCGTTCCGCAGGCACTGCCGGCCCTCATGCGTGCCCACAAGCTCAGCAAGCGGGCCGCCCGCGTGGGGTTCGATTGGGAGCATTGGAGCCAGACCGCGGACAAGGTCGCCGAAGAGCTCGAGGAGGTGCGGGCCGCCGCCGCCAACGCAGAGGCACAGGGGCAGGTGGCTGAATCCCGCGAGATCTTCGAAGAGATCGGCGATCTGTTGTTCGCCGCGGCCAACCTGGCGCGCAAGCTCGATGTCGACGCCGAGGCCGCTTTGCGCTCGGCCAACGCCAAGTTCGAGCGGCGATTTCGCGGCATGGAGTCCCTGGCGGCGCAGCGCGGCCTGGTTTTTGCGGATCTGAAGCTCGATGCGCAAGAGAGGCTTTGGCTAGAAGTCAAGCGTGGCGAGTGACCGTGCCGAACTGCCGATCTCGGCACGGCGCGAGGCGATCCTTACGGCCTTGGGCGCGAGCCAGGTATTGATCGTCGCCGGCGACACCGGCTCCGGCAAGAGCACGCAGTTGCCCCAGTACTGCCTGGAGCTGGGTCGCGGAGAGGGCGCGCTGATCGCGCACACTCAACCGCGGCGGCTGGCGGCGCGTGCCTTGGCCGCGCGCATCGCCGAGGAAATCGGACAGCCCGTGAGCGGCCGTGTCGGATTTCGCGTGCGATTCGCCGATCAGGTATCGAAGGCCACGCGCCTGGTGCTGATGACCGACGGGTTGCTGCTGGCAGAACTCGCATCCGATCCGCAGCTTCGGCGCTACGACACCGTCATCGTCGATGAGGCGCATGAGCGCACCTTGAACGTCGACTTGCTGTTGGGCGTGCTCAAGCGCCTGCTGCCGCGCCGCCCCGAGCTCAAAGTGATCGTCACGTCGGCGACCCTGGACGTCGAGCGCATCTCGCGGTTCTTCGACGGCGCGCCCATCATCACGGTGAGCGGCCGCAGCCACCCCATCGAGGTGCGCTACCGCGAGGCGCCGGAGGGTGACGAGGATCCGGACTTGGGGCTGGCTGTGCTGGAGGCATATCGGGAAATCGCCGCCGAACCCGGCCAGATCGGCAGCGGCGACGTACTGGTGTTTCTGCCCGGCGAGCGCGAGATACGCGATGTCGGGGAACTGCTGGGGCGGGAAGCCATGGGCGCGGAGGTCCTGGAGCTGTACTCGCGGCTCTCCTGGGAGCAGCAGAGCAAAATATTCCAGCGCGGCGCGCGCCGGCGCATCGTGCTCGCGACCAATGTGGCCGAGACCTCGTTGACGGTGCCCGGCATTCGCGCCGTCATCGATTCTGGCCTCGCCCGAATCAGCCGCTACAGCCCGCGCAGCCGCCTGCAGCGCTTGCCCATTGAGCCGGTGTCGCGCGCCAGTGCCGATCAGCGCAAGGGCCGTTGCGGACGTCTGGGTCCGGGGCTGTGCATGCGGCTGTACGGTGAGGCGGACTTCGAGGCGCGCGCGCCCTTCACCGAACCGGAAATACTACGCACCAATCTCGCGGCGCTGTTGCTGCGGCTGGCCGCGGACGGCGTGGGCGCGGCCGAGGAGTTTCCGTTCATCGACCCGCCCGATTCGCGCGCGCTCGGCGACGGCTACCGGCTTCTACAGGAGCTGCAGGCGCTGGATGACGATCGGCGCATCACGCGCCGCGGCCGCATCATGGCGCGGCTGCCGCTCGATCCGCGCTTGGGCCGGGCGCTGCTCGAAAGCAAACGCTTTCATGCCGAAGCGGAGTTGCTCGCCATCGTCGCCGGCTTGAGCGTTCCGGACATTCGAATCGCGGCCGTCGGCGGCGCCGCCGGCGCAGGCGCTGCCGACGACCCGGGTCTCAGCGGCGCCTATGACGACCCCAAGTCCGAGTTCTCGGCGTTGGTCAAGGTGTGGAAGGCCTACCGCGCGGCACGCGAGGGTCCGCGGCGCGAGCTTCGACGCTGGTGCAAGGAGCGCCGATTCTCGCTGCTGCGGCTGTCGGAGTGGGACGATGTCTACGCCCAAGTGTCTGATCGCGCGGCCGAGGTGGGGATCGCGGCGCAGCGCCAGCCGGCGAGCTACGCGGGCGTGCATCGCTCGCTGCTTGCGGGCTTTTGCACCATGGTCGGGTCGCGAGGCGAGGAGGGTGTGTATCTCGGCACACGCGGAGTGCGCTTTCATATATTTCCGGGATCGCCCCTGGCGCGGCGCCGCCCGCACTGGGTGATGGCGGCAAATATCGTCGAGACCTCGCGCGTGTTCGCGCGCCGGGTCGCGCAAATCGAGCCGCAATGGATCGAGTCTGCCGCGGCACACCTGATCAAGCGCGAGTATCTGGAGCCGGATTGGGATGAGCAACGCGAAGAGGTGACGGCGCGCGAGCGCGTGAGCTTCCTTGGGCTGACGTTGAGCGCCGGCCGCACCGTCAACTATGGGCCCATCGCGCCGGAGGAGTCGCGGCTCATCTTCGCACGCGAAGCCCTGGTGTATCAGCGGCTGCAACGCCGGCCCGACTGGCTGCTCAAGAACGATGCGGCCATTCGGGACGCCCAGCGCATGGAAGACCGCCTACGCACGCGCGGCCTTCTGCACGGCGCCGAGACCTTCGTGGAGTTCTACGACCGCGCCCTGCCGCGCCAGGTGTCGAGCGGCGCGACGCTCGAGTACTTCACGCGGCATCTGTCCGAGGCCGATCGGCATGCACTCATGCTGGGGCCGGAACGCATCTTCGCCCAACTCCCCGCAGCGGAGGCGCTCGCGCGATTTCCCGAGGTGGCCAAGGTCGATTCACTGGTGCTCCCGGTGGAGTACCGCTTCGCGCCCGGGGAGGCGCGGGACGGCGCCAGCCTACGGATTCCGCTACTGGCGCTGCCCGAACTCACCCGCGCCGGGGTGGATGCCGCGGTACCCGGACTCGCCGAACCGCGAATCGAGGCGCTGCTGCGCTCGCTGCCCAAGGAGGCGCGCCGCAATCTCATTCCCGTCGGCGCGACCGCCGCGCAATTCATCGCAACCAACGGTGCGGCCGGCGGCGCCGGCGCGGCGGATGCGCCGGCCCTGAAGGCGTGGCTCAAGGAATCCCGCGGCATCCCGGAATCCTTGATCCGATTCGATCTTGCGGCCGTGCCTCCGCATCTGATGCCGCAGCTGACCGTCACCGCCGACGGGCGGGACATTGCGCATGGCGCGACTCTGGCGGAATTGCGCCGCGCGAGCGCCGCCCTTGCCCGCGCGGAACTTGATCGGCGGGCGCAGGCGGAGTACGGACTTCTCGGGGCTTGGCGCCGCTTCGAGATCGAATTGCCCGAGTCGGTGACGCTCGCGATCGAACAGGGCACGGTACGGGTGTATCCGACCTTGGCCAGAGGCAGCCGCGGGCTCGAGGTGCGGTACGAATGGTCGGCTGCCGAGGCCGGGCGCAGTTGGCGGGAGAGCGCCCCGCAGCTTGCACGCAGCATGCTCGGGTCCCAGGCGCGCGACCTTGCGAAAATCGCCGCCGGCAATGCCTCCTTGCTGCTTGCCGCGAGTCCGTACGCCAGAAGCGAGGAGCTGATCGAGGCGCTGCTGCACATGGCGTTTCGCCGCGCCTGCTTCGGCGACGCTGCCGCGCCGCGCTCCAAGGCTACATTCGACGAAGCCGTCGATCAGGGGCGCGCGCGCTTGCATTCAAGCCTTGCGGAGATCGCCGCCGATGCGCTGCGCTGGTTTGCCGAGGCGCGCAACGTGAGGCGGGCGCTCGATGATCCGGGTT
>Ga0210391_10001963_pt1 | contig 18243 bp, 14 predicted proteins | sample IncBWC12OmetaG_FD_160573 | JGI IMG/M metagenome (GOLD analysis project Ga0210391, IMG submission 160573) | Forest soil microbial communities from Barre Woods Harvard Forest LTER site, Petersham, Massachusetts, United States - Inc-BW-C-12-O ... | reverse complement strand
GCCAAGAGGATTGACGGCAACAACTACCGGTTGCATGCCATCCAGGCAGCGATTGCGGAATCGGAGAACCGCTACCCCGATGCGAGCGCTGAATACCATGCGGCGCTGGCCAATCTTCCAGGGAAAGTCCAAGAAGGGCCGCTCTATCCCATCGAACTGCGTCTTAATTTGTATGAGCTTGACCTGCGCCAGCAGGATGATGCCGCCGCGAAGCAGCAATTGGATGCAGCGTTTGCCGCCATCAACCAGGTCAGCGTTCCTTCATCCTCCCGTCCAGAGATGTTGAGGTTGAGAGCCGCGATCGAGGCGGGTTTGGGCAACACGGACGCCGCCAACAAAGATCTGCAGGAGGCGTTGTCGCTCGCGCCCTCGAGTGTCAATTCGCTTTTGAACTTCGCGAGCTTGCAGTGGAAACTCGGGCAGAAGGATGGAGCTCAGGGTACTTTCCAGAAGGTCCTCGAACTGGACCATAACAATCGAACCGCATTGTCGTCGCTCGGCTATCTAGCCCGCGACAACGGGAACACTAAGCTGGCGGAGGATTATTTCCAGCGCGCAGTGAACGCTCATCCTAAAGACTACGAGCCCCATCTTGCCCTGGGAGATTTGTACACCGCGGCGCAGAACTTCCGTGCGGCCGAAACAAATTATGAGGAAGCCTACCAGCGGATGCCCAACAACGCGATGATCATTGCGGGGGGCGCCAATGAGGCGCTCGAAGCGCATGACCCGGATCTGGCGAAGCGTTGGCTTGATCGTGCTCAGGGCAAACAGAACGAGAATCCTCAAGTCAGCCGCGAACGCGAGCGCTACCTGACGTTGAAAGGCGATTATGCCGACGCGGCAAAATTAGGATCTTACGTTCTTGAAAAACTGCCGCATGATCGTGAAGGCGTCGACTATCTGGCTTATGATCTTTATTACCTAAACCGCTTCGACGAAGCATTAGCGCTGGTCACGAAGTATGAGCCGATTCTTCCCCAGGATAAGGACCTCCCGCTGGTCGCCGGTAATATTCATTCCCACGGCGGACATTTGCAAGAGGCGCTGGGCGACTACACCCGTGCGCTGGATCTCGATCCTAAAATGGCGGTCGGTTACGGGGATCGAGGATTCGTGTTGAACGATCTTCGACAGCCCAACAAGGCCGTCGAGGATTTTAAAACTGCCCTACAGCTACAGCCGGACTATGGGGAAGCGCACTTAGGCTTGGCATTCGCTGACCTGCAACTGCATCGGCCTAAACCCGCTCTCGCTCAGCTGGACGCAGCCCAAAAAACGCTGGGCAAATCGCACGTATGGCGCTTGGCGCGGGCTGAGTCGTTTCGCCAGGAGCAGGATTTCACCCACGCCGAACCCGAGTACAGAACCGCTTTGCAGGAGGTTCCCAATGATCTGAGCACCGAACTGGCTTATGCGGACACGCTCTTCCGTCTCCGCCGACCTCAGCAATCGCTGAACGCTTTAGAGGTCGCACAAAAGTTGGCCCCCACAGAGCCCAGGGTCTATGCCTTGCGAGCCCAGGTTCATGCCAAGGAAGGCGATCGGGCGGAAACCATGCGCGATATTCAGCTAGCCGAGCAATATGGCAGCAATGATGTCGACATCTTAATGGCGACCGGGAGCGCGCTTTTGAGCATGGGAGATCGAGACGCGGCGATGCAACGATTTTCCCGCGCCTTGGATGCTCCGAACGGAGATCGTCTGGGAGTACGGTTGGCCATTGCCGCAGTCTTCATGAGACAAGGGCATTACGATGACGTCCACCGACAACTTGCGCTGGGTTTCGCGGAGGCTCGCATCGGCAGCTCTCCGGTCTCTCCCCAAGACATTGTGGAGGCGGCCAATATCTTCCTCGGTGCTCACGATTTCGAACTCGCTGAAATGTATTTCGATAAGGCCAAGCTGGCTGGAGCCAATCCTCACACGGTAGAAATTGGCCTGGCGAATACCTACGTGGAAGAGGGCGAAACGCACAAAGCGGAGGAAGCCCTTGCCAGTCTAGGGCCGGTGGATGATTTTACCGACGACTACGATTACATGATGGCCGCTGCGAACGTGTACCGGCAGCGTCAGGACACCGTGCACGCGCTTTCCTCTTTTGTGCAAGCCAACACGGTCGCCGGTCAGGACAATCAGGTCATGACCCAGACGGCCCAGAATGAGCTTGCCATCGAAGAAGGCCACCAGATCAATCAGAATGTAAGCATCGCGCCGGAGGCGTCATTCGCGCCTGCCCTGGAAGACATTAATGTCTACACGCTCGACGCCAGAATTCTGGGCGTCACTAATCCGGCGCTTCTGCCTCCGCCGCGGCATTCTTTCGAGAATTTAGCGGAGTCGCACTATCGGCTTCATCTTGGCGACCTGCCGGTGATTTCCGGCTTTGTCGGAGAAGGCTTCACCACAGGCCGGTTCCTTTTCCCGAGCGCAAACATCGTGCAGGACCGCAACACTTACGATACTTACTTCAATGTTGGCATCACCCCCATCCTCCACCTGTGGGCGAACTCAATCGCCTTCAATGGCGGCCTCCAGTACGATATCCGCCGGGATACGATCTCTCCGGTCTTCATGAGCCAGAATCTTTTCCGGCAGTTCCTCTATGTCTCGACCAGTTCATTCCGCAATTGGGTTTCGTTCAATGGCAGCGCAATTCGCGAAGCCGGACCATTTACCGACCAGAATTTAAGTTCGCGAGATCTTTCCGCAAGCGCGGAATTTACGGTTGGAAGGCCTTGGGGACACAGTTCCCTGTTGGCTGGATACACGGTGCGTGACCTGCTGTTTCACCCTCTCATTCAGGAATATTTCAATACTTCGAGTTACGTGGGATTCCAGCAGAAGTTCGGAAGTCGGCTGACCGCGGCCGTACTGGCTGAGGATCTACGCTCGTGGAGAGTTCAAGGCCTGGAATACGCCACGGCGCAAGCGTTCTTACCGGGAGGACGATTCGAGTTTCGCGCCAACCCGCGCTGGAACGTGCAGGGTTCGTTCCTGCTCTCGCGCGGAGAAGGCTTCCATCAGTACGATAATGCCCAAAGCGAATTTGTGGTGGCTTACACGCGCGCCGGCCGGGGAAGGTCGGGGGAGAGCGGTGCCGGGCCACTCACCTATCCTTTCCGCCTCTCTCTGGGAGTTCAGCAGCAAACTTTCTACAGCTTCGCCGGTGGCTCCAAGAGCACCATACTTCCGGTGATTCATTTCACTCTGTTCTAGATCTGGACCGGCGCTAGGCAATGGCGGAAACGACAAAAATCGGAGTGGAGGATCCTGTGGCCACGAGTTCCACCAGCGGAGCAGCGCCGGCTAAGACGCTGAAGTCACAGCTTCTCGGCGGCAGCCTGACACTGCTTGCAGGATCCGGACTGGTGGGGGTCACCAACCTGCTCTACAACGTGGTGACGGCGCGGCTACTCGGCCCGACGGGGTTTGCACACGCGACCGCCGTCTACACGATCCTGATGCTGCTGTCGTGCATTACGCTGGCCTTCCAGGTGGTGTGCGCGAAGTACGTTGCCAAGGGCGCGACAGCAGAAGACCGCACCCATGTTTTTGCCAGCTTGCATCAGCGTTCCTGGATTGCAGGAATCGGCATTGGCCTCCTGTTGTTTTTGTTTGGGCGCCCGGTAACGACTTTTCTCAACCTGCCCGATCCTGCCCTCATCTCTCTGCTGGCTTTGGGAACGGCATTCTACATTCCTCTTGGGGTTCGGCGTGGCTACATTCAAGGAATTCACGCCTTCGGGCCGCTGGCCATCAATTTCATGCTGGAAGGGATCGTCCGGTTGGGTGGAGCATTTTTGTTGATCGAACTGGGACTGGGTGTAAGAGGCGCTGTGCTCGCCAGTGTGCTGGCTGTCATCGTCACCTATTTTGCTGCGCTCCCCAGCCCCGGCTTGACTTCGTTGCGTTTTAAGGGCGTACCTATTTCCTTCCGCGAAGGATTGCAGGCCATTGTCTTCTTCTCGGGACAAACCGTAATCAATAATTTTGACATTGTTCTGGTAAAGCATTTCTTTCCTCCGGTCCAAGCGGGCATGTATGCGGCAGTGGCGCTGGTCGGCAGGTTGGTTAATATGTGCGCCTGGTCCGTGGTGAATACCATGTTTCCGGTCTCCGCCGGGGCGGGCGGCGATGAGCATGAGGCGAGCCAGGTTTTGTTCACTTCCCTGTCGATGGTCTTCCTGATCCTATCGGTTCTGATTTTCGGGCTGTGGATGGTTCCCAGCTTTCTCTGGAAAACGCTCTTCGGTGCTCAGTTCGAAGTGGGCAGCTACGGGACACTGGCGCCTTTGTTGATCCTGTACGCCATTACTGCGGGAGTGTATTCGCTGAGTTCGGTGATCATCACCTACGAAATGTCCCGCAAGATAGCGAACACGAGTTGGCTCCAACTGGCCTTCAGCGGCGCCTTGGCGCTAGGCGTGGACTTGCTTCACAAAACTCTTCGCGAAGTGATCGTTGTCCAGTTGGTGTTGATGATTGTCTTGCTGTTCGTCCTCATGATTCCGCTATTGCGCCATCAGCTGACACCCAAGGCTCTTGGCACATACCGCAATCTCCGCCTTCGCCGCTTGCTGACGGAAGAAGAAGTGATGGCGGAATTTCTGAGGAGTGAGTTCCATCATCCGGAGTTCGATGACTATCGCCAGGAATTCCAAGAGCTGGTGCAGCGACCGAACCTTAACAGTTCCAGGGAGAACGCATTGCGGCGAGCTTTGCTGTTCTTGCGACGAGGACCGATGTGGCGGGAACTTCCAGCGGACACCAAGTGGTTCGAGGTCGAATTAGAGCGCGACGATCTGGAGCGGATCCGCTTTTTTCCCCGGGCTCAGTGGCGGAGAGCCGCGCAAGGAAGCTTTTACCTGAAAGACGTGGTGGAACGCATGCGTCCAAAAATGAAGGAGTTAGGTGACGACGATTTCTTCCGTAAGCTGCAGCTGCTGAGCCACTCCGTAGAGGAGAACCTGATGAATCCGACGGTCCTGCTCATCGGAGTGGACGACACTGGTCCCTTGACGATTCTGGATGGGAACCACCGTATGGCGGCGGCCATGCTCGGCCAATCTGCTCCTGTCCTCGACCGCTTCCGCTTCATCTGCGGATTCTCACTCCAGATGACGCGCTGTTGCTGGTACCACACAAACGTCAACACACTGCTACGCTACCTCAAGAATCTCGTGCGCTACTTTTCCTACGATCCGGAAACCGACATTGGGCGGTTCCACGAGCGAAGCTTCTGACGTTCGTTGTAGAGGCTTTAGCGATTAACCCCGGAGCGAGCGTGAAGCCTGCCTATGCGCTTAGGGCTACTGCGGCGGTGGAACCGTTGCAGGCGGCGTGGTCGGCTCTTGCACCACTGAATCGTCGCGGCGACGCAGCAGAATGGGTTCGCGCTGCCGACGGCGGGCGTTCCGGTCCTCCCGGACTTTGGCTTCCACTTTGGTATCGCTATCCGATGCCACCTGGCCCAGTCTCAAACCTTCGGCGGAACTTCGTGTCGCTAATCCCACCGCCGTATTCGCACCGGCTAGCGCTTGTGCTTTATCGTAAAAAAATTGAGCCGTCTCGCGGTCGCCTTCAATTTCCGAGAGGTAACCTATATTGTTGTTAGCAAAAGCATCGTTGGGATCGAGCGCATAAGCGTTGCGGAAGTCTTGTGCGGCGGCATTGAGCTCGTTGCGGTTGATGGCAGAAACTCCCCGCGTATTTAATTCTGCCAGCCGCACCTCGAGGCTCATCTCGTTTTCCAGTCGAGTTCGCAGATTGCGGGCATTCTGCGCTGCCATCTCGGCCACCGGTTTCCCTCTCCACGAGCGATTGAGTGTAACCATGGCGGCCGCATCCGAGTTGACGGCGGCAGCGGAATCGTAATACCTCAGGGCCTCCTGAGATTCACCTTCCATCTCCTTTGCGACCCCTAAATTATTGAGAGTGAAAATATTGTTAGGATCGGTTTTGAGGGCTCGTTGGAGAAGCAGGTCCGCCTCCGGCCCACGTCCTTGACCCAGCAGCCGTACCGCCTCCACGTTGTCATGGTTGATCTCTAGCGGTGTGTCGGGAATGGCGAGCGCCTCCTTCAGGGTGCGGCCTTCCAGACGCGGAGCACTCGCTTTATCGATGGCGGCCTCAGTTTCTTGCTGTCCCGCGAGGGCGTAGAAATGCTGAGCGCGATCCACTTGTCCCTGCAGCTCAGAAACGTAGCCGAGATTGTTGAGAGTGAAGGGATCGTTCGGGTCCAGCAGATAGGCCTTGTAGAAAAACGTCTCAGCTTTCTCGTAGCGCTGCTTGCGGATAGCTTCTACACCTTCCTGATTCAAGCGCTGCACGGGCGTCATGTGGCTGCGCCGAGGCAGAGTGATTTTTATATCACCCGCCTGCGCCGGCGATCCCCAGCCAACGGAAATCGTGACCACTCCAGCGGCAACCCAAACTTTCCAGCACATTCGCGGAGACCTCATATAGGCAGAGTCAGTGCACAAGGACGCCGTAATAAGATGCTGATTGTGCACCCTTGTTTGTCGGCGCCGGCCTGTATTTTTCCTGTGAATGGACCACCTCGGGGGCGAAAATTGGCATCCAACTGGCGCGTCGAAATATACCGAACGGGGATGCCCATGGGTCGCTTCTGGTCGAAGAGTTTAGTTGCCAGTTTTCTAACCGGATCGATTCTCGTTGGTCTGGCATACGGGCAGGTGTCTTCTGAGTCGGTGGTGTCGCCAGGGACAACCCCGTCTTCCACCGCGCCGATTGTGACTGAGCCGGAAAACGCGGACATTGTAGTCGATGCAGCCGGCCTGCTTCCCGACCTGCCTGCACTACCCCGCACCAAAGCCAGCCTGATTGGCGGCACAATTCAGAAAGTGGACCGGGTACGCGACCAGCTCACGGTGAATGTATTTGGCGGCGGAAAAATGAAAGTTTTGTTCGATACGCGCACTCACATCTACCAAGGAAAAGCCCAAGCTTCGGCGCCCGATCTGCATGTAGGAGACCGCCTATATATCGATACCATTCTCGATGGAAGCACGATTTTTGCCCGCAACATTCGACTGGCAACGATCGCCACTGCCGGCAGGAGCCAGGGAGCAGTGATCAGCTACCACGCTGACAAAGCAGAGTTGGTGCTTCGCGATGTGCTTTCACCCGAACCGGTGAGATTACACATAACGTCCCGCACCCAGATCGTACGAGGTGAGCAGGCTGCATCCGCGCGCGAACTGGTCGCGGGAACGCTGGTCGAAGTAGATTTCACTTCCCAGAAGGACGGCCGCGATGCGCAACAGGTTTCCATTCTTGCCGTTCCTGGAACCAACTTCACGTTCGCAGGCGTAGTCACGGCTCTCGATCTCCGCATTGGTCTCCTCGTCCTGACTTCGGTTACTGATCACAAGGCCTATGAGATCTACATGGATCCTTCCGTAATTGCAGTCGATGATCAGCTCCACCCTGGAGCCGACGTGACCGCCGTGGCTAAGTTCGATGGATCCCGGTACGTGGCCCGCAGTCTCACGGTCAATTCCCGCTAATGGAATGCTGATAGATCAGCGCTTTGCTCTTGTCGTATCAGCCTGGGACGCAAAGCGCTGTTAACCGAAGTCCTCGATCCACCGCCGATTGTCGGGGAATTCATTCCATCGATACTCGCCTTCAATGCTTGAACGCGCACGAGCGAGCGCACGCCCGTGGTCACATCGTCTGCGGGGTGCACGGTCCCGGGGGAGCGACCGGCGCTGGCGGAGTTGGCGGGGTTAACCATGGAGAATTCGTGAAATCGAAGAAATCAAGCAGATCTGGTTGCGCTGCGTCGCGGCTCGTGAGATGCGCGCCCGAGCCGATGAAACGGTTTTCGACAAACTTTATGATTGCAGTGTGGTCCATGGGTACGTGGGAGACGTAATGCTGCCGCACGAAGGGCGAGATCACAATGTTAGGCACGCGGAATCCAAGTTGCGCGGCAAAACCCTGTTGCGCGGGCGCATCGCTTGCACTGGCGCCGGGATCAACCGCGGAAAGATCGCAGTGCAGAGTGGCGGTTCCGCCGGGCGGAAGACAGGGCTCGAAGCCATCAGCGTTGACTGCAATCGTTTTGATATCCGCGATCGTCCCCAGAGAAGCGTCTGTATTATCGTTCGAGTGTCCGGGAACCGGCGGCACGTGATCGAAAGGCCCGCCGGGCTCGTCGTAGCTCAGGAAGAACACCGAGCTTGCCCACGATGGACTTTGCATGAGGGCATTGACGATTGTAGAAACCTGCTGTTGACCCGCTAGAATCGACTGACCAGATCCGGGATGTTCGTCACTGTTTCCGTAGGCTGTCTCGATGAACGCATAACTGGGCAGCGTATTGTTGGCAACGTCTTTGAGATATTGCCCGAGCGGTGCGATGTGGTTGAGATCGATGCAGAAAGCGTTGCTGGCATCACCGACCGCCTGTTGTGATCCGATGGTTGGAGCGGTGCATGCGGCTTGTTGCGGATTTGCGTAGAGGTATTGCAGGGAATAGGAAAAATCAGCGAAGCTGGTTACTGGAAAATCGCTGGACTGTCCGCCCTTCCCGCAGTCGCCGTCAGTATCTGTACAGCCCCCGGCTGTCAGTGAATAGTAGATTTTCCACGATACGCCGGCATGATCTAACTCCTGAAAGATTGTCTGAATGCCCAGTTGGCTGGTAATTCCATCGTCCGCGAAAGGATCATTGACGAGGCCCTGGGTGGTTCCTCCCGTCATGGTCGCGATGCGATTCGGAGTGCTCTTGCTGGAAACTGGCGCGAACCAGCGGTCTGACACGGCAAACTGTGAGGCCATGTAGTAGTAGTAATTGAGCAAGCCCTGATCGTAATATCCCATGGCCCGCTGGCCGACCAAATCGGTGAACTGGCCGTCGCCCGCTCCGGACTTGGCGAAGCCCTCCGCAGTGTGCACGAAACCATCCATCAAGATGGAGCGAGTTGAACTGAAATCGAAGCGATTCACATCTCCATAGCTTTCGAGCCACGCAGAGGTCATATCATCGATGCAACTGCTGTTGAGCTTGAACAGATTGAATGACTGGCCTTCGTCATCTTGATTCGTGAATTTTGTAAGTTTGTCGTCAATGCCATCGACGGTATACGTATTGCCGTCCTCGCTCGTGGTCCAGCCGTTCGATGCACGGTACGGATTGAGCATGCCGAAGTAGGAGTCGAAACTGTGATTCTCCTGCAACATGAAAACCACGTGATTGATGGACTGAAGGCTGGCAGGGGGAGTCGGGATTTTCACCAGTCCCTGGCAACCGCACAAGGTCAGCGTGAGGCCCACGATGGCAAACTTTCTCATTCAATCCTCTGGGGTACGGGATTCGGAGCCTATCTAGGATGAACCCCGGCTATTAAGAGTTGGCCGGGCGCCGCAGCGGGACCGCCCCTGAGCCGAACTCTAATTTTTTGCATGCGGCCCGCCCCGCTTACGATTCAGGCTGGTATGTCAGGCACTCTCACGGTCACCGCGAAACCGCAGTCTGGATCGTTTAACCGTTCCATCTCGCAAAGCGGCAGCGGCATTCCAAACACTTTGAGCGGTGCTTTCTATCCCGCCACCATGACGCCCGGTTCCGGCACCGCTACTTCCTCTCTCACGGTTTCCGCGACGGCAGCGGCGGCGGCAAATCTGCCTCCGCTTTCTAAGTCTCCTGCCCTCCAGTTCAGTTGGTTTACTGCCCTTCGGGCTCCTCGGGCTGGGTTTCTCTAGGAAGGGGCCGCGCAATCGTGGAGTACAGCCCCTCGCTCTCTGCGCTGTCGTCGGGCTGGGAATGTTTGGCGCCTCTTGCGGAGGGGGCAAGACCGCTGGAACCAACCGAAGTGCCGCTTCCAACCCGACCGGCTAGCCGGTCACCGTTAATGGGAATACGAGTGTCAGCAAGCTTTCCACCGTCGTCAACATTCTCCTTCAATGAGTGCTTACCATTCGACGGTTGCAAGGACGGACGATGAAGCGCAGAACGATGCACCCACCCAAGCGAATTGCGGGTCATCAACCTTAACAGCAACGACTTCGAAGGAACCCAACTCGGCAGCTTGCGGAATCTGGTGACGTGGCGCAAGGCTACGGTCCGCTGCTCCAGTTCAAAATGGCGCAGATACTTCAGAACGATGTTTGGCATCGTCATGCGAAGTGCCGCGGAAAAATTCTGCTCTGCCATTGTTTGTTGCCTGACTGGATCAGTCAGGAAGCGAATGAGACAGGCTGCCAGATCCTTCGCGTCGCCCGGTTTGTAGAATTCAATCGCCATTCCTTCACCGTCAGCCATTTGTCGAAAATCTTCCAGATCCGCGCACACGATCGGAACGCCGTAGGCACAAGCCAGATGGGCCACTCCGCTGCAACCTGTGGAGGAAGAGTAAGGCATCACGGCGAGGGAAGAACTCTGGAAGAGATCGGGCAATCGTTCCTCGTGCACATAGCCGGTGAATTCGATCTTTGAATTTGCCGCACATTTTTCCTTCATCGACTCCACGTAGCCGGCAGCCTGGGGATGGTTCCCGCCTGCGACCACCAATCTGGCATTCGGGAGGGCCTGTGACACGTATTGAAATGCCTCAATCATCATCTCCAGCCGCTTGTAGGTTCCCCATTTGCCGAAGGCCAAGATGCGATGTTCCGGATTTCCTCGTCGGGATAAATCCGGGAATTCGGGTTCGCGCGACAGAATGCCGTGCGAGCGGAGATGCACATTATCGCGGCCATATTTTTCGTGCAGAATCTTGCGATACCCCGGCACCAGTACGGATACGGAATTGGACAGAAGAAGCATCCGGGTGGCCAAAGCGCCCGCCCACCGGTAGGTTCGGGCATAGCGCACTCCGGCATCCTGCAGGTTCACTGTATCCATCAGATGGTGCAGGGTCACATGGGTGTAGCAGCCATTCAGGCGCGAAAGCAGCGGAGTCAGAAGTCCGGCGAAGGCAATGAGGGGGTTGCGGCCAAACGTGCTGAAGAGCAGATTGAACCACACGACATCCGGCTTCTGTTTGCGGATCGCCGTTAAAATGCGGACTGAGCTGGCCGCATCGTCAAACGACCAACACCGCTCTACCGCGAAACCTTCGAGTTCAGGCTGCGGAGAGGAGAGAGCGTCGGCGAAAACCGTGAGCCGGATAAACGGATTGCGCTGCAATTCGTTCGCAATGTGAAGCCCGTACTCGCTCAATCCCCCATGACTGGGGGGAAAAGTGGTGACCAGACAAATCTTCATTCTTTCTCCGGACTGATGTCGACCGTTATTCGCCGCGCATGCTGCCACCAGCATGCCCGACAATCATGGTTCGATGAGTTCACGGGAGGAGATGTTGGCTGGACTCGGAGCGCGAGCACTAGAAGATCGGTAGACGGCGCCGGAGGCCGCCTTTGAGAGTGTTTGCTGCATTTCGCTTCGGATTCTTTTTTCCATGGCTTGAATCAAATCGGGCTCGACCACGGTCAAACCGCCAGAAAGTTCGGCAACACGGAGGTAGGATTCTCGGTTGCGACGAACAAATTCCAAAGGATATTCTGGCTTCCTGGCCTGTGCGGCGACCGGATCCGCGTCGATCACAAAAGCGATGTCTGGCTTGGGAACAAGCTTTAATATGAAACCGGCGAAAAAGCTGGCGGACTTATCGGTGAGTGGAAGATTCGCGAGTTCATCATAAATATAGCGGTCAAAGATCAGCACGTCCGCAGCAGTTTTCTTTCTGGCTTTGCGAACCCGCAAACAAAGATTCACGGCGTCGGCGAAGTACAATCCCAAGCGCATAATGGTAAGCGGTCCCGACGATACGTTCTTGTCGCGCCGCTGGAGCGGCTTCACCGGACTACCGACCCCACGATCCCCTTTGAAGGCCTTGTAGCTCATGAACTCACGGCAGCGGGAGAAGCAGACGACATCGTCCCAGAAAGTGAGGATCCGGGTTCGGAATCCGGATTGGTTGAGCCAAAGTTCGAGAGCAGAAATTTGCGTGCTCTTACCCGCTCCGTCGACTCCCGAAAAACTGACAATGGTCACAGACATTCGCTCCCGAGGCACCCGCCTCGTCACCTACTTGCCGAAGCGCAACCCTAGTGGGCGCCCGGGGGCTTGCTCGAAGTAGCCGCAGTTAGTGCAACTACCGAACCCACCGCAACCCCCGCTCCCACGATAGCCCCAACCCTTATAACAATCGTGCGAACTCGCCGCTGCTTTGCAGGCGCGATGGCGACGCCGGCAGGTTGCGAAGCTGCGATTCCGCCAGCATGCGTAGGCTCGGCCGCGGCCGTTCCCACGGGTTTCTGAGTCGGAGGCTGGGTAGTAGATTGCGGCTGTGGGTCGGATGGCGGCTGTGGGTCGGATGGCGGCTGTGGGTCGGATGGCGCAGTGGATACGGTCGCGCTCGGCGACGGTTGCGAGGAGCCTTGTGGTAGAGCCGAGGCTTGCAATTTCGCCAGCGTGGCGCCAGGGCTATCTGGAAGTTCTGTAATTAAAAGCGTCGACTCAGGCGCCGCTCCCGACACAGCTTCGGTGGATTGTTGTACCCCGGAAGCCTGCTGGCCAGATGCGGCAGTCCCGGAAATCGCACAAAGCAACACCAGGCTCGAGGCCATTCGCCGCACTCGTTCGTTCCCTACTTGCATGGAGCCCCCCGACGCAACATGAACCGCATTTAACCGGCAGCCTTCAGGTCCGTAAGCCCGTAAGGTGCCGCATACCAAGGCTGAGTCTGTGCAACGGTCGCTGGCGCAAAAATCTGGAAGCTACGCACGGCCTCTTCGGATGTTTGGAATACTTCGAAAAGGCGGTCGACCCGCATCAGTTCCAAGATCACTGCCGAGGCCGACGAAATTGCTGCCAATTTTAGGTCCCCATCACGCTTCATGGCCTGTTCGAGACAGTAGAGCAGCATTTCCACTCCTGCGCTCTCCATATGTTTTATCTGCGAACAGTCCAGAACAACGCTCGGACGATCGCCCTCCAAAAGGGGTTGCAACTCGTCGAGAAAGCGCTTTGCTTCGACATGATTCAGTTGTTCTGGCAACTCCATCACAATTACGGGCCCCCGGGTATACATGAAAATCACTCCTGAATATTATTGTTTTCGATTTGCCATCTTTGTGGCATTTCTGGTTTTTGTAAAACACCGGCTTCTTCCCTTGCCTGGATTCGCCCGCTGCTATGAGCAGTCCACTTGCGCGGGCGGGCGGTCGTGAAACGCATCACCCTCGGATCGACAATCTCAACGGCTACGTCGCGTTCAAGATTCCACAACTTGTTTCCGCTTGCGATCGAGTGGCAGAGATCAAGACAGATTCCAATGGTGGTATTGGCCAGGATGGAACTATCCTCGATCACCGTACCGCTGTCCACACAGCAATTCCTTTCAATGTCAGTGAAGCGGGTAATCAAAGCATCCGCTTTAACTTTGGATGCACAACCGATGTAGGCGGGCGCGACGATTCGTGCACGTCGGTGAACTTCGCCGCCATCGTCGATCCAGACACCTGGCCTTACTTGTTTCCCCGATACGCCAGTCCCGCAGTTTCGACGAAGAATATCGGCTGCGAGTCGCCGCACATCACGGGGACGAAGCAGGCGGTTGACATACTCCCGGATGAAATAGCGGGGAGCGCCGTTCTGGTCCGCATTGTTTTTGAGAAATACCAGATCGATGGGCTGCGCTTTGGCACAGTCCACCACCCACAAATCCAGACATCCGTCGCGGTCAAAGGTTCGGGTGACAGGCTGCCGCGCCTCGCGGTGGAAGCAGAAGAGGTCGAGAAGGTCGGTCTCGGCGTAAGCATTCGCCGCGTTGATAAATGAGTGTCCGATTCCCCGTTGAGTGTAGCCGGCTAGTTCCTCCGCGATAGCGGCGGCCACATCCGCTACCACCCGCACCTTAACGTTCTCGGGGAAATGCCGAAAGGATGGCGCAACGGCGGAACTTTTTGCGTCCACCAAAACGGAAATATGTTCGACGTCGATCGCGATCAGTCGCTCGATCATTCGTTCGAGTAAGGAACGCCCGACTACCTCGACGCATTCCAGGGGGATGTCGAGGAAACCCTCTGAATCCGTATGCGGTAATTCGCTCGAGTGTCGACGGTCCGGAGCGACTTCCTGACTCTTCGCACCGATGACTAGTACAGCTCCCAAACCCACAGACTTTCTTCCCCTCTCGGTCACTCAGAGCAGACCGTATCCGTTTATGAACCCGTGTACACCCGCGAATCAAAGTTCACAGTGAACCCTGGGCTAGGATTTCGGTGTGCTGACGCTGGACCTCGGCTGCCGCGCCTGGCCGGTCTTCGGAAACAGCAAGTCCCGCATTTTCATTTTGGCTTTGTGCAGTTGAGATTTCGAGTTCCCAACGGAACACCGCAACTGGCGGGCGATTTCGTGATGCTGATATCCCTGTACTTCGTGCAGGTCAAAAATCCGTCGGCATCCCTCCGGAAGCTCCTCAATAGCACGGCGCAACGCAATTCGGTCAACCGCTCCGGAGAGATTGGGATCGGCTTTGCCCACATCGCGCTTCAGAGAGGGCGACTCATTCGATACGGGCTCGTCGAGGGAAAGCAACGGGGGCGTCTTACGGCGCCGCAGCTTCATGAGGACGGTGTTCACCGCGATGCGGTAGAGCCAAGTAGAAAAAGCCGAATCCCCGCGGAACGAATTGACGTTGCGAAAGACCTGCAAAAAAGCTTCCTGAGTCAAATCTTCCGCGTCGGCCACATCCTTGGTCATTTGCAGGCAAACGGAATATACGCGCTTTTTATGCAACTGAAACAGTGTGGCGAAAGCTTCCTGATCGCCGCACTGAGCGCGTTGAACAAGTCCTCGTTCGGAATCGTCTCGCTGGGTTTCGGTCCGAACTGCAAGCAAATCGGGAACGGTCGCGGAAATTACGCAAGTGGCCACTTTCAATCTCCTTACGATATAGTCATGCGCTGTGTTTACTGTTCTCTTTGGGGTCTCGAGAACTCCAGCGTCGAAAGCGAGAGTAGCGGACCCATGACTGCGGTCCCATAAGGGCGCTCCTGTAAATGGATGTGAGATTTGCTGTACCGGAGGCGGTGTGTCATTGTTTTGCGCAGTTTAGGGAAATTCTTTTCCGCCGCCGAGAGTCTTGCCCACGCTGTTTCGGGCGCCCACCACTGCGCGGCAAGCTCATAGGATTTTTCTTCGGGCTTGCCGCGAGTAATTCATTTAATTTTTTTGACCCTGGTTCTAATAAAGGCGGAATCCGACTTCAACGCTTATCTGCACATTCACTGGCCTGCCATCCTTCATCGCAGGCTGAAACTTCCATTGTTTGACGGCCTCAATCGCTTTTGCGTCCAGTCCGAAACCGAGTCCGCGTACAACGCGAATGTCACGTGGTCGCCCCTGGTCATCCACAATAAGCCAGAGGATGCACGTACCCTGGGTCTTTGCGATGCGTGCCTGTTCGGTATATTCCGGATCAGGCGTGGCAACCGGCTGAGGAGCGGAGATTCCGCCGCCCACCTTGAACACGCCTCCGCCAATTCCGCCACCACTGCCGTTACCCACTCCAGCGCCATGACCTACGCCTACGCCACCCCCGGAACCCGAACCAATTCCAGCGCCCGATCCAGTTCCGTTCGACGGTGGAGCGGAGGGCAGCGCTGCCGCTGACGGGACCCCCAAGTTCGGCATATTATTTTGGGCCACGCGCACTTGGGGGGGAACCACTACCGTAGGTTCAGCCGTCAACCTGGGGTGCGGGTTTCGAAGAACAATCTGGGGCGGCGTGATTTGTTGCATTGCCAGCTTCGGCAATCGTCCCTTGGGAGCGGGCAATGGATCATGGTCACCTCCACCACCGCCGCCGCTGACGACTTTCTTGGCAACCGGCAGGGCGTAAGAATCGGGCGAGGGCGCGATCAAGGTTACGGTCTCATGTTGCTGAACGCGCGCCACCACCTTGTGACCAAAAATTGATCCTGCCAACAGCAATGCCAATAGTACGACGTGCACCACCGCGGATCCGACGAGACCGTTCGATCGATAGTTGTTGTAGTGACCCCAGATCGCGTCCGGGCCGAGTTGAGACTGCGCTTGCACCTGGGAACTCCTTCGCACCGGCCGAATCGGACGTTCCGGTCGAGGAGACGATTCGCGGTTTATGTATAGCGGCTCGAATGAATTGAGTGGAGATAGAGCGTGAGCGGTGTGGCGTGTACCCTGCTGGTTCGACATTGACGCTCCTAAAAATTTCGGAAAAGCGACGCGCGCATTCGGCAAATTTCCAACCGCTCTATAGATGCCCGGAGATTTACAGCGGTTTGCCTTGCTACGTTATTGAATTCGGTTGTAAGTATTTGCGAGGCTGCGCCTAAGAAATAAGCAGCTGTGGTCTACCGGTTTCACCTGATTGGATTCTTCGAAAAGAAATTGTAGCGGGCGCCTTACAGACGGTTTCTCGCCTTTGCATCTCCAGCTCCCATCAGGGCGAGTGACGCTCCGAGCAAAGCCATGTTCTTTGTAAAGTTAATCATTTCACTTTGCCGCTTTTCCGGATCCTGAACCCGCCAAAAATCGTGCATGACAGGAGATGCCCCGACTAGAAAGCCAGCCACGGCAGCGGCCCCCAGCACTGGTTTTATTCCCAAGACGAGACTAGCGCCGCCCAGCGTAAGAGCGACCCCCGAGGCCGTGACCGCTGCCTCCGGCATGGGGACATTTTTCGCGTCCACGTATTGCGCCAGGGCTTTGCGCTGGATGAGATGGTTGATTCCGTTATAGAGGAAAAAACCACCGAAGACGAAGCGTCCGAAGTAGTAGGGGAGTTTCATCAATTTGTCCTTCGCGAAAAGATTGTGCCGCGACGTTATGATTCCCGCTTGCTGGACTGCGTTGCCTCTTTGACGGCGTATGCCTACAAAGCCGAGGGAATGACAAACGAGTCCGGGTGCGCGAACTGGGAGGAATACTCGAAACGATTTGTTGCCGGCGGGAAATTACGGGTTTTCAGACTGCCATCGAGTCTTCTGCTCAACGATGATCTGATAACAATCGCAAGCAGCCGCTTCCAGCTTGGATTTGTTCAGAATGGTTACGTTGCCTCGCGTGTAGGAAATCATCCCAGCCTTTTGCAGGATGCTGGCGGCGACGCTGACGGTGGATCGACGGGTTCCGAGCATTTGGGCGAGGAACTCCTGGGTCAGGGGAAGAGTCGTGCTGCCAATCCGCTCGTGGCTCATCAACAGCCATCGTGCCAGTCGTTCATCCACATCATGCAGGCGATTGCAAGCGGCGAGCTGAGTCGACTGAATACCGAGAATCATTGAATAGCGTTGCAGTTGCCGCGCCAGCGCGGGGCATTGCGGCAGAAGGCTTTGCAAAATTCCGACATCCATCCGATACGCCGTTCCATCCCCTTGGGTGATGATTCGCAAGGCGCTGGTTTTAAAACCAAAAATTACTGGCAGGCCGACAAAGCCTTCTTTCCCGATCAAACCAACTTCCACACTCTCTCCATCTGGCTGAACCGTAAGCACAGAACACATTCCATCGTTCAGGAAATATCCCGACTTGATGACCTCAGCCGTCTCGTGCAGAACCTGATGAAGTCTAAGACGAACAAACTCCAGCGAGGAAAAGACTCGGGCGCTTTCCGTCCGCGGAAGACCGCGCAGAATGGTGTTGCCGATGGCGCGCCGATCACCATTGGAATCGTCGAATTTGTTCAGAACGACCCGGGAGAGCTGGGCCATGAGAGGTTCCTTTCATATCACACAGCGATAACGCCGTCCGATTTCGCAGGAACCGTAAGCCGCACAGCTTTAACGGAAAGGGTGCTAGAAGAGACAGTTTCAGCCTACGCCTTCCCGAAGCCGCTTGTATGTTCCTTATCGCACATATTGGCGGCCAGTATCGTACAGACACAGGGGCTATCCCGCCGTAGTATCACTGGTCCGACGCTCACTTCTCATCGGTACAAGGAACACCGGCCTGACCAGGGCCGGTTTCATTTGCCAGCCAACACGACGTTTGCGTGCGAATCGGACAACCAGTTGCCTTCGTAGGAGCCCAAGATGGCCAAGAACCCGAGCGAGTTGCACCTGAAGTCCGGGCGCAGGGAGCTCGACGGAAACGTGCTGGAGAATGAGCTCTTGCTCGACTTGCCCGACAAAGAGTGCCAGGCGATCTATCCCCAATTGGTTTTCATGCCCTTGAGAACCCATGATGTTCTCAACGAAGCCGCGGCGCCGATTCAATATGCC
>Ga0210391_10001962_pt1 | contig 18246 bp, 15 predicted proteins | sample IncBWC12OmetaG_FD_160573 | JGI IMG/M metagenome (GOLD analysis project Ga0210391, IMG submission 160573) | Forest soil microbial communities from Barre Woods Harvard Forest LTER site, Petersham, Massachusetts, United States - Inc-BW-C-12-O ... | reverse complement strand
TGAAGCAGTTGCTGCGAGAGCTGGGACACGCCATTAATGATACGGTGTCGGACTCGAACCGGATCGCGGAAGCGATATCGGGAGTGAGATCGGCGGGATTCGACATTGTGCTGAAGCTGGACGCGACGATTGGACTGGCGCGGCGTTCGGCGCAAGACGCAAAGATGACCACGCAGGACCGGCGTTTTTTGGAGTCGCTGCACATACGAGTGGATGATGAAATCATGGAAGAAGAGGCGATTGAGCCGCGGGTGGAAATCACCGCGCAAGATATAAAATTTCTGAAGTCGCTGAAGATATCATTCGATGAAGAACTTTAAATTTATTATTAGCGCGCTGTTCTGCGCCGCTGCGTTGCTGGCCGTGGGGGCATCCCCCGCGCGCGCGCAGGTGGTGGCGGAGCCGGCGCGCACCCCGATTTCCACGGACGCCAATACGCCGGTGGTGGTGAAGCAGAAGCCGGCGAAGGCGGTGTGGTTGAGGGCGGAAGTGATTCATGCTGACCGGCGGACGTTGATCGTGCGCGAAGAAGGGAATGGGATGGAGGTTCATACCTTCACGTTCTCTGCGAGAGCCAAAGACAAAATGGAGCAAGCGCAGGATGCGGGCGGATTTCAGAGCGGGGATCATGTGAGGGTTTTGTGGATTCCCGGCAGCAGTGAAGCGCTCAACATTAAGGGCAGGCCTTCCAAACCGATTTGATTCCTCGTTTTGCGTTGTAAGTTTCAGTAGAGCCGCACGCGAGAAAACAGCCGACGTAAACCCGGCGCCACGAAATGATTCGCCCTCCTGCAGTTGCCGGACGATTTTACCCATCGGAACCGAAGGAGCTTGCGCGGCAGATTGCTGCATTTGCGCCGGCTGCGAGCGCGGGGAAAATTGCGGCGCGCGGGTGCGTGGTTCCTCATGCGGGGTACATGTATTCGGGGCACGTTGCTGGTACGGTTTTTTCTCTGCTGGAAATTCCAGGGCGCTGCATTTTGCTGGGGCCGCGGCATTATCCGCGTGGCGAAGCGATGGCAATTTTGTCGCGCGGAAGCTGGCGGACTCCATTGGGAGATGCTGCGATCGATGCGGAATTGGCCGCGGAACTGATGCAGGCATGCCCGCGATTGCGCGAGGATACAGTGGCGCACGAGCGCGAACATTCGCTGGAGGTGCAGATTCCATTTTTGCAGCGGCTTGCCCCGGCGGATTTCCGGTTTGTGCCGGTGGTGCTGGGGGCGGATCGTTATGCGCTGCTCGAAGAATTGGGGCACGCGGTAGCGAAGGTGGTGGCGGCGCAGAGCGAGTGCGTGTTGGTGCTTGCCAGCACCGACATGAATCATTACGAGAGCGATGCGTTCACGCGCGCGAAAGATGAGATGGCGATCGCGCAGATTCTGCGGCTGGATCCGCGCGGGTTGTACGACACGGTGCGCGGGGAGGGGATTACGATGTGCGGGTACGCGGCTACGACGGCGATGCTGGTGGCGATGCGGGATTTGGGAGCGGATAGCGCGGAGTTGGTGCGTTATGCGACGTCGGGAGATATTACGGGCGAGCGTGATGAGGTGGTGGGATATGCGGGGTTGATTGTGCGGTGAGTGATGGCGCGATCACGGAATTAAGAAGCAAGCTTCGGCGGAACGCAAAGCGGCGGCGAGCCGCCGCACTCCACATAAATTCAGCTTACGCGGGGCTGAACGGCGTTAGTTGACGTTGAGCGTGAAGGTGAAAGTGTGCGTGATGGAGCCGCTGGTGGCCGTCACGGTAATGACCTGGTTCGTGACCACCGGCGTTCCGGGGTTCGTGGGCGGTGGCGTGACTCCGCCTCCACCGCCGCCTCCACTTCCACCTCCGCATGCGGCAATCCCGATCAATAGCGCAAACATCAGCATGGCGCTGGCGAGATTCCAACGGCGGCGCCCGTGACTTACGAGCGCGAGGAGGGCAGCGCACAGGAGCAGGATGCGGATCGCGCCAGCGGTGGTGCGCCATCCGCCGAAATCAATGCGGCGGCTTAGTGGAACGAGCGAGCTGGGAGCGGTAGTGGAAATCATTATCGTTGAGGTGCCGCCCGCTGCCACCATCGCTGGACTGAAGCTGCAAGTGCTTTCCGAAGGCAGATTCGTGCAGCCGGTAAGATTGACCGACGCGGTGAAACCGTTCAGAGCGCCCACGGTTAATATCGTGGTTGCTGAGGAGCCGGGAGCGCTGACGTTGACCGTGGGTGGCGCAAACGAAATGCTGAAGTCTGGAGCGGGAGTCACAGTGAACGGGATCGTCGGACTGGTTGAGCCCTCGTAATTAGTGTCACCGTTGTAAACGGCGGATAAGCCGAGCGGGCCGGGCATCAGGGTATTAGTAGTGACCTGCGCTTGGCCGTTGGTCACTGTTGCTGGTGAACCGACGGGCCCTCCACCGCCAAAGAAAAACTGAACGGTTCCGCCGATGGCGGGGCCGCCGGCTTGATTCGATACGATTTGCGCAGTGACGGTTACGTTTTGCCCTGTTTGCACGCTGGGCGAAGACGCACCTACGGTGGTCGTAGTGGTGCGCAGGACGTTGATGGTCGCGGGCGGTGACGTCGCGCCTGTGTAATTTGAGTCTCCCGAGTATTGAGCCGTCAGAGTCATCTGCCCGAGTTGCGATTCCTGGACCGAGATCGATGCGTTCGCAACAACGCCGTTGACGCCGATACCGGCAGCGCCTACTGACGAACTGCCGATCTGGGTATTTCCGGAGAACAAGGTCAGCGTGCCGGTCGGCGCGTTTCCGAAGCTAGTTGTGAAGATGTTGATGTTTAGCGGAATAGTCGTGCCGACGCCAGTGGCGAGCGGCGGCTGGAGCTGGACGGTCGTCGAACCCTTCGTGATCGTCAGACTGAGATTGGCGGAAGAGCTGGGTTTGAAACTGGCGTCGCCGCTATAGGCAGCGGAAATAGTATGCGAACCAACGGCAAGCGTCGGAATAGCGCTGGATAGGGTTCCTCCGCCTGAGAAGTTGAGAGTCGCAGTTCCTACGCTGGTTCCGTCTGCTGCGAAGGTCAGTGTTCCCGTCGGAGTGCCAATGCCAGAGTGGCCGGTGACACTGCCACCCGGAAAAATCGGCGTGCCGTAGCCGCCGCTGGAGAACGGCTGACCCGTGGGGTTGCCGCCTACGGCCGTTATGACAGTTGTGCTGGTCTCAGGTGAGATGACCAAATTTACAGCGGTCGAATTACTGGCACCGAGGGTTCCATCGCCCGGGTAGTGCGCCGTTACAGAGTAGCTTCCGCCGCTGAGGTTGTTGATAGAGGTTGACGCGGATCCAGTGCTGGAGAGGGTGTAGTCGCTGATCAGACTACCGGAGCTGGCGATGAGTTCGACGTCTTCATTGTTGAACGAAGGAGTGCCGGTTTGCGGGGCGACGGAGATATTGATGTTGGTGGTGGTGCCGTGTGTGAAAGTTGATGGATTCACGGTGAGGGTGGTAGCGCTGGTGGCAAAGGTGGCGGAACTCCACTGGTTGACGAGATTGGCGATGTTGACGGAGCCGAGGCCGGTGGCGCGATCGTAGCCGACTGTGCTGGTGTAATCTCCGTTGGTGATGCCCGGAACGATGTTGTTGCCGACGGTGGTGTCGTAGAAGATGCAGTTGGAGTTGGGGGCCGTCGACACCTTCGAACCGTTACAATTCGCAAGGGTTTCTGTGGCGGCGAGCTTATAGAAAACGTAATCGGCCTGGCCGACGCGCGTCCCTATTTTCTGCCGAACCAAAGCCATAATGCCGCCGAAGGCCTGCACGGATGCGGAGGTGCCGCCCACGCCCTCGAACTCGCCTTGTTCGCACGAGCCTTCGAGGCATATCAAGTAAGGGTCGTGCCCGGCGGCGGTGAGCGAGACGTCTGGGAGATTCCGGAAAGCCGGTGAAGTGAGAATTCCGGCGACTCCGGATTGCCATGCGGGCATCGGGAAAATGGTGCTGACGCCGCCGCTCCCGGCAGAGAGGTTGGCGTCTTGCGCACCGCACGTAGCGACGCTGCAGCTTTGGTTCCAGACATCTTCCGGGATGTAAGATTTCGCGGAAACCAGGGCGGCAGTGTCTGTGGAATTCCAATACGCGGCCGGAGTTGCGGTGTCGTTAAACATCGTGCCGCCCACAGCGACGGTGTAAGGCGTGGACGCGAGGATGTTAACGGAAACGCCGTGAGTGGCCACGGTGTCGCTGGGATCATCGCAACCTGCTGAGCCGTTGTCGCCCGAGGAGACCATGTAAGTGATGCCTTGCGCAGCGGCTTGTTCGGCGAGATTGGAGATGCTAGTGGATTCGGCCGAGGTTACGCCTTCCTCGCAGCCGCCGAAGCTCTCGGTCATCACGTCACCGAGATTGTTGTTGATGATGTAAACCTCGGAGAGGTCCACGCCGTCGGTTGTGTTGGTGCTCGCGGAAACGACGAAATTTTCATTGGCTTGCTGCGCGAGCGCGGTGGCATAACTCGCGTCCAGGGTGGCTTCCACTTCTTCGCCGCTGCCGAGGTCGCCGGGGTCCGTACCATTAACCACAATCTGGATCGACGGGCTAACAACGCCGAAGTTGCTGCGGAAATCACTCAGGTCTTGCAGGCTGAAGTCGGAGCGCGCGACGACGGCGACTGTGGAGCCGCCGCCGTTTATGTTGGGACTTGAGGTGTATAGCGGGTTGGCATTGTAGATGACGGCCAGATCGCCGGGCCCGACGGCATGCACCGTACCTGTGTTGTTTGTGCCGGTGAACTCCGGCTGCCTTCCGGGCTCGCGTTCTACGCGAAACTTGTCTTGTGACAGCACGTGCTGAGGGCGCTTCAGGAAATTGTGCAGGGTGTTGATGCCGGCGACGACGGGGGCGAGGGCGGCGGGGATGGAGGGGTCGGTGGAGTTGGCCCAGTGGTCTTCGAGTGTGCCGGCTTTTGTGGGGACTGAATATTTGTGGATCGTCGTGTGGAAGGCTTCCTGGACTTGGCCGGCGGTTCCGGAAAATTCGATTATGGTGCGGCCGTTGGAGATGGGCGCGACCTGGAATCCGTGGGATTGCAGCCAGGAGGCAATTTTCTGGACGTCCTGGTCGGAGGGGCCGAACTGCTGGCCGAATTGCTGGGGCGTGAGCCATTGGTGGTAATTCGGCGAGGACTGGTCTTGCTGCTGGTCGAGCAATTGTTCGAGGGCGGATTCTTGCTGCGGGCTGCGCTGCAAAACCAGGAGCATGCGTGCCATCGGGAGGCTGGAAGGAGCGGCCCCGCTATCGTATTTGGCGCGGGCCAGGTAATAAGTGTTGCCCTTCAGCACGGTGAGATTCGCTTCGTCCACGGCTTGGGTGATGCGCGACGGAGCGGGCGGGGTTTGTGCGGCTGCGCTGAAAGGGAGAATCGGCGAAAAGAAAGCAAAGAGCAGAAAAATGCGCAAGAAACGCGCGGGCTGGGGTCGCATGGTTTCGTTCACCTGGGTTCCCGATTTGGGATTGCGAGGACGGCAGGGAGAGTAAACGGAGTTGTACGAAGTGTCAAGTTGTACGATGGGACAGATTTCCGACGGCGCAGGCGCGACTAAAGCGATAGCGACGGACGGCGCGTTGTCAGTAGAGGGCTAATGCGCGGAACGGATGCGGGTGGCGAGGGCGCGGGCGCGGGAGCGGGCGAGATCTATTAACTTGTCGTCGGCGGCAAGCTGGTCGAGGGCGGGGAGCAGGCGTTCGGGCTCGGGGAGGAGTTTGTTGTTGTAGTCGCGCTCGATTTGCAGCAGGACGTCGTTGACGCCGAGGTGGTCGTAGCGCATGGTGCGGACGAGATCGGAGAGATCGGTAGTCTGGCGAGCGAGGCCTTCGAAGATGTTGACGAGTTGGGTGGCGGTCTCGTCGAGCGTGTAGTTGAAATCGGTTTCGTGCTTTTCCGCGCCCTTTTCGTAGAGCAGGGTTTTTGCACCGAGATTGGCGAGGCGGCGGTGGACTTCCAAATCCACATTTTGAAAATTATTTAGCTTCGCGGCCAGCGCGAAAATGCGTTGCGCGAGCGGCGCGCTGACTTCGAACGGCTGTGGGTTGGCGTCTTCGTCGAGCTGGCGAATGTCGTAGCTGCCCGCGCCGCCTTGATTGATTTTGATTTCGACGAATTCGGGATAGCTGGTCTTGAAGACTTTGCGGAAGGTGATCTGGGCGGCGGGGTTTTCCGCGGAGGCGTATGTGATGCTTGACGCGGGGTCTGATGCAGGCGAACGCCGCACGGAGGCCGGCATCGCGGCGGATAATTCCGCGGTGAAAACAGCGAGAACGAAAAGAACCAACGAGGTGCGGGCGAACGCGGCGGCGCGGTGGCGCTGTGCGCAGCGAATCATGAGCTGTGGCATCACAACCCAGAGATGCGCGCGGCGCGGGTTTGGTTTCGCAGAGTGGTTTTCGTGGCGCTGGGCGCAGAGCCTGGGCGGACTCTTGCAGGGATTGCGGTGATGGAGGCGAGCAGGCGTTCGCGAGCGCGGAAGCTGTGCGCGTGGCAGAGCGCGACGGCGAGGGCGTCGGCGGCGTCGGCCGGCTCGGGATATTCGGTCAAGCCCAGCGCGGAGGTGACCATTTGCTGCATTTGCTGTTTGGATGCGGCGCCGTATCCGGCGATGCTGGATTTCACTTCGCGCGGCGAATAACTGTGCGCGGGAATGGAGGCTTGCGCGGCCGCGAGCAGCACCACGCCGCGCACTTCGGCGAGTTTGAGCGCGGTGCGCATGTTCAGCGCAGTGAAGACGGATTCGACGGCGACGGCGTCTGGCGCGAATTCCGCAACCAGTTGGGCGATCAATTCGTGGATTTCACGCAGGCGGGCGGCGAAGGTGGCGCGCGCGGGAAGTTTCAGCGCGCCGAAACGCAGCAAGCGCGGCGCGGAGCCGATGAATTCGACTACGCCATAGCCAGTGGCGCCGGCTACGGCTGGATCAACGCCCAGCACGCAGAGGCGGGTGGTCTTCTTCACGGAGTTCGCGGACGCGTTGCTGGGAGCCTGGTGGATCATCTGAGTCCGCACAAGTGTAGTGCGCGAAGGATGCGGAGTGTAGTGTTTTTTAGGGTAAGGCGGCGCGAAGGAAACTAGCGGAGTGGAGGAAAGCGCATCAGGCGCGAGGCGGAGTGATCTGTGGCGCGCGGAAACTTGGGGCCGAAGATTTTGCAACGGCAAACTGGGCGTCCCGGGTCAAACGGGGAGTTGCTGGTCAATTTACCTTAGGTTACCTTAGGTCACCTTGGATCACCTTGAATCGCCTTAGACTTCTGAAAAGTTCGAAGGACTTTCTGATCCGCACGAATTTGCGCAGACGCGGACCGAAGCGCGTCACATATGGAACGTGTAAAGCAGAAGTCGGGTGAGGAACAAATCCGCGACGAGGATGGCGAGCGAGGACACGACAAACGCCATAATCGTAGCGCGGCCGACTCCTGCGGTGCCGCCTTCGACGCGCAAACCCTGATAACACCCCACGGTGGCGAGGATAAACCCGAAAACAAGCGGTTTCGAGAAGCCGATAACGAGGTCGCCCACCGCCAACGCCTTAAGGGCACGCGTCCAGAACTGCTGTGCATCAATGTGCAGCGTGACGGTCGCTACGATGAATCCGCCTAACAGGCCTGCACAATCACCGATCGCCACGAGCAAAGGCAGAATCAATACTGCGGCAAGCACGCGCGGGGTCATCAGCTTGCGAATCGGGTCAATTCCGAGCCCCCGGATCGCGTCCACCTGTTCGGTGACGAGCATGGAGCCCAATTGGGAAGCCATCCCCGTGGAGTTCCGCCCCGCGACCAGAAGCGCCGTGAACACCGGCCCAAGCTCGCGCAGTAGCGAGAGCGAAAGAGCGTCGCCGGTCAAAACGGTTTCGCCGAAACGAATAAATTGCGAGGCTGCGTTCAGCACGATCACGCCGCCGACGCAAGCAAGCGCCACGATGATAATCGGCACCGATCCCACTCCGATTTGATCCATCTGTTCGACTAAATCGGCCTTGTAACGCGTGGTAGTGAAGATGGCGCGGACCGAGTGAGCAGAGAGCAACGCATAGTCCTGGAGATAGAAAATCGGCGCCTTCACAGAGCTTGCGAAACGTGAGGAAATCGAACCTGATTTCACAGTCATACTCCTTGTCGCCATCGTTAGCTCCAGCATGAATTGAAGCGCTTGCCGGGAAGCGAGAACACTACGTTGTTTGCTGAGATTCGTCCATCACTCGATGGGGGCGAGAGATTTGCCAGAACACGTGCTGGGGGGCAGTTGGGCTCGATGGATGTGAGAGGCAAGTCCGAACTGCTTGAGGATGCAAATGGTGTACCAGTTGAAGTCTATTTCATACCACATGAGCCCGTGCCTGGCCGAAACGGGGTGAGCGTGATGATTGTTGTGCCACCCGTCTCCGAAACTCACCAGCGCCACCAACCAATTGTTAGTTGAGGTGTCGCGGGTCTGGAAGCGGCGCGAACCCCAAATGTGCCCGGCGGAGTTGACGATCCATGTCGCGTGCAGCCCCACAACGGTGCGAAAGAACACGCCCCACAATACCAGCCGAAATCCACCGATAGCGAACAAGATGACTGCGAGGATCGCCGTTGGCGCAAGATGGTATTTCGTGAGCCAGACATGAAAGCGGTCCCCGGCCAGATCGGGGACGTAGCGTTTGAGTGTTGCAACGTCTTGGTGCAACGCATTGCCAGTCAGGATCCAACCCGCGTGCGCCCACCACTTGCCATCGCGCGGAGAGTGCGGATCACCTTCCTTGTCCGCGAACTGGTGATGCTTACGATGGACGGCTACCCAGAGAAGAGGGCCGCCTTCCAAAGCCACCACAGCGCAGAGCGTAAGAAAGTACTCAAACCACTTGGGAGTTGTGTAGGAGCGATGGGTGAGCAGCCGGTGATAACACATGCCGAGTCCCAGGCTGCCGGTGACCCAGTACAAAAGGATTGCGACCAAGAACGCATTCCAGGTAAAGAAAAAAAGCGCCGCCACTGCACCAACGTGAAATAAGAACAGGACAGGAGCGATCGACCACTTCAACAGATTCTTGTCGGGCTGAATATTCGGCACACACGTCAACTGCGAGGTGGGCATAACGCTCATAATCTGAGCATCCCTTATGGACGCGCGCGCGCAGGAAAACTGTTCAATATTGCACACTTATGTTTTTTGCTTGAAAGCGAAATCCAGATCCTTCCGGACTTAAGAACCGATGTCGCAAGCGTTGACGACCACTATACGTCACTCGCACCGGCGGATTGGGTACGTTCCAGGATGCGGCGACTCGTCTCTGAAAGTTCCGATTCCAGCGTGTCCGTACTTCTTCCTGCCCGTAGGGCGGCGCCGATTTCAGTGCTTAGCTGGGCGACCGTTGCAAAGTCGGCGCTACATTCCCAGCAGAACTTCTCGGGCATCCCCGGAAGTTCGAATAAGTCTCGGACACGGCCACACAGTCCACACTGCTTCGCAACATTCCGTTCTACGTACATATCATTTAACATTGCAGTTCCTTTCTTGGCCCTGCCGAGAAATTAGTGATCCTCAATCGTTTCAGCCTTCGCAGCGAGTCAACCGACCCATCACTTGTGGAAAGCTTTCGTCGGCTGTTGCGTTAGTTCTTTGACGTCCAGCTTCCCTTCCTTTTTCTTATCCAGCCGGTCGAATTCGGCTTCCATGAAACTCATGTACACCTGCTTGGAGATCTTGCCATCGCTGTCGGTCTCCATGAGGAGAAGCAGCTTCTTGACCTCGCCCTCGCCGAGCGCCACATTCGCCAACGGTTTCGCGACTGATGCCTGTTGCGCGACCGCATTGCTTCGCATGGCACCCAACGGGCCCAACATTCCAATGATTATCGTCGCCAGCACAACGACGCTTTTCTTCAACATGTTCATCCTCCTCGCTTGAGTGTCGCTTCCTTTCGTCACTTCAAGATAAGTCTCGGCGGCGGAACTGGAATGTCGCAATGCGTGAGGCGATCCCATTCCCGCCGCCGCTGCGAATTAGAACTCCAGCCGCAGTGCCAACTGTCCGGTCCGGTTTCCGCCGTACTCCGCGGTTTGCGCGGACTGCAGGATTCCGAAGGTGCTCGGGTTGCTCACATTCGTAGCCGGAGGCGCATAGTTCGTATGGTTAAGTGCATTTGTGAAAGTCGCTTCAAAGCGCAGTCGCAAACTTTCACGGAGCTGCATCACCTTCGCCAATCCGGCATTGACGGCGATGGTTCCCGGCCCTTCCAGACTACCCACGCCCGCATTGCCGATACGTGCCGCGCCCACAGGCGTTGGAGCAAAAGCACTAATGTTGAAGTAGTTGCTTTGCGTCCGATTGGCGGGAATTGGGTTGCCGACCAGATCAGGACGACAGACAGACCCGGCAGCCACGGGGTCGGTATTGGTTTGGTCGAAGCTGCAGCTGATAGTCGGGGTCAAGTACGGACCGGTTTCCAGCAGCGTTATAGTATTCACACTCCAACCACCGAAAACTGCGTTCACAGGTCGGAAGGGACTCGACCAGCGACGGCCTTGGCCAAATGGCAGATCGTAAGTACCCGTCAACAAAAAACGTTGCTGACGTGCACCGGCAACGTTGCCACGGTCCAGCCCAATGTCAAAGCGATCCACAACAGAAAGACCGTAGTTTGTTTCACCTCCGTAGCCACCGGGGGCATCACCTTGCGCGTCACTGATGTCATGAGCCCAGGTATAGTCCGCCTGGAAGAACAGGCCATGGCCGCCCTTGTGCGTGGCTTCCACCTGGAGGGCTTGATAGTTTTGGTTTCCGGCGTTTTCGGTGGAGTAGATGATTCCCCAGTTCGGAAACGGCGCCAGTGCCGGATTAAACGGCAGCGCACTCGGCGGAGTTTGATTCAAGTTTTCGCTTACGTTCAAACGATACGAGTTCATGCCTATGTAGCTCACGCGCAGCGCAGTTTCGAACGGCAGTTGCCGCTCTACCGTTACATTCCATTGCACGGACTGCGGATCGCGATAGCGAGGGTCGGTAGCCTGTTCCAGGGTTCCGCCACCGATCTGTACGAGCTGGCTTGCCGCAATCGTATTCGGGAACTGAATCAGAGGCGTGCCATTGGGACCGATCGCATTCGAATAAGTGTGGACCGAGGCTTGCGGATTGCTCTCGTTGTTGTTCTGGAGTTGCCCCAGATTGGTGACCGTATAGATGCCAAAGCCGGCGCGCACCACGGTCTTGTCATTTTTGAAGGGACGATAGGCAATGCTAACGCGCGGATCAAGATTGCGAAGATAGAATTGCCGGAGGCCCGTGGCTAACCCTTCCTGGCTATTTGAAACGACGCGAGTGCACGGCAACGAGGACGAAGGCGCATACCCTGCGTCTGCGGGCGCAGAGAATCCTGGAGGCGCTGCGTTACAGGCATTGAAAGACTGCAAAAACGCGGGAACCGGGCCGCCCAGCGTGCGGTACAGCACGTCGTTCACGATGATTGAATTTGTCTTCGGATCAAAATTGGCTTGAATCCCGTGCTCGTCTACGAAGGGAGGCAGCAATTCCCAGCGCAGACCGAGGTTGACCGTCAGGCGATCGGTGACGCGCCATTCATCCTGCACAAAAAGACCAGTCTGCAGACCGCCTGCATTATTTCTGGGGCCAGTTACCGCGAAATACGAGGTAGTCGGAAGCCCGAGGAGCAGGTCGCCGAAAGCACTGCCTGTAAATACACCTTGGTTGAAGGTGAACAGGCCGTAATCATCGGATGGCGTCTCTATCTCCGGAACCGCAAAACGCACCGAGCGAAGATCCACTCCGGCGCGAAGAGTGTGATTGCCCTTGGTGTAGGTAACGTTGTCGGCTATCTGGTTAGTGCTCGATAGCGTGGGTCCCACGTGATCCCTTCCGATGGGTGTGAAACCCGTACCCTCCGAAAAATTGATGCTTGGAAAGCCGCCGTCAGTCGGATGATTTGAAACATTTACGTCCAGCAGGCCGAGTTGCGCGATCGCTGCAGCGCCCTCTATCGGGAAGTTCGGAGAAAGCAGCGTGTGCGTGAATCCAAAGCGGAATTCGTTCAACAGGTTCGGGGTAATCACATAGTTGTGAGAAATCAGAAAACTGCGGTCATGTTCAGTGTCAAGGTCATTGGGCAACAGCGGATTTGCCACGTCGGCCACTTGATTCTTCCAATTGAAGCGGGCATACACTTGCTGTTTCGAGTTGATCCTGTGGTCGATCCTGCCGTCGATTCCATTCGTATTGGAAGGAATGGACTGCAGGTTTTCATAGTTAAAGCTGGACGCTGCTGTGGCGTTCGGCACGTTCGGCAGCGGATAAAAGTTATTCAGCAGAGTTAGCGCGGACTGATTCAGCATGGAGGTCGGAATCGTATTATTGGGAAACGGCTGACCCGTCGTGGGGTTGATCAAGACAGCGCTGGGCTGGCCGGTTGTAGGATTCGTGAAGGGTGTTGGATTGCTCGGTGTCACGAATCCACCGAAATCACCGTCCCTTTCCGCTTGCGTCGGAACCAAGAACTGCTCGGCCTGAGAGGTTCTCCTGCGGTTTCCTTCATAGTCAAAGAAGAAGAAGGTTTTGTTGTGCCCGTTGTAAAGCTTGGGAATCAAGACTGGGCCGCCCAAACTTCCACCGAATGTGTTGAAGCTCTTCGGCGCTTTCACGTCGAAATTGAGCACCTTGGCATCGAGCGCATCATTTTGCAGATATTCGAACAGACTTCCATGAAAGGTGTTCGTTCCGGGCTTGGTGGTAAACGTGACGTCACCGACCTGGGAGAACTCCGCGTTATTGTCGTAGGCTGTAACCTGAAGCTCAGCGATCCCTTCCGAAGACGGATAGGGATTCGTTCCGGCTGCGCTTAGGAAAATGTTTGCAGTTGAGATTCCGTCGACGGAGTACCCGACCATATTCGCGGTCGCACCACCGACGGCTATGTTGCCTTGACTATCCTGTTCGACATTTGGAGAAGTGGACATCGAAGCCAGCGGACTTGTCGTCGCCGCTCGGAAGTTCAATGGCAACTGCGTGATTTGGGACGCGCTCTTCGCATCGCTGATGACCCCATTCTCCGTATTGATCGGGGGTGCGGTGTCCGTCACTTCCACGCTCTGCGATTGGCTTTGCAAACTCAAGTCGGCATCAATCCGCAGCGCCTGCCGGGCCACCAATTGGGCCGAAAGAACTTTGAAATCCGAAAATCCTGGGGCCTGAATCGAAACCGCATAGTTGCCCGGCTTCAGGTTCACAAATTCAAACGCGCCGTTCTCGTCGGTCGTCATCGCGTGAGTGCTGTTGTCTTCCAAACTTCGTATCTCGACTGTCGCGCCAGCCACAGCGGCCCGCGACGGATCACGCACTACACCGACGATGCTTCCAAATGTCGATTGTCCAAACGCCGAACAAGCCATACCGATTGACAACACCACTGCCAAGATCGCCCTGCACATCTCTCCCTCCGCAAGTTCACTGACGTTTTTAGGTTCTGATCAGCGATTGGCGAAGTCTAGCTGCAGCGCTCTCTGGAAGTCCCATTCGCTTCGTAAGGACTTCATAAGACGTCTAAGAATTCTCTGTGGAAGGAGAAAAAAAGTTAGGACTTCCGGCGGGCTATTCCGCCGGCGTTATGCGGAAGCTGAAATTTGTAGCCAATCCAGGGTTCCGTAATGATGTAACGAGGATACGCAGGATCTTTCTCGATTTTCTTGCGGAGCTGGCCTATCACCACATGCACCTTTTCGGTCTCTTCGCCGTACTCTGGCCCCCAGACCACTTGCAAGATTCGCCTGGAGGCGATGACTTTTCCCGGCTCCATCATCAGCACACGAAAGACGTCGAATTCCTTCGGGGTTAAATGGATAGGTATTCCCCGGACGGTCACCAGCCTTGCATCGAAGTCAACCGTCAGTTCGGGTGTCTCTAGCCGCGGCGCGGGTTTTTCCAGGCGTGAGTCTCGCAAGGCGGCGCGAATCCGCGCCCGCAATTCCTCCATGGCGAAGGGTTTAACCACGTAATCACTCGCGCCCGAATCCAGACCTTCGATTCTGTCGCGCACCGCATCTCGCACAGTGAGCATGATAATAGGACCTTCGAACGAGACCCGGATCTTCCTGCATACTTCCAGTCCGCTCAGGCCGGGAATGTTTACATCCAGAAGAATCAAATCGGGATGCTCCCGGTAAAAGACTTCAAGGGCCTCCAGCCCATTGTTCGCTTCGATCAGAGTGTATCCGGCGTTGCACAGAGTTGTACGCAGAACTCGACGAATCTGCGGCTCGTCATCCACGACGAGAATGGTCCCGTTTTCCATGGCTTTGATGGCACTCGAATTTTCGATCCGGGTCCTAGCTTTCCGGATGGCCATCCTACCAATTTAAGGGTAAGGAATTTCTCAAGGAATGCTAAGGAGTTCGTATGCAACGGCCGCGTCATGGGCGACCCTCGAGCGCACGGGCTCGCACCCACCTTGCACGAAAACAAAAGCTAAAATCGCTCGCTAGAGTTAGACCCGCCGGAGCGCCGCCACTGCACCAACGTGAAATAAGAACAGGACAGGAGCGATCGACCACTTCAACAGATTCTTGTCGGGCTGAATATTCGGCACACACGTCAACTGCGAGGTGGGCATAACGCTCATAATCTGAGCATCCCTTATGGACGCGCGCGCGCAGGAAAACTGTTCAATATTGCACACTTATGTTTTTTGCTTGAAAGCGAAATCCAGATCCTTCCGGACGTAAGAGCCGATGTCGCGCCGTTGATATGAGATATGTGGTTTACGCCGCAGTCCACTCCTTTGCTAGTTCCGCAGCGAAGCTGCTGTACGTTCTCGGCTGGTGCCCAAGCAAGGCCGCAAAGCGCGCCGTCTGGGCCTCCGTGTTGCTCAATCCACGCTCGACGTAACCTTGAAACATGACCCGAAGATCGTAGGCCACCCAACTCGGAGTTCCTGAATTCCGCAGTTGGGCTTCAAATCCATCGAAGTCTCCGTGTCCGGCGTACGTGATTTTTTTGCCCAGCAGCTTCGACCATGTGGCCGCCGCCGCAGGACCAGTCAACATTTCTGAGGAAACCAGGTCGTACGTCTTTCCTGCGTGGCCCTCTTCTGTCAGCGATATCGCGGCCGCCTCCGCAATGTCGCGAACATCCACTGCAGCTAGTCCCTGGTTCCCCGCAGGAATCGGATATACGCAGGGCCCGTTTAACACAGGCTTGAGTCGGCGCTCATTCTGATGGAAGTACCCTGGCCGTAGAATCGTATAAGCCATTCCGCCTGTGCGAATCGCTTCCTCGACGGCAACCTTCGCAGCGAAATGCGGCACATCGAGAAACTGATCCGCCTTAAAGACTGAAAGGTACGTCACATGCTTTAGACCGGCCTTCTTCGCCAAGCCATAAGCGGTGAGAGCTTGGGTGAGCTCATCGGCCACATTGCCAATCAGCAGAAACAACTTGTCGGTGCCCTTGATCGCTTCCGCCACTGAGACCGGATCGCCGAGGTCGCCGATAGCGATCTCTACCGCGCCAGGAAACGTACCTGGCGTGGGCTGCTTGCGTGTCAAAGCCCGCACATCCGCTCCACGCTGAAGGAGCGCCTTGACCAGCTCGCTGCCTACCGTGCCCGTGGCACCTGCAACCAGAACTTTCATCGTATTCTCCTATCGGGGCTGCCTGCCGCCTCTGAATTTGATACGAATTAAGTCGTTATCGATTTGTGCGCTTCAGGGCATTCACATCGATGTCGTTTCTATCGATGTCGATCTGCCGTTCCGCGGCACGGCAAAGTCCAACTCAGGGCAGGTTGTCGAAGAAGAGATAAATGGCGGCAATCCGGCCGTCCCGGGCGATGATGAAATCCGTTCCGGCATAGGCCGGCGCATCGCCAGGGCGGCCCGATACCCACGGGACCCGCCCGCCATCGCCAACCTCTTCGGGCTCGGCAATTGGCTGATAGCTGAAGTCGGGATGAGTTGCCTTGATAGCGGCTGCAATGCGATCGATCTCGTCGCGGCCACGGTAGGCACCCTTGCTGGGATCGTAGAAAACGACATCTTCGGTGTAGAGTTCGTCGATCGCTGCGCGTCTGCGCTCCGGATCGTTTTCACCGAAGACGTCCCGAAGGTTCCGTATGAGCAGGGTCGAAATGCCGTATGGCATGGCTTGTCTCCTCTCGGCATCGAGTCCGGCTTGCGTCCGCTCCGCGCCGAAGAAGCGCTTTGACGACCTCGCCGCCCACCGTGCCCATAGCACTTGTAACAAGAGCTTTCATCGTAGTCTGCCTGCGCAGCCGCCTGCCGCCTGTCGTTTGTGATACGAAGTAAGGCTGCCATCGACTGGGGCTCCTCAAATTACATCGATATCGTGTCTATCGGTATCGATACATCTGATGTCGAGTATACTGGGGAGGGATTCATTTTTTATGGAACGCGGAAAAACGCCGGAAGCGGCTCACACGTTGCTGGTTATGTTGAAGGTTCTACGGGCGATCCGTCACTTTGCGCTCCGTCCCATTCTCAACGAGGGCTTGGGCGAATCGGATTTCCGGGTGCTTGAAGTTCTACTGCACAAAGGGCCGATGCCCGTAAACGCGATTGGCCCAAAGGTGGACCTGAACCCCGGATCTGTGAGCGTAGCAGTCGATCGACTGTACAAGAAGGGGTTGGTCAGTCGCGTGGAGAGTGAGAGCGATCGCCGCGTTCGCACGGTTTCGCTTTCGGAGAAGGGGCGGCGGGTATTCGTTCCGATCTTTCGCCAACACGCCGCTCTCATCAAACGCGCATTTGAGCATGTCTCGCCCGCGGAGCACCGCCAGGTGGAAGAAGTGCTCAAGAAAATCGGAAGGCGCGCCGAAGAATTGGGCGAACGAGAGGGCCACCGTTAGGATCCAGGCTTCAGCTCGCGGCTAGCTGGCTACGGCGGCTTGCATTTCTTTTTCGTCTATGTCGAAGTTGGCGTAGACGTGTTGGACGTCGTCGTGATCTTCGAGGGTTTCGACCATGCGCATCATTTGCTGGGCTTGGGCGCCGCTGAGCTTGACGTAATTTTGCGGGACGAAAGCGACTTCCGCGGTAGCCGGAGTGATGCCGGCGGCGAGGAGCGCTTCGCGCACTTTTTCAAATGCTTCGGGGGGCGTGGTGACTTCCCAGGCCGAGCCGTCGTCGCGCAGATCTTCCGCGCCGGCGTCCAACACGATGCCCATCATTTTTTCTTCGTCCGCGGCTTCCTTGGGGACGATGATGTCGCCCTTGCGGTGGAACATCCAGCCGACCGCGCCGTTTTCCGCCATGTTGCCGCCGTTCTTGGAGAACATGTGGCGGACTTCACTGACGATGCGGTTGCGATTGTTGGTGACGACCTGCACGAGAACGCCGACGCCGCCGGGGCCGTAGCCTTCGAAGGTGACTTCGTCGAGCGTTTCGCCCTCGAGAGTGCCGGTGCCGCGCTGAATGGCGCGCTCGATGTTGTCGTTGGGCATATTTTCGCTCTTCGCCGAAAGAATGGCGGTGCGCAGGCGCGGATTGGTGATGGGGTCGGCGCCGCCGGTGCGCGCAGCGATGGTTAATTCACGAATAATTTTGGTGAAAATTTTGCCACGCTTGGCGTCCGTAGCCGCCTTCTTATGCTTGATCGTGGCCCATTTAGAGTGTCCAGACATGGATAAACCTTCTTAAGGAGTATGGCAGGAGCAGCAGGTTAGCTCTTGCCGCGATAGTGTAGCAGCAGCGTAACATTCAGGCAAGAGAGGCCGGGCCGCAGGGATTCGAGCCCGGCGATGGAACGGGAGATGGCTTGGCGGCGGTGGGGCAGTCGCGTTCGAAATTAGGTTCCGGGTGGAGGGCGGACCACCCGGAACTTATTTTTGGTGATGCGTGGAACATTTGCGACTGCGGCGCTTAGCGTTTTCCTGAGCTGACGTGACCGCGCCCATCGCGCATTTCATTTCCCTTGAAACGGGAAACATTGTCAACACGCTTGTTCGGTTCCTGCTTGTCGCCCACGTTCGGCCTTGCGCCGCGATAGCCGCGCTGCACATCGTAACGGTTATTTACGTGGCCTTGGAAGTTGTCCGCGCCGTGAAACCACTGGCCAGCGCCGATGAAGGTGCCGCCGGAAAACCATTCCGAGCCGTAGTAGCCGTAGGGAGAGCAATTGTAAGGAGCGTAGTCATAGTAGCCGTAAGGGCAGTCCGGGGCGGCTCCGATGCTGACGCCGACGGCGATCTGGGCCTCTACTTTTGGAGCGGCTACTGTGAAGAAGAAACCAGCGATAGCGAGTAAGAC